>Ga0102938_10000012_pt1 | contig 79701 bp, 81 predicted proteins | sample SalPonR2_B_D2_MG_FD_84516 | JGI IMG/M metagenome (GOLD analysis project Ga0102938, IMG submission 84516) | Salt pond soil microbial communities from South San Francisco under conditions of wetland restoration - Salt Pond MetaG R2_B_D2_MG | ecosystem: Environmental > Aquatic > Marine >...
GTATATTTCATAAATTCACCCACCAGAGTAGTTTTCTTTGAACTATTTAAATATCTTTACTGTTGAAAGTTGAATACTTGCGATAATACCCAAAGACAGGAATATAGATAAAAGAGAACTGCCTCCATAGCTTATAAACGGGAAAGGTAGTCCTGTAACAGGCATTAATCCAATGCTCATAGCAATACATTCAGTTGATTGAAAGAAAAGCCAGGCCGTTATCATAACCACAAAATATTTTACTCTTATATCTCTAACATTCCTGCCTGCATTAAAGATCCTCCATAAAACAAGAAGCAGAAGAACGATCAGCAGTAAAGTCCCCATAAAACCAAATTCTTCCGCAAAGACACTGAAGATAAAATCAGTATGTGGTTCTGGTAAAAAATGAAGTTTGCTCTGCATACCCTGGAGATACCCTTTACCGAAGAACCCTCCTGAACCTACAGCGATCCTGGATTGAATAACATTATATCCGGCGCCTAAGGGATCTATTGAGGGATTCAGAAAAACTGTGAGCCGAAGCTTCTGATAATCTTTGAGGAAATGCCATCCGACAGGAAGCATTGCTAAACACCCGGCAAAAAGGCTGGATGAATATCTGTTGATCCCTCCAGCCACTAATATCCCCGTAAACAGCATGAAAGAATATACGGCTGCGCTGCCGAGGTCAGGCTGAATAAGTACCAGTATTATGGCAGGTATTCCTAATGCTGTAACTTTTGCAAGCCTGACAGGGTTATCCGGTGTATATCTAACCATATGTTTTGACATTGCTAAAGCAAATGCAACTTTGCCAAATTCTGATGGCTGTAGATGGAAAGGACCAAGAGCAAGCCAGCTCTGGGCTCCTTTTGTAACTGCCCCGATAACAAGAACCAGGACAAGAAAAAATAAAGAAACTGCGTATATAGCATATGCCCAGTCCATAAACCATTTATAGCCTATCATCAGGACCATTAAGCTGGAGAATATTGACACAACAGCCCATATACTCTGCCTTAATGCTAGGGACTTTCCTATTCCAGAAGCTCCACTACCAGCACTATAAATACTGAAAATGCCAACCAGAACCAGGATAATTACGGATAGGCAAAAGAATTTGTCAATATTTTTTAAATAATCGATCAGGTTACCCTGCACATCATCCATGAACAGAATCTCTCATTATTCTATTTTTCTTTTTTGTTTTTCTGGTTCCTTTTTATACTCAGAACCGGGATATTGGCAACTAATGCAACGGATCCGTCGTCCCTGTCCAGGTCCATCTCAATATTATCACTGTCAATTTCCATATATTTATTTATTACACCTATCAGCTCTATCCTCAATTCTTCAAGCAAAGCAGGGGAAATATCTGCTCTATCATGAACGAGAACAAGCTGGAGTCGTTTTTTGGCCTTTTCCCGGGATGAATTTCTCGAGAACAATTTTTTGAGAATGCCCATAATACACCTTCTTTCCTATCTGGAGAACCTGAAGAGTTTTTTGAAACCAGTAAAAAACCCTGATCCATTCATGTTTTCAAGATCAAGAAAAGGGACATCAACTCCGGTCAATCTGCTGGCGATATTCTCAAAAGCTTTAGAAGCAGGAGAATCATTTGCAAAAGCAAGGGGTTCTCCGCTATTTGTCGACCTTATTACACTGGGATCCTCCGGGACTACACCTATAAGCTTGACTGCAAGAACATCAAGGACATCCTCTACTTCAAGCATATCTCCACCTTTTATCATTTTGGGTCTGACCCTGTTGATTATCAATCTGTTGGGACTTTTCTGCAGCGATTCAAGCATACCAATGATCCTGTCAGCATCTCTGACTGCAGAGATCTCGGGTGTAGTAACTATAAGTCCCTCATCAGCACCTGCTGCTGCATTCTGGAATCCACCCTCAATACCTGCAGGGCAGTCCATAATTACAAAATCAAATTCCTTTTTCAGATCTTCTGTAAGAGCTACCATCTGTGAAGGATTAACTGCATCCTTGGTCCGGGTCTGAGCAGCCGGGAGGAGAAAAAGATTTTCAACTCTCTTATCTCTTACTAGAGCCTGGTTTAATCTGCAACTACCCTCAATGACATCGACAAAGTTATATACAACCCTGTTTTCAAGGCCCATAACCAGATCCAGATTTCTGAGACCTATGTCAGCATCCACAGCAACCACTTTATATCCTGCCCTGGCAAGGCTCACTGAAAGATTGGCACTTGTAGTTGTCTTTCCAACGCCCCCTTTTCCAGAGGTAACGACTATCACTCTTGATTCCAAGGAAATCCCTCCATTCAATTATTCTTTTAACATTCGATCTCTCTCATATGGAGAGAGTCTTTCTCAAGTGAAATAATAACCGGTTTCCCCCAGAGATTACTCTGGTGATTGATCACAGTACTGAGCTTTCCTCCCAGCCTGACCTGTTTTGCCTCGAAACAATTGCAAGTAATGACGTTTTCCTCATCTGATTCATATCCTGCATGCAAAAGCCCCTTCAGTTTACCAAATACGGAAATGTTGCCTGTTGCAAGTATCTCTGCACCATCATTAACATGTCCGATAACTATAACATCTCCGTGATGTTCTATTCTTTGCCCAGACCTCAGCGAGTTTTTAATTATCAGAGCTTCTTTACCTTTACCTGAAGATCTCATTGCAGGCGTATCGTTTTCTGAAGATTTTAAAGCAAGTTTCCTGAATAAGTTTAGAGTCTCAGTATCCTTACTTAACCAGCTACCTACTTTTAGATCGTATTTAAGGATAAAATCATTAATAAAACATGATAACAACTCAAACGTTACATTTCTTTGATTGAAGTCAACGATAATCCCCACGTTGGAAAGGAGGCCTTCAGCTTCCTCAATGATCTTTTCCATCCCCCGCCATAAATCATCATGTTCCATATCAGCAGGTATAACAAGTTTAAGAAAACCTCCGGTTCCCTTTAGAGATATTTTGTTGTCATCGTAATTGTTATTCAAAGTTTCTCCCCCTTTGGGAAATATCAGTTACTGCCATGCTTTACCAGATATGCAAGAAGTTCCCCACCTACAGGGGAAGCAACAGAACCTCCATGTTCTCCCGCTTCGAGAATTATTGCCACTGCATATCTGGGGTCTTTTACAGGGGCATAACCTGCAAAAAGAGCATGATCAAGGCCATGCGGATTTTGACATGTGCCAGTTTTACCTGAAATAGAAACACCGAATTCGCCTGCGTAGGTAGCAGTACCATCTTCAACTACTCTTTCCAAAGCTTTACAAATTATTTCCAGATTCGAATCGGTAATTTCAATTTTACGAGAATCCTCTTCATTCCTGACTAACCGTGGGACTAACATTCTTCCTCCATTCGCCAACGCAGCATACATTCTTACAATCTGTAAAGGGGTCATCAAGAGGAAGCCCTGACCGATGGAATAGTTAACTGTATCGCCTGGATACCACTTCTCACCAATATTCTTTCTTTTCCACTTCCTGTCAATGATGCTGCCCGCTTTTTCTCCGGTTAGATTTATACCGGTCTTTTCACCAATTCCAAAGGATGTTGCCCAATCAGAGAGAACATCTATGCCTGTTTTTAACCCAACCTGGTAAAAATATACATCACATGAATCTTTTATCGCAGATATCATGTTAACATTTCCATGTCCATATTTCTTCCAGCACCTGAACTTTCTGTTACCCAGTGTAAAACTGCCATTACAGTAATAACTTGTTCTTGTATCAGCTGTTTTTTCCTCAAGAGCCGCAAGTGCCACGACAGGCTTGAAGACTGAACCTGGAGGATAGAGACCACTGATTGCACGGTTCATCAATGGTCTATCTCTGTTGACTGAGAGCAGCCTCCATTCTTCAGGGGATATTCCCCTTGCCATGGGATTATTATCATAAGCAGGTGATGAATAAAGGACAAGAACATCTCCATTTGTTACATCAACAGCAACAGCTGCTCCCTTAAAATTTTCAAAGTGGCGTGCAACAAGCATCTGAGCTCCCAGGTCAATGGTAAGGTCGAGATCGTTACCTGGTAAGGGAGGATTAAACTCAAGTGTCTGAACTTTCCTCCCTCTTGCATCAACCTCAAGGACCTGCTTGCCCGGACTGCCCTTCAGAACTTGTTCATAAGCTTTTTCTACCCCGTCTTTCCCAATAATGTCACCGCCTCGATAATTACCTTCAGTATCAACAAGCTCTTTCTGGTTGATCTCGGAAACATAACCAAGTATATGCGAGACCATGGCACCAGCGGGATATGTTCTTCTGCTCACCTGCATTGGGAACAACTGTTTTGGGAAACGGGGATCACTTATAATATCTGTCATTTGACTTAACGTCAGATCACTTACCAGTGTTACGGCCCTGTAAGGAACAAGGAATTGCTCATTTATTGACTTTTCGATCTGTAATTCTGACAATGGAAGACCATGGCTTACAAAAACATCCTTTACTTGCGGAATTAGGTCATGAGTTCGTATATCAAGAGGGTATCCCATTATACTGAACGAATGTACATCAAGGGCAAGGGGGACTCCATTCCTGTCAAAGATCTCCCCTCTATCAGCAGGAAGCCTCAGGATCCTGAGGCGATTTTCTGAGGCAAGTTCTACATACTTGTCCGTTTTGAAAACCTGAAAGAAATATAGAGAGAATAATAACATTAGAAATAAAAGGGACATTGAGTAAAGACATAGAGTAAGCCTTCTATCAACCTGTTCTCTATGATCAGGCATTATCAGAGGCCACTTTCCTGGAATGGAATACAGCAAATATTACCAGGACAGGGATAATGCAAGCCTGCTGTATCATAAAAGCCTGGAACAAAAGATCCCTCCCCATTCCCCAGACAACCAAGCGGGCCAGGGATACGAAAAAAATGGGAAACCATATGAAAAAAGAAAGCATAAAGCCAGTCTTTCCTGTATCCGGAATAAAACTCCACACCCATCTCGCCATAATAAGACCTGATACGTATATACCTGAAGTCAATCCAATTAAACCTGTCCATCTGATATCCCACAAAAGCCCTCCTGCAAAAGCAATCCACAGGAAAAAGATAAAACTCTCTTCCGTTGAAAGAGACCTGTAAAGAAGGAAGAGGAGAAAATACTCAGGTACAAGTATATTTCCAGCCAGAAAAACCTGTAGAAAGTCCTGGAGGAACCAGAAACAAAGGTATGACATCAATTAACGTTCTCCTCGTATGAAATTGCTGATACCTCATACAATCTCGAAAGGTCAGCCTTCATTTCCAGCGGTATAGCCTTTGCCCCACCAAGATAATAGCTGTCAGTTCCGGAAATAGTACCTATTGGGATACCCGGAGGTGACATATCATTTACTATAGCTGTACTGACCGTCATTCCCTCTGATGCATTTGAGTTATCAGGCAGATAAAGCAACCATATATCCCCCATGTCATCCCCTGCCACAACTGCTACTTCTCGTGTTTCTTCCACCACTGCAGGTACAAGGAGAGAGGAAGAACTGATCAGTTCAACCCATGAAAAGCTTTTTTCAACCGCGGCGATCCGTCCAACTAAAGCTCCGTCCTGAAGCACCAGTTGACCCGGTACGAGACCATCGGAAAGACCCTTATTGATCCTGAATTCAGACCACCAGCTTGAAGGTGCCCTGAACGTTACCCTCGCAATATCTGAAGACTGATCAATCTGCCTCGCCAAAGAAACAGCCTCAGAGATATTAAGTTTTGTCCTGAGATGAGTATTTTCCTCTTCAAGGATCCTTACTCGGGAATAAAGCCTGTCTTTACTGTGGAACCACATACTGAGATCTATTATACCCTCTCTTAGTTTACGGACGGGATATTCTGGAATATTAAGAATTCTTGTTGACATATCTGCTACCACTCCGCCATATTTCAATTGCGATGAAAATACAAGCAATAAAAGACTGATCAATATTGCACAAAGTCCATGAATCCACTGCTTTTCTATCTCATTGATCACTTTGAATAATCTCCAGTCTTAGCTATATATTAAATTACATGGAAGATCTGTTTACTGACATTAAAACTTTTTTCATTTCATCAAGGTTATCCAGGATCTTACCAACTCCTCTGGCAACGGAAAGAAGCGGTTCTTCAGCCACAATAACGGGTGAATTCAGATTTCTCGCCATTCTCTCATTTAAACCATAAAGCTGGCTTACACCACCAGTAAGAATAACACCCTGGTCTACAATATCTCTTGAAAGTTCCGGAGGGGTTTTTTCGAGGGCAACTTTTACCATATCCTCTATTTTGAGGATTATTGGATTAATTGCTTCCCTTACCTCCACAGATGACACTTTTTCAGCTTTTGGAAGCCCGTTTGCAAGGTCCCTGCCTTTTACATAAACTTCCTTCTCCTCATCAAGCGGAAGAGAAGATCCTATCTCGATCTTTATCTGCTCTGCACTTGCCTCTCCAACAAGCAAGCCATGATTCTGCCTCAACATGGTCAATATGGCATCATCCATATTATTACCTGCTGACCTTATACTGTTACTTACCACTACACCACCCATTGATAGAACTGCAACTTCACTCGTACCTCCACCAATATCAAGGATCATGCTCCCTCTCGGTTCCTGTATGGGAAGCCCTACTCCCAGTGCTGAAGCTATCGGCTCTTCGACAACATAGGCTTCCCTCGCTCCGGCACCAAGAGTGGCATCTATTACAGACCTTCTCTCCACCTCTGTTATCTCTGCTGGTACTGAAATAACAACCCTGGAATGTGAAAGGGCTTTATTTTCACTGACCTTCATTAGAAAATGCCTGATTAAAGCCTCAGTCATCTCAAAGTTTGCTATTACTCCATCCTGAATGGGTTGGAGAGTTCTTACACCCTGGGGGGTCTTACCTCTCATGAGACTCGCATCTCTTCCAACAGCGATAATGTCATAATTTCCACTGTTCTGCCTTTTTCTTACAGCTACAGAGGAAGGCTCATTAAATACTATCCCCTGTCCACTAACATAAATAACAGTATTGCAAGTTCCAAGATCTATTCCTACATCTGAACCAAAAATTCCCGAAAATAACCTGAACACCTGGCCTCACTCACCTTCTGGTTAAATGTTAATCATTTTTATTACCGCATATTCTTTTGAGTTTCCCACAACTTACAACAAAATGTCCAAAGAATTGTATGTCCAGTATCCTGAATTGTCTACAGAGAAATTCCGTTACCATTACATCTTCCCTGCTTGCTTCAAGTGTACCATCGGGATGATTGTGCAGGACGGCTGCCCCTTTTGCTCCAAGACGCACTGCCCGCTTGAGAAGAAATCCACTGTCGATAAAAGCCCCCTCGGTACCTCCAAAGGAAACTCTGTCCTCATCGATAACATGCTTGTTTATATCAAGATAAACAGCAACAAAGAATTCTCTTTGCTCATAACGCAGTTTTTCACTCCAGTTCTTCAGACTTTCTTTAAGCGAAGTAAAGGATCTCCCCTCAGAATCAGAATCAAAAGCCATCCTTTTTCCAAGTTCCAGTGAAGCACTCAAAGCCGCAGCCTTAGCATGACCTATACCCGGTATTGTAGCAAATTCACTTGCAGAGGAAACACAGAGACGGTTCAGATCTCCCCCATATTCTTTAACAATCGAGTCAGCTACCTCAAGGACATCTGTTTTGTGTACCCCTGTCCCCAATATTACTGCCACAAGCTCAGATAATGAAAGAGTTGACGGTCCGAGTCTGAACAACTTCTCCCTTGGCTTGTCATTCATGGGAAGTTCTGCAACTTTCATTTTCTTTAACCCTTCGGCCAGAAGGGATTAATTTTTCTTTCCCGGCCAATTGTTGTTTCGGGACCATGACCAGGCAATACATGCAAAGAATCTGGCAGGAGATCGAGTTTAGCAATTGAGTGGATCAGTTCTTCATGATCTCCTCCTGGTAAATCTGTTCTTCCGATACTTGATGCAAAAAGTGTATCACCGGAAACGAGAACTTCTTCATCACCCTCGGAAATATGAAAACATACGCTACCAGCCGTATGTCCAGGAGTATGGATTACTTTGATAGTCATTCCACCTATATTGAGAATATCATTATCATTGATATCCATTGCATTTACATGAGTACTGAAAGGAATGTCCATCCATTCAGATAAATTCTTATCAGGATCTGAGAGTTTCTCTCTATCATTGGGATGAATGTAAACACACGGAAATGAAAATCCTTTATCATTGAGAAGGCCTTCTATGCCAAGAATATGATCAAGATGGCCATGCGTAAGCAATATAGCAATAAGCATTAAATCCCTTGATTTTATATACTCGAGTAATTCTCCGGTATCACCACCAGGATCAACAAATATTGCATTCTGTCCTGAATCGGAAATAAGGTATCCGTTTGTCAACAGCGGACCAAGTGGAAATCGTTTATAGTTCATTATCAATCACTCTCCGGTGTATCAACAATAAGGGTAACTGGGCCGTCGTTACATATATTGACCTGCATATATGTCTGGAATATGCCCGTTTCTACTTTTATATCCCTGCTCCTCAGTTGGTCAACGAAAAGATCATAAAGCCAGCTGGCATTTTCCGGACCAGCTGCCCTGATAAAGGAAGGCCTTCTTCCCTTTCTACAGTCTCCATAAAGAGTGAACTGTGATATTACAAGCATGGAACCATTTATGTCCTGAACTGAAAGATTAAGTTTTTCGTTTTCGTCTTCAAATATTCTCATAACAGATAACTTTTCTGCCAACCACACAGCATCTTTTTCAGTATCATCTTCCTTAACACCCAAGAGGATACAAAGTCCATTATTTATTTTTCCCACTTGTTTACCAGAAACCGTAACGTCTGCGTGTGTTACCCTCTGGACTACAGCTCTCATAATTTCCTACCCCCTGAAAACAGATATAACGTTTTTAATATTGTTTAGTCTGGCAATAACCTGATAAAGATGTTCAAGGTTTCTGACACCTATTTCTATCTTCATTCTCACCTGATTATTTCCAACCACATTAGCCTTCAGTGCTATAATATTACACTCTCCTGCCATAAGATTCTGGGCAACATCCGAAAACAGACCTGAACGATCGATCCCCTCAAGTCGCAATCGAGCATGATATTTCCGATTCAAAACAGTTCCCCAGCTTACTTCAATAGTTCTTTCATCTGATGAGTTCTTAATATTAGGACAATCAGTCCTGTGTACAGTTATCCCGCGTGTCCGGGTACTGTATCCTATGATCTTGTCACCAGGAACAGGAAGGCAGCAGTTTGCCATATTCACGAACACACCTTCAGCACCTTCCACTATGATGTCTGAGTCCTGTTTACCTGCACTTTTATTCTTAGCTTCTTCAGGTACCTCAATATCATGTTTTACCGACGAAATATGAGGCACAAAAGAAATGACTTTCTGAACAACAGTTGAAGCAGTAATATTACCTGATCCAATACTTATAAAAAGATCCTCGGATCCGGCATAACCCATATCCTTGGCAACTTTATTGAAAGCAGGAGTCATTTTCTCCATATCTATATCCCGGGAAAGATCTCTTTTACGAACTTCCCTGAGGAAAAGGTCTTTCCCTTTCTGGGAATGTCCTTCTCTTTCTTCCTTTGTTTTCTGCCGGAAATATGATCTTATCTTGGTCTTTGCCTTACTGCTTCTTGCGATCTTAAGCCAGTCAAGAGATGGAAAACCCTGAGGAGAAGTTATTATCTTTACGATATCGCCATTTTTGAGCTTGTAATCCATAGACACAATTCTGTTATTGACCATTGCTCCAACACATTTATGTCCAACTTCAGTATGCACGGCATACGCAAAGTCTATTGGCGTTGAATCTACAGTGAGGTTGAAAACCTCCCCTTTAGGAGTAAAAACAAAAACTTCGTTAGAAAACACCTCTTCTTTCACCCTTTCAAGAAAATCGGAGGGTTTCCGGTCATCCTGTTCTCCTTCAAGAGCCTGACGTATCCAGGTAAGTTTTTCATCCAGTTGATCCGGCTTATGGTTACCACCTTTATATCTCCAGTGAGCGGCAATTCCATATTCTGCAAGCCAGTGCATCTCCCACGAACGGATCTGGACTTCAAGAGGTTCACCTGTAGGACCAACAACGGTTGTGTGAAGAGACTGGTAGAGATTGTTCTTGGGATTGGCGATATAATCATCAAATTGCCCCGGTATAGGATTCCACATGGAATGAACTCTTCCAAGAACAGTGTAACAATCAGCTACAGAATTCACGACAACTCGAACCGCAAGCAGATCATAAAGCTGATCAATAGAAAGATGTTTTCTGTTCATCTTTTCATATATGCTATAAAAATGTTTGGCCCGGCCTTTTACACGGGCAGGAATATTGTCATTTTTCAAGCTGTTATTAAGCATTTCTATCGCATGATTGACAGTTTTCTCCCTTTCAGGAAGTTTCTGCCTTACTTTTCGCTTGATCTCATAATAAACATCCGGATTTGAAAATTTAAAAGCCAGATCTTCCAGCCCCCTCTTTACCTGATAAATTCCCATCCTGTGAGCAAGGGGTGCATATATCTCCAGGGTCTCCTTAGCTATCCGTTCCTGCTTGTCCTTTCGGAGTACACCAAGAGTTCGCATATTATGAAGACGATCTGCAAGCTTGATAAGAACTACACGAACATCTTTTGCCATTACAAGGAACATTTTCCTTAAATTCTCAGCCTGATAATCTTCAAAAGATTGAAAATGAAGTTTACCCAGTTTAGTAACTCCATCAACGAGTACATAAATCTCGTTTCCGAAAGTGGATATAAACTCATCTTCGGAAATATCTGTATCTTCAAGTACATCATGTAAAAGGGAGGCACGAATTGTTGTAACATCAATTTCCATTTCTGCCAGAATAGATGCGACATTCAGACAATGAACAATGTAGGGGTCTCCAGTAGAACGCTTTTGTTCACCATGTGCGTTCGCTGCGTAAACAAGTGATTCACCGATCAACTTAAGATCTTCTTTTTCAAGATATCGGGATATCTTTGACCAGACTTCATGCCATGCAAATTTTACAGCAACAGATCTCTGCTCCTGAGGAATTCGCCCCATAAAACTGTCACGAAGCTTTTTCAGCTCTCTTTTGACATTGACTTTTGATTCAGTTTGTACAGGCTGCTTAGCCCCGTGCTTTTCTTTATTCCTGTCCGGCAATATTTTCACCCTTAATCTGGAAGAATATTTATTGCGGCTTTACTGGAAAATAAATCAAATTATCAACAATCCAATTTTATCGAACCAGTATCCTGTCAAGGATAAACTGGACACAAATCTTACCACGCCAGTAATTGAGGTCAGGGTAATATATCCACCCCTGGATATCATCATACTGGTCCCACAATCCCGAAGAGTTAAAAGCAAGAAAATCCCCTGAATCTGAACTGATCCTGAAATGCAGTCCAGTCTTCCCCAGAGGTTTTAAACTTTCTGATCCGTCCCTTTGCATGAAAAACAATGGCCTGGGATTTCCTTTGCCGAATGGACCAAGTTTTGAAATATCAGAAAAAGTTTCAAGATCAATAGTCGCTGGATCAAGTTCCATTGCAATTACTAATGGCTCTTCATTAATATAGCTGGAAAACTGGTTTTCAAGCTCTAACCTTAGCTGCTCCCATTTTTCAAAAGCTACAGAAAATCCGGCTGCATAACAATGACCTCCCCAACGGTTCAGCAGAGAAGAAACATTTTCCAGAGCTTTAAGGGCATCTCCTCCTTCAGGTACACGGACTGTACCTCGTATTGAACCATTCGCGGGCGCGCCAAGAACTACCGGCCTGTTTTTAACGCTGCACAAATTGCTGGCTACACTGCTTATGACTCCTGCATGCCACTCATCTGAATAGAAAACATGTCCCTTATCCGTATCAGGATTCGAAAGCAGATCCGTAGAAATAGTAGATGAAATATCCCTGCGCATCTTATTGAACTCCAGAATTGCATTAACATATTCATCATGCTGACCGGAAGCCGCCAACAATTTAACGCAGTGGTCCGCTGAATCCATTCTACCAGGAGCATTTAAAGAAGGAATCACTTTCATTACAAGATCATTCTCTGTCAAATGATCAGATGAAAGATCGAGTTTTCGGATCAGACATTCAAGTCCGGACCTTTTTTTTCTGGAAATAACTTTCATTCCCTCATTGACAAACGCACGATTCAATATGCCTAAAGGCATGCAGTCCGAAAGCGTAGCAAGTGCAACCAGATCAAGTTTTTCAAACAACCATTCTTCAGGCATGATCCTGTGCTTAAAGGCCCAGGACCACAAGACCGAAGTCGCACATAGGTTACGAGCCGGGATATTTCCATCGTTCTGGGGATTTATCAGACCAGGTCTGTGAATTACCCTTCCAGGCATATGATGATCAAACACAAGAACAGAAATCCCTGAAACCTCAAGCTGATCCAGCAAATCCCCTGATCCAGTACCACAATCAACAACAACCAGAGTATTGCATTTGCTGCTTGCTATCCCTGATATCACATCCGGGTGAAGACCATAGCCCTGTTTATGTCTATGAGGGATGAAAAACCTGACTGGACAACCAATAGCCATGAATATCTCCATTGCCAACACTGTTGAACATATGCCATCTACGTCGTAATCACCGTAGATCACCACATTGCCAAAAGATCCATGATTATTTAACCAGGATTCATATCCAAAATCAGAAGTTTTACCAAGATTCAGATCTTCAAGAGCATTCCTCAGATTCGGATCTATCCATTCCTGGATTAGCCCGGCTTCGGATACAGAGAACTGCGACATTTCTAACAGGGATGCCACAAGTGGAGAACATCGAACTTTCCGGGCCAGAGCAACAGAAGATTCTGATGGCCTGAAGATCTTAAGTTTGGAAGAAGAACATAACGAAGGCAATCTTAGAAAGTATCCTTCGACTCTTCTTCATAAGTAAAGGAATTATTTGCAGCTTGATTTTCATTTTCAGGGGTTTCATCAGAAAAGCAGATTTTATCATTCTTGATTTCTGCTTCATCATCTGATGCTGACTCAACCTGGGACTCTTCCAGTGTTTCTTCAGCCCCGCAGGTATAGCATTCTACATTTTGCTGCCACGTATACCCCTGTTCACCAGATCGTTGTCTTTCTGTATCTGAATATTCTCCGGATTTTCTCAATGCGATGATAAGTGTGTTCCTTTCATCCCGAAGATCTTTGACTTCCTGCTCCATAATTCCAATAGTTTCCTTCTGATCCTTGAGAAGTCGTGAGTTCCTTCCTTTGATCTCAAAAAAAGCAGAAAGGGAAATAACCCACATAGCTACAGCTCCAGCAGCAAAAAGAGCAACTTCCCAGACACCTTGAGGAAGGACCCGTTCCCATACCAGAAACCGAACCACAACATCTGCGGTATTCTGAAAAGCGAAAATAGCCGCCATAATCATACCAAATGCAATACCAAGACCATAACTTCTCATTATTACCCCTCCTGACAGATATAAACAAGATAAAAGACCTATATTATATACGTTTTATCCAAACTAACCAAAGAATCTATATTCTTCTATATCATTTCCCATCCTTTAAAAAGAAAAGTTACTCTCCGGAAACAACCGATGAAAGCAGTGAAGAAAATCTTTCAACTTCAGAGCTGAATCTTGAAAGCAGCCGTGTCTTGTGATTATTCAGGTCCTGTGCAATTCCCTCAAGTATATCCTCCAGTTCAGATTCTGTAATTACACCTCTATCGGTCAGAACCAAAAGCCTTTTTCTACAGGATGCAAGAGCACTCTCATCAATTCTGTAACTTTCTGACAATAGGTCAAGAATTGCCTCCATAATAGAACCCCCCCTTTTATAATCATGGTTACCAGAATTTATTTTAATACCCCGCTGGATGATAGTAAACCATTGTCATATCTGTACAAAAAGCAAGGAGAGGGGCTATAGCCCCTCTCCTTGCTTTTTATTATTGTTCTGAAAAAAAGGAATCAACTCTGAGGCTTTCGCAGATACCACTCAGAGAGAACTGATGCAGCAATATAAATTGAACTGTAAGTCCCAACCACGATCCCTATAAGCAGAGCAAGAGAGAAATTAGCAAGAACCGGACCTCCAAGAAGGAAGAATGCGAGTACTGGAAGAAAGGTCGTGAGAGAAGTATTAACTGTTCTAGAAAGAGTCTTGTTAAGTGACACATTCAAAAGGTTAACGATACCCCATTTTTTTAGGTTCTTCCAGTTCTCCCTGACTCTGTCAAGTACAACGATGGTATCATTGAGCGAATAACCGACTATTGTCAGAATGGCCGCTATGAACGGAAGAGATATTTCTCTGCCGGTAAGACTGAAGATCCCAAGTGTAATTATCGAGTCATGAAGAAGTGCAAGAACGCTTACTACTGCAAATCTGAACTGGAATCGCACTGTAATGTAAATAAGAATACCAAGGAGTGCGAGAATCACAGCAATAAAAGCTTCACTCCTGAACTGTGCCCCCATGGTCGGACCGACCTTCTCAAAACGGAGCAGCTCAAGTCCAGGAAAGTTTTCTCTCAAAACCGACAGGACGTCTTTTCTTACGGATTCCTCACCGGCTTTTATCCTTATCATAACGCCTTTATCACTATATGCCTGAATAACTGCATTGTTTTGTCCCACTTCAGAAAGGACATTCCTGACTTCAGCAACTTCTACATTTTCCTTGAATGCGATCTGAAGCAGGTTCCCACCTGCAAAATCAATACCCAGATTAAGCCCCCTGGTCATAAGTATACCTAAACTTGAAATGACAAGGATCGCGCTGAGTATCAAGGCATACCGTCGGAACTTCATAAAATCCAAATTTAAAGAATCTATTTTAAACATGCTTCACACACTCCTTAGCTGCCTATCTATTGCGCACAAGGGAAGAAGTCTGTTTCCCCCGCATCATGACCTGAAGCATAACCCTCGTTACAACAACCGCAGCAAAAACACTCGCTACAATACCTATACTAAGGGTTACAGCAAACCCTCTCACAGGGCCTGACCCGAAATAATACAGAACGGCTGCAGCTATAAGTGTAGTAACATTTGCATCAAGAATTGTTGTGAAAGCCTTTCTGAATCCAGCCTCAATTGAGGCATTCGGAGTTTTTCCGGAGCTTAGCTCCTCTTTTACTCTTTCGTAGATCAGAATGTTACCGTCCACAGCCATACCTATCGTGAGAATGATTCCCGCTATACCCGGCAATGTCAATGTAGCTTTCAGACTTATCAGTCCCGCAAAAACAAGAAGCAGAGAGACACCAAGGGAGATATCTGCGGCAATTCCCAATAAATGATAATAAAGAAGCATAAACAGAACTACAAGGACAGATCCTATAAGACCAGCCCTTAAACCACTTTTTATCGAATCCTCTCCAAGAGTAGGACCTACAGATCTATTCTGCAGAACTTCAACTGCTACAGGCAAGGCTCCAGCCCTCAACATTATAGAAAGCCTCTGGGCTTCCGCAGGACTAAAATCACCCGAGATCTGTGCTTTTCCACCAGATATTCTTTCCTGAACAACAGGCGCAGATATGACTACATTATCAAGAACTATCGCTATCTGCTCCCCAACATTATCAGCCGTAGCTCTGTCAAAAAGCTTTGTTCCTTCACTATTGAAATCGATAGTTACCATAGCTCTACCAAGATTATCATACTGTGTCTGAGCATTCTGAAGATCTTTACCACTCACAAGAGGAGATCCAAGAAGATAATACCTTCCTTCATCATCTTTTGTGACGAGTGTTCCCTCCATTGTCTCTGAGCGAGCTATAAGTTCTTTTTCCATTGCCTGGATCTCTTCTCTGGCAGCTTCCCACCTGAGAGATGCTTCTTGAAATTCCTCATCTGAATCATAATTCTCCCGTTGTGGTCCCGGCGGTACAGAAGTGGTTGCCTGGATAACTTTCCTGAACTCGAGAAGTGCAGTCTTGCCTATCAGTTCCAATGCTGCCTCAGGATCCTCTACACCAGGCAGATCAACAATGACCCTGTCTTTTCCTTCTCTCTGGATAACAGGCTCAGTTACACCATATTGATCAACACGGTTTCTCAACACTGCTAAAAGTCTGTCTATGCTGTCGTCCGTCAGAGGACTGGCTTCAGTACCTTTTGCCTGAAGCAGAATATGAGCTCCCCCTTTCAGGTCAAGCCCAAGATTAATACGCCCTTTTATTGGGAAGACGGACACCAGTGCGGCTACTATAACCAGAGATACAATAATCAACCGCCAGCGATCCCTTTTTACCATCTAAATACTACCTCCTTAGCTTACATAAGTATGCCAGTTATAAGTTCTTAAAATTAATGAAGACAGGTAAGGATCTATAAGATCACAGAAAAAGGAGCGGATGCTCCAGGGAGCCATCCACTCCGGCTTTTTCAGATTATCTTGAGAGGATCACTCATCCTCTTTTTCGGGAGATTCTTCTGGTTGTGACTTTTTAGCATCTGATAACGTTTCGTTCTCCTGAGCGTGTTTATTGGCAATTGAACTTTTGAGAACTCTTGCCTTGACACCGTCTGCTATCTCAATGATAACACTATCCTCTTTTACTTCTTTCACAGTGCCCCAGAAACCACCTGCAGTTACGACCTGATCTCCCCTGCCAAGGGAAGAAATAAGCTGATCATGCGACTTCTGCCTCTTTTTCTGAGGTCTGATAATAAAGAAATAGAAGATTACCACAAAAATTACGAGAGGGAAAAGCATCCCCATCAAACTACCCTGACCGCCCTGCAATGAAACCATCTCCTTCTCACTAAACAAATCTTACGCCAAGAGACATTCTAACATGGAAAAACATCTCCGGAAATATTACTGGCTTAAATTCCCTACATTATCTGCTTCACATAAAACAGAAGTTTTTCAAGTTCAACTGAAATATCAACGTTATATACCAGTATGTCCTCAGGTACTATTATGGATGTGGGTGAAAAATTAAGGATCCCCTTGAGACCGTTACATTTGACAATGGAATCTACACAGTCCTGTGCAGCATTTGACGGAACAGTAAGAATAATTACGTCTATGTTATTTTCGTTGATTATCCGGCAAGCATGGTCTATATGGTAACAGGGAATCCCGAAAATTTCATTACCTACCTTCTCGAGATCATTATCGAAAAGAATCTCAATACCATACTTTTTTGTATCAAATGCTTTATAACCGAGAAGAGCAGATCCCAGATGCCCAACCCCAACAAGACCCATTCTCCATTTTTGGGGAGGGGATAAAATATCATCCAGGTGTTCATATAGTTTTGCTACGTGGTACCCTACACCTCTTTTACCAATTTCACCAAAATATGAAAGATCCTTTCGGACCTGACTCGCTTTCAGGCTGAGCAATTTCCCCATTTCCTGAGAAGATACGACTTTCTGTCCCTCGGCATGCAATTTTGCAAGAAGACGATGATAAAGTACTAACCTTGCTACTGTAGCTTCTGCTATCTTCATATTTATCTCATCCTGATTCTAAAAAGAATACTGATCCCATAAAAACATATATAGATCGACCCATCAGAATATAATATCTTACAGAGATACATTTTTAGAAACTCCCCTGTCGAAAGTTAGTTGCTGAACGGTCGAATTACAGTAATCAGTCGATCCTGAAAAAATTTTTCCACTTACTTGCGGCATTTGATCATCTCAAGTGACGCAAAAGGTATACCCTCTACAGATACTTCAGATATCCGGAGGAGCTGGTTATATTTTTCGATCCTGTCGACTCTTGCAGGTGCTCCTGTCTTGATCTGGCCAACAGACATTGCAACTGCAAGATCACTTATGAAAGAATCAGCGGTTTCTCCGGATCTATGGGAAATCATAGAACTGAAACCTTTATTCGAGGCGAGTCTGATCACTTCTAAAGTCTCGGTAACAGTTCCAATCTGATTGAGTTTAATAAGAATGGAATTTGCTGATCCCTCATTTATACCCTTTGAAAGTCTGCCTTTATTAGTTACAAAGAGGTCATCACCGACTACCTGGACCTCCGAACCAAGCTTTGACATGAGAAGTTTCCATCCATCCCAGTCCTCCTCAGCCATACCATCCTCTATTGATATAATGGGATAGCTGCCGCAAAGTTCTTTGTAATAATCTATCATGCCAGAAGCAGAAAGTTGTTTATTTTCACCTGAAAGAAGATATTTGCCTTCTTTATATATCTCAGTTGCGGCAACATCTAAAGCCAGACTGATATCACTACCTGGCTGGTAGCCAGCCGACTGAATTGATTGAATTATTATATCAAGTGCCTGCCTGTTCGAATCAAGATTGGGAGCAAAGCCGCCTTCGTCTCCAAGGCCAGTACTTAAACCCTGTTGTTTAAGATTCTTTTTAAGACAGTGATATGTCTCCACACCCATCCTGATCGCATCTTCAATAGAATCAGCCCCGTGAGGGACTATCATAAACTCCTGGATATCAAGATTATTATCTGCATGTTCACCACCGTTAATAACGTTCATAAATGGTGTTGGCATAAGAAAAGGACCGAGCCCGCCAATATATGACCAGAGAGGAAGATCATGTTCCAGAGAAGCAGCTCGAGCTATAGCCATAGAAACACTGAGAGTTGCATTAGCACCAAGAATTTCTTTATTTTCTGTCCCGTCAAGATCTATCATCAGATTATCAATATATCCCTGGTCAACAGGATCAAGTCCAACTATTTCAGGAGCGATAACCTCATTGACATTGGTAACGGCTTTCTGTACGCCTTTGCCCATAAACCGTTCGCCACCATCTCGCAATTCAACAGCTTCATAGGTTCCTGTAGATGCCCCTGAAGGTACTGCTGCTCTTGATATTACTCCGCTTTCAAGCCATATCTCTGTCTCTATTGTTGGATTCCCACGAGAATCAAGAATCTCACGAGCATGTAAACCTATAATTGAGCTCATCTTTACAGTTACCCCCTTTTGTGTTTTTCTTCACAACCCTTTTTACCATGGTCTTTCATCAGGATCAACCCTGGTTTCACTAATTAACCTGTATGGCTCACTTCCACGCTTTTTTAATTCTTTTTCATCTTCAAGCAATATTTCCACCTGTAGCACCCTTGCTGTATAAGCTACCTCTACAGAATCAGATTTATGAACATGGCTGGAAGATTTACAGACCCTACCGTTAATTCTGACAGCACCGATTGAGATCTTTTCCTGAGCCACAGAGCGCCTTTTAACCAGTCTTGACAATTTGAGGAACTTATCAATCCTCATGAAATACCTCCAGTTCATGACAACAGAGAGAGTATATCAGATATTCAGAGAAGTTTTCAATAATATACTTAATTATAATATAATATCTTTAGATTCCTGTTTTATCCTGAAATATTCCCTTATCTCATTATCAGTAGCTATACCTTTTATCATTCGTCCACTTATTTCTCTGAAACGATTCTTTGTTTTTCTCTTTTTCAGTGCCTGTATTATAATCTCTCCATGATCATCATTACCCTCAAGTTCTTCAAGAAAACTTCCTCCAGCAGCAATCACCTGCATGGGAAACTGTTCGCCGGTAGAATGCCAGACAGCTTCCAGATCATCAGGATCATCTCCAGAAACAAGGGCATGAACAAGCATTTTAACCTCTTCATTACGGATAAGAGGAATCACTTCATTTGCATTAATTTTCATTCGAAAGGATCTGTCTTTCCATAAGAGATAACATAAAGCTCCCTCCAGGTTATCGATCTGCTCCTCAACCGGTAATGTTGCGGATAGTTCAGTTATTCTGACATCTGTATCTTTTGTTGAACGTATTTTATTTCGGGATTCCTTTTTGATGGATATAAGCCTTTCCTGAAGAAGATGAGGAAGGATCTGAAGCTCTCTGGATAGATGGTTAATATAAGGAACAACTGTTTCCATGGGCAGGTTCGCAATTCCTTCAAGAAGTTCTCTTACTGCAACATTGTAGGACCCATCCTTGGACAACCTGGGTTTACGTACATAAAGATGATAGAGAACAAGAGGGCGAGCCTGTTTGATAGATTCCTTAAAAAGGTCAGGGCCATTATCGGAGAGAAGTAATTCATCAGGATCCTTTCCCTTCGGAATATCTACGACCTTTACTTCAAGCCCCTCTTTCTGAAGAACATACATCCCTCTTATAGTTGCATCCTGACCTGCTGAATCTGAATCAAAGCAAATATAGACCTTATCTGTTACTCTCTTTAATAATTTCGATTGTTCCTCTGTAAGTGATGTTCCCAAAGATGCAACCGTTTCCCCAAAACCACGATCATGCATTCTTACGGCATCCATATAACCCTCAACAACAATTGCGTAACCTTTTTTCTGTATGTTTTTTTTGGCCCTGTCAATAAGATAAAGTGTACTTCTTTTATGAAAAAGAACTCCTTCAGGACTGTTAATATACTTAGCCCCTTCTCCATCTACAAGTCTGCCACCGAAAGCAATTACACGTCCAGAGATATCTCTTACAGGAAACATTACGCGACCCCTGAATCTGTCATATGGACCGCTTGTACCTTCGATAACCAGTCCACAATCCATAGCCTCTTTCAATGATATACTCTGAGATCTCAGGAGAGACCACAGATTATCCCATCCGGCAGGAGACCAACCTATTCCAAAACCCTTAGCCATTTCTTTATTTACAGATCTTCCTTCAAGATATTTTTGAGCTGATATACCGCCTGGAGATAATAAAGAGTTGGAAAAGAAACCAGCAGCTTTTTCCATGATTTCAAAAAGAGATCGTCGAGAGGTCCGGTTTGCCGAAGATTCAAGAGTGACTCCTGCCCTTGAAGCAAGCATCTCAAGAGCTTCTCTAAATTCGAGGTTTTCAACAGCCATTATAAAACTGAAGAGATCTCCTCCTGCTCCACATCCGAAACAATGATATGTCTGTCTTTCAGGTGAGACATAGAATGATGGAGTTTTTTCACTATGAAAAGGACATAACCCACGATAATTCTTGCCGACTTTTTTAAGTCTCACATAATCACTTATAAGTTCAAGAATGTCCAATCTGTCCTTTATTTCCCTGACAGAATCAGATTTCATTTTAACTCCTCCTGTAGAATCAGAGGGGTGGACCTTCTAAAGCCCACCCCTCTGATTCTATCATTAACAGAAAATAGATTTATTGTTTTTTAAAGATTATATCAATAGCGGGGCAATTACCAGAGCAACAACTGACATTAACTTGATCAGTATATTAAGGCTCGGCCCTGAGGTATCCTTAAAAGGATCCCCAACAGTGTCACCAACAACGGAAGCAGCATGATTCTCTGTTCCCTTGCCCCCATGATGCCCTTCCTCTATATATTTCTTTGCATTATCCCAGGCTCCACCAGCATTTGACATAAAGATAGCAAGCATAACACCAGTGGTTATAGATCCGCCAAGAAGACCTCCAAGAGCTTCAGCACCAAGCACATAACCGACAAAAATAGGTGTGGCTACAGCAAGGAGACCTGGAATTATCATTTCTCTCAAAGCAGCTGCGGTAGAAATATCAACACACTTTTCATATTCAGGTCTTCCTTTGCCCTCAAGGATTCCTGGAATTTCCCGGAACTGCCTCCTGACCTCATCAATCATAGCCTGTGCTGATCGACCTACGGCCTGAATGGTGAGAGCGCTGAAAAGGAAAGGCAACATTCCGCCGATGAAAAGTCCTACCATAACTTTAGGGTTATTGAGATCTATAACTGCAAGTTCAACAGCCTGTGCATAGGCTGCGAAAAGTGCAAGAGCTGTAAGTGCTGCTGAACCAATAGCAAGTCCCTTGCCCATTGCAGCAGTAGTATTTCCTACAGCATCAAGTTTATCAGTTATCTTGCGGACTTCAGGATCGAGATCACTCATCTCAGCTATTCCACCAGCATTATCAGCAATTGGGCCATAAGCATCAACACTAAGACTCATGCCTGTGATAGAAAGCATACCAACAGCTGCACAGGCGATACCGTACAATCCTGAGAAGAAATAGGATACAAGTATTGCGGTACAAATAAGCAAAACAGGAATAACAGTAGATTTCATGCCTACAGCAACACCGGAAAGTATTGTTGTTGCATAACCTGTTTCAGTTGAAGCTGCTATCTGCTGAACTGGTTTATAGGCTGAGGAAGTATAGACTTCAGTGATAAAACCGATCAAAACACCGACAGCTACGCCGGAAAGTACTCCCCAGAAGAGATTAAGCTCATTGAAAATGGCTTTTGTCAGTACAAAAGAACCTGCGATCATAAGCCCACCTGTAACAAAAGTTCCTATCCTCAACGCAACCTGGGCATTACCGCCTTCCTTGACCTTAACAAAATAGACACCAATTATTGAAGAAACTATACCAATAGCAGCAAGCATAAGGGGAAACAGAATACCCTGCCCGCCAAAGATCGTCAGTCCAATTGCCATAGCAGCAATTATTGAATTGACATACGATTCGAAAAGATCTGCACCCATTCCTGCGATATCACCAACATTGTCGCCAACATTATCCGCTATGGTAGCAGGATTCCTGGGATCATCCTCAGGGATCCCTGCTTCAACCTTACCTACAAGGTCAGCTCCAACATCAGCTGCCTTTGTGTAGATCCCCCCACCAACACGGGCAAAAAGAGCTATTGAACTTGCACCGAAACCGAAACCGGTAATCGTTGAAGGGTCACGAAAGAGAGCATAACAGATAAGGATACCCAGAACACCAAGTCCTACAACTGCCATACCCATTACGCTTCCTCCCTTGAACGCAACGCCAAGGGCCTCATTAATACCGCTTTTTGCGGCAAAAGCAGTCTTACCATTTGCCTTTGTTGCAATTTTCATGCCAATGTAACCGGCAAGAGCACTGGCAAGAGCACCGAACAGGAAAGAAACCGCTGTAGACATTCCTATATTCAGCCAGAGAAGAATGGTAACAAGAATAACGAAAGGAGTCAGCCATCTGTACTCTCTTGACAGAAAAGCCATGGCACCCTTTTGAATAATTTGTGAAAGTTCATTAACCCTACTGTCATCCACTCCGAACTGATCAACTTTCCTGTAGGCAATAAAGGAATAGGCTAATGCCAGAAAAGCAGCACCGCCTACAAGGAACACTAACTGCAACGCCATAAACGAAACCTCCTTTTAATTTTAAAACATAAAACCAATTCAGCACCGCAACCTGGGCGAGCCTGAAAAAATAAAGCGACCATAATTATAGACACGACTGCACCGAAACACAAGCTAAACAGGTAAAAAAACTTTTCAGATCAAAGAAAATCCTAACTCCGTTTTTTACTTATAAAAACTGAAATATCCTCAAGTGAATTAACCCCTTTCAATGAACTTAGCATACCAATAATAGAACCTGTAAAGATATCTGCAACGAATTTCTTAACAGGTATTTTCCTGCCTTTAATGTAGATCTCTATTCCAGTATTAATTCTGCATGAAAGGTCTGCAATAAAATCTGACAGATCTGGCTCCTGACCTCTATAAAAACATTTTCCCCCCGGTAATGGTTCAACAGGTTCAAAAAAACAGATAATCCCGGGAATATCTTTGTCCTCAGAATATGGGCCAACCCATATTTTAGGCAGGTTCAGGGATTTTCCGCCCTCAAGTATAACAATATCATAAGGGTGAAATATCTCCGAGTTCAGATTGTTTTCCGAAAACTCCATACCAGGGGTTTCAGAGATGATCCCTTCATGACCCCAGAGAAAAGAAGGTACACTCTCTGACAGAATATCTCCTGTATCATTACCGTTACCTGATAAAAAAACTTTTTCATGAGTATGTTTTACATAAGCGACTTTAAAACCTTTTTCAGAAAGTCTAAGCACAAGTTCCCTTGAAAGGCTTGTCTTTCCGGAGTTTTTAAAACCTGAAACCGCAATAACCAGTGGCATTGTGAAACTCCTTTCTTCACTTTGAAAACTTTACTCTCTGTTAAGATGAAACTTCCACTGCTTCCTGTAATTGTCAAGCATGAAAACAAAGAGTGAGACTACCAGGGGTCCCATAAAAAGTCCAATGAAGCCCCATGTTGTCAATCCACCAACAACACCTATAAATATTATCAACAGATGGATCTTGCTTCCCTCAGAAACGATTAATGGACGAACAAGATTATCTATAAGGCTTACTACGAGAGCACCCCATACAAAAAGGATAAGGGCTCCCTTCCAGTCACCTGAATATAAAAGATAAAGAGAACCAGGGATCCACACAAGAGGTGTCCCTATTAGAGGAAACATTGCCAGAACAGCCATAAGTGCTCCGAAAAGCAATGGTGTAGGCAGCCCTACATAATTCCAGCCAAGTCCTCCAAGAATACCCTGTAATATTGCAGTTAATGTTATTCCGTACACTACGCTGTGAAGTATACGTTTGGCCCGGTCGAAAAACGCTTCTCTTTCATTATAAGGAAGTGGTGTTATGTCCTTAACAAAATCCATTATAAGATGACCATCCCTCAACAAAAAGAATGTCGCAACAGCTATAACAACAAGTTGAAGAACTATTCTTATGGCATTGCCGAGAAAACCTCTTGAAATTATTCCTATTGATGAAGCAACCCATCTGCCAGCCTGTTCAAAAATATTGCCAAGGAAACTAAACTGCTCCAGAAAAGGTCTTAAGTAATCATGAATGAACTTCGGAAAGATCATCTTAGAAATATTAATTTCTTCTGTTCCTGTATGCACCATAAAATCAGCGATCTCTGAATAAAGCCTGACTCCTTCCCTTGCCATTACAAAACCCGCCATTATAGCAGGAACAACTATTAAGAATATTAAGAATGTAGTTGTTAAAGCTGCTGCTATATTTGCACACCTGGACCTGAAGATCTTTTCATATAACAATCTGTATAGAGGATACACAAGGAATGAAAGCAGCGCCGACCATGCAAGAGGTTTCAATAGATTGATACTGATAATATAAGAAAGCCCTGCAAGGAAGATAAAAACTACAAGAAAGGGAATAAACCAGCCTTTAACTTTATGGATCATATTTCTGCCATTTTCGAATCCATTTCTGTCATTCTCGGATTCCAGGATAATTCACCTCCGGATCAACAGATTCTTAAGACTTCTGCCATGAATAGAGTATACTACTTTCTACTTTAAAGTTAACATAATAAAGGGGTGGATATTTGCAATATCCACCCCTTTATTATGTCAGGGTTATTCCCATTCAATGGTGGATGGCGGCTTACTTGTCACATCCATAACTACTCTGTTCACTCCAGGTACCTGATTACAGATCCGCCTTGAAACAGTATCAAGAAGATCTGAAGGAAGCCTGACCCAGTCGGAGGTCATGCCATCCTGCGATTCAACCGCCCGTAAAGCAATGACTTCGGAATAGGTTCTTGAATCGCCCATAACACCTACCGTCCTTACTGGAAGCAGAACGCAGAAAGATTGCCATATATTTTCATAAAGACCAGCCTTTCTTATTTCTTCATCAAAGATCCTGTCTGCCTTTCTAAGTGTCTCAAGCCTTTCACTGTTAATTTCGCCAAGACACCTGACAGCCAATCCTGGACCGGGAAAAGGATGTCTCGATAAAATTCCCGAAGGAACTCCAAGCATCTTTCCAATTTTTCTGACTTCATCCTTGAAAAGGTCTTTCAAAGGTTCAAGTACTTCGAGGTCCATATCTTCAGGTAAACCGCCAACATTGTGGTGACTTTTTATAACAACAGAACCTTTACCTATCTTTCCACTTTCTATGACATCGGGATAAAGTGTTCCCTGAAGAAGCCACTCAGCCTGACCGAATTTATTAGCCTCTGCCTCAAACACCCTTATAAAAGTTTCACCTATGATCTTTCTTTTCTTCTCAGGATCAGTAACATTCTTTAAAGCATTTATAAATTTATCCGACGCATCAACATAATGAACCTTAAGGTTAAGCTTCCTGTAATTCTCTATTACTTCTTCAGCTTCACCCTCTCTTAAAAGACCATTGTTTACAAAGATACATTCCAGTCTGTCTCCTACTGCTTCATGAGTAAGCACCGCAGCCACTGTCGAATCAACACCACCTGACAAACCGCAGATAATGGAAGTATTTCCTGTTGATCCATGTATCTGTCCTTTCATATTCTCGATCCAGTCCTCAAGGTCCCAGTCTCCCCTGCATTTACACACTCTAAAAAGGAAATTGGAGAGGATATCCATCCCGTTCTGCGTATGAACAACTTCCGGATGGAACTGCAGTCCGCTTAACATTCCATTAGACGTACCCATGGCAGCCGGAACCCCATCTGATGTACTTGCGAGAAGTTTCATATCCTGAGGAAGATCCATTATATGATCACCATGACTCATCCAGACTTCAAAGGAACCTGGAAGATCTTCAAGGATAGGGCTAAAGTTTTTCTCGAGTGTTATTGCTGTTCTGCCATACTCCCTTCCAGATCCTGAAACGACTTTTCCACCTAAAAGTTTAGCCATCAGCTGCATACCGTAACAGAGACCTAATACGGGAATATCCATTTTGAACAACTCTACCGGAACCGATGCTGTTCCTTCATCAAGTACACTCTGGGGACCTCCTGATATTACTATACCGGAAGGGGCCAATTCCATGATACGTTCAAATTCCGTATCCCAGGGCAGGATCATACTATGAACCTTCAGTTCCCTTATTCTTCTGGCAATGAGTTGGGTATACTGTGATCCACAGTCAAGAATCAATATATTGTCCATTGCTTCAACTCCTTCAGAGATCATATCTTTTAAAATAATTAAAAAACCTCCAGAAAAAACGACACTGTCTTCTTTACTGATTTTAGAAATAATCTTACCAGATAAAAGAGAAGAAAGAAAAACCCCCCTGGTCAATTACCAGGGGGGTGAGATCATATATAGTAACTCAACGACGAGCTATCCGGAAAGAATTAATACATTCCCTCCATGCCGCCCATGCCGCCCATGCCGCCCATACCGCCGGGCATGGCCTGATCCTTCTTATCTTCCGGCTTGTCAGCCACAAGGGTTTCAGTCGTAAGTACCATTGCTGCAATTGAACCGGCGTTCTGAAGTGCACTTCTTGTAACCTTGACTGGGTCGATGATACCAGCCTTTATCATATCTACATACTCACCAGTTGCAGCATTAAGTCCTTCTCCGCCTTTGAGGTTCATAACTTTCTCGACGACTACATCGCCCTGGAAACCGGCGTTCTGGGATATAAGATGGAGAGGAGCACTGAGAGATCTGAGAACTATATCAGCTCCGGTCTTTTCATCACCCTCGAGGGATTCGACAAATTTTTCAAGCGCTGGTATTGCATTTACAAGTGCAACTCCTCCACCTGCTACGATCCCCTCTTCAACAGCAGCCCTAGTCGCATTGAGAGCATCTTCGATACGGTGTTTAAGCTCTTTCTGCTCTGTCTCTGTTGCTGAACCGACCTGAATAACTGCTACGCCGCCGACCAGCTTGGCAAGTCTTTCCTGCAGTTTTTCCTTATCGTAATCTGAAGTGGAATTTTCAAGCTCAGTCTTGATCTGGGCTGCACGGCTCTTGATCTGCTCAGAATCTCCGGCACCCTCAACTATGGTTGTATCTTCTTTGGTTATCTTAACCTTTTTAGCACGACCAAGCATGTCGACATCGGCATTCTCGAGCTTTTTGCCAAGTTCTTCAGTTATAACCTCACCACCGGTAACAATAGCAATATCCTGAAGCATGGCTTTTCTTCTTTCGCCGAAACCCGGTGCCTTAACTGCTGCGACCTGCATAACTCCACGGATCTTGTTGACTACCAGAGTTGCAAGTGCTTCACCCTCTACATCCTCTGAGATTATTAGGAGTGGCTTTCCAGTCTGAACAACCTTTTCAAGAAGAGGCAGAAGATCTTTGATGTTGCTGATCTTACCATCATTTATAAGTATATATGCATCATCGTAAACTGTTTCCATTCTTTCTGTATCAGTAACCATGTACGGGCTAAGATACCCTTTGTCAAACTGAAGTCCCTCGACTACTTCAAGGGTTGTTCCAACTGTTTTACTGTCCTCAACAGTTATGACACCATCTTCACCAACCCTGTCCATTGCATCCGCGATAAGATTTCCAACTGTTTTATCATTCGCAGAAATGGAAGCAACCTGAGCAATGCTTTCACGATCCTTGATATCAATGGCCTTTTTCTTAAGCTCATCAACAACATGCTCAATTGCCTTCTCAATACCTGAACGCATGAACATACCGTTGGCTCCAGCTGCTACATTTTTCATTCCCTGGGTAATGATCCTGCGACCGAGAATTGTTGCAGTAGTAGTACCATCTCCAGCTACATCGTTGGTCTTGGAAGCAACTTCCTTGATAAGCTGGGCACCCATGTTCTCATAAGAATCTTCAAGCTCTATTTCCTTTGCAATGGTAACTCCGTCGTTGGTAATGGTTGGAGAACCGAACTTCTTCTCAAGAACTACATTTCTGCCCTTGGGACCAAGGGTTACTGCTACAGTATCTGCTACTTTATCAATTCCGCCTTTCATTGCACGACGGGCTTCTTCTCCGAAACATAAAGTTTTTGGCATTATTAAATGACCTCCCTGGATTTGTAAATATTATTCAAAAAAACTAATTTTCAATTATTGCAAGAACATCTCTTTCACTGAAAATAACAAGTTCCTCGCCTTCAACCTTGACTTCAGTTCCAGCATATTTACTGAAGATTATCTTGTTCCCGACCTTGACTTCGAGAGGAAGCTTCTGGCCATTCTCAAGAACTTTTCCACTTCCTACTGCAACTACTTCACCCTCCTGGGGTTTTTCCTTGGCAGTATCGGGAAGAACAATTCCTCCCTTGGTCTTTGATTCCTGTGTGACCACTTTAACTACTATTCGATCGCCTAAAGGTTTCAGGTTCATCTAAAACATCCCTCCTGTGAATATTTATTGACTTTGTAAGTATTAGCACTCAAAACCATCGAGTGCTAATCATCGCAATTGATATTAGTTGCTGTGAGTTTTTTCCTCAACAACGCTTAGGCCTAAATAAGTGCGTTTATTGATTATTATTTTTACTTTTCTTTGTTTTTATCATTTTTATTCATGATTACATATGATTTGATATTTGCCAGGATGGGGAGGGAGCAAGCGTCAGATCAGACCTCTCACCTCTATGAAAAGCATTGTATCCAGCTGCTGCTATCATTACAGCATTATCAGTACAATGCCCCGGGGGAGGGAGAAAAAAATCAACCTTTTTCCTTTGAGAAATTTCACTGAGAGTTTTCCTTAAATGACTGTTTGATGCTACTCCACCGGATAAAGCTATTTGATCAATTCCCGTAAACTCCTGTGCAAGTTCAAGTTTTTCAACCAGTGAATCCACAGCAGCCCTCTGGAAAGATGCGCAAATATCCTCTACGGGTATTTCTGAACCTTTTTCCTGCAACTTTTTAACTTCCCATAATACTGCTGTTTTCAGACCACTGAAACTGAAAGATATTTCATTTCGCCCTTTCATTGGCACCGGGAAATTGTATCTGGAACATGAACCTATTGAGGCCATGCTGTCTACAACTGGACCACCCGGATAACCAAGTCCCAGTAATTTTGCTACTTTATCGTAAGCTTCACCAGCAGCATCGTCCCTTGTATTTCCAAGTATTCTGTAATCGCCAAAAGCCCTGACAAGAATTATTTCTGTATGACCTCCAGAAACCACCATGCTCAGGAATGGAGGTTTCAGCTCTGGATGATTTACTATATTAGCGAAGATATGCCCTTCAATATGGTTAACTCCTATTAGCGGAACATCCCATGCCTGAACAAGACCTTTCGCTGCCATAACTCCAACAAGTAAAGAACCCATCAGACCTGGACCAGAAGTTACTGAAACAAGATCGATCTCATTTTCAGGACAGGAAATACCGCTTTCCTTCAAAACAGCCCTTATCAATGGAAGAATAGCCTCCATGTGTTTTCTTGAAGCAAATTCGGGCACTACTCCACCAAATGGTGCATGATCATTGACCTGACTGGAGACAAATTCAGAAAGGACATTGTTCTGTCCCTCAAGTACAGCAACAGCAGTGTCATCACAACTGGTCTCTATGCCAAGAGTAATAAATCCTCTGTTCATGGTCACTTACCCACACTCAAGGGAATTTCCAATATTCCCGAATATTCACCATAAGCAAGTGGTAAAAGCTTTACATTATCCTGTTGCTTCATATTTCCCAGTGGAGCAAATACAGCTATAGTACCCGAAACGTCGGACGGCAAAAGCCCCTGTCTTGTAAATGCCTTTCTGGTAACAATATCTTCCCGCTGCAATTGGGATCCATTTATGAATACTTTTTCAGGATCAAAATCCCAGGGTTTAAATGTTTTGTAACGAATTATAAAAAGCTCCCTGCCTGCGGGACCTGTACCGAAATGGGAACTGTGCCACCTGAGCCAGTCCGGAGCGTCCGGATTTCCAGCAACAAGATCTTTAAGCTTTGAGTCTACAAGTATAAAACCCATCTGGGCCCGGGCTCCAATTATCATTTCCCCCAGTTGTTGCCCCTCTATCCATATCAGGCACGTCCTGGCATCAAGCGCCTCTTGAAGTTCCTCTGAAAAGACAGAAGTTACTCCCGTCAGGATCGTAAATGAAACAAAAAAAACAAGTAGAACAACAAATAGGACAGTTTTTACGGATCTATCCATCCTTGTACCTCCTTAATACCTGAATATAAATATATTGGGATTCTTAAATAATTTATTTTCCGAGAGCATGTTTTATCCAATCAAGCTCATCAAACTTTAAGAACATTGTCAATATCCCGAAAACAGCAACTGAAATACTGATAGTAGTCACAATCCAGACCATTTTTATGACTGTAGAACCATAAGGAGGGAAGGGCAGGAAAAATTTAACCAGCATAATAAAAGTAAACATAATTACAAGACAAAATGACAGTTTGACGATCCAGCTCAACGAAATAACGTGAAAATCTCCTTTTAGCTGGCGATGAATTATAATCCACCCTGTAAAGGCAGAAAGCGTAAATGCAATAGAATTTGCGAGGGCTAAACCATTGTATGACATAAACTGCATCAGGATCAGACTGAAAAATATATTGGATACCAGGCTTGTCATAGTAACTGCAACAGCAGCTCTTGGCAATCCTTTAGCATATAACCCCCTCATTAGTACTGTATTGCATGCCATCCCTGGAAGTCCTAAAGTATACATCATAAGCGACGAGGAAGTGGCCCTCCATGCCCAGTCCCCAAATGCACCTCTCAGAAAGAGAAGATTAACCATTTCGCTGGATATAAAGATCAGGCCTGCCGTGGCTGGTAAAACAATAAATAGTGTGAAACGAACCGATTGGGCCATAAGAGTCCCGAAAGTATCTTCACTATCCAGTGTACTTCGTGATAGTTCCGGCAGAACTGCCTGTGAAATAGCTACCACGAAAAGCCCCAGAGGAAGCTGAATTATCCTGTTGGCATAGTTCAGAACAGATATAGCTCCATCGACGAGAAATGAGCCCAGGATCTTGCTGATCACAGGATTCAACTGATTTATAGAAAGACCCGCGGCATAGGGGAAAAAGAGTTTCATCATCTGGATGAGTTCACTGTCATTACGGCGCGGCTTTGCCGGCCAGAGGAAAATATCAATTTTGTATGTCCAGAACCATTGCAGAGCAAATTGGGAAAAACCACCAAGAAGGACGGCAAATACGAGACTCCATATACCTGTACGGGATGCAAAAAGCAAAACCGTAATAATAAATATTACATTGCTTAAGGCAGGTGCTACTGCAGGAATAAAATAATAGTTCATGCTGTTCAGCACACCCATAGCAAGTGCCGCCATGGAAACAAAAAGTAGAAAGGGGAACATGGAGCGGGTAAATAACATGGCTAAATGGTGTTTACCCGCGTCAAAACCAGGTGCCATAAGAGAAACGAGCAATGGTGAAATCAGGATACCAAGAATTACTGTAACTGATCCGGCAATGAAAAGCACTGCAGTAGCCTGTTTTGCCAGATCCCAGGCCCTTTTTTCTCCATCCTTATGAAGGGTTTTTGAAAAAACAGGTACAAATGCCGCAGATAAAGCCCCCTCCGCAAGTAGCTGCCTTGACAGATTTGCAAGAGTGTAAGCAATATAAAAAGCATCAAGCTGCCTTGAAGCACCGAAGAAGGCAGCTATAATGATCTCCCTCACAAGTCCGAGTATTCTACTTGCAAAAGTTCCAATCATCATTATCATTGCATTGCGGACCATTCGAGGAAGCTTGTTATGCATTCTTGCCTCCATAATCTGAAAAGGGGTAATCTATAATGACAGAATCTATTGTATTCTGGGGAATTGGAAATTCTATCATCGGAGACGATGGTACCGGACCCAGAATTGCAAACGAATTAATTGAACGTAATCTGCCATGGCTGGCGATCTATAACTGCGAAACTGTTCCAGAAAATTATGTCGCTCCACTAAAAAGGCTCAGCCCTGAAACTCTGATAATCATTGATACGGCAGATATGGGACTTGAGCCGGGAGAATACAGAAAAATGAGTATTGAAGAATTCTCGAATATAACTTTTACAACTCATGGATTCCCACTTGATCTGCTTCTAAAAGATCTTAATATACCAAAGATCATCACTATCGGTGTTCAACCCGAATATCGAGGACCTTCAGAATCATTGAGTATTCCGGTCTCTAATGCTGTAAAAGAGCTCTGTAACATTTTAGAACAAAAAGAATGGAACCGGATACTTTCTGTTCACCAGGAAAAACGATCGCCGAGGTAAAACTTTCTTGCAACTTCACTTTCAGCTACATATTCCGGGGATCCTTCAATAACGATCTGCCCTCGATGGATAAGATATGTCCTGTCTGTAATTGCAAGAGTATCACGGACATTATGATCCGTAAGGAGGATCCCGTAACCCTTAGCCCTGAGACTCAGAATTATCTGCTGAATATCGTAAACCGCTATCGGATCAATACCACTGAAAGGCTCATCCAGAAGAAGGAAATCGGGTGCTATAGCCAGGCATCTTGCTATCTCAACCCTTCTTCTCTCTCCTCCGCTTAAAGCATAACCGGGAACATCTGCAATTTCAGAAAGCCCAAGGTCATTCAGGAGCTGATCACGTATTTTTTGAATTTCCAGAGCATTGCATCCAAGTTCTTCAAGCACAAGAGTAATGTTCTCATTGACACTCAAATTTCTGAACACAGAAGTTTCCTGGGGTAAATAGCCGATCCCGTTCCTCGCTCTTCGATAGACAGGAAGAGGAGTAATATCCTTTTCATCAAGCAGGATACTTCCATTATCCGGTTTTATCAGGCCAACGATCATATAAAAAGTAGTAGTTTTCCCGGCTCCATTTGGACCAAGCAACCCTACTATTTCTCCCATATTTACCTGAAGATCGACTTCAGATACAACCGTCCTGCCCTTAAATGACTTCTCAAGTTTAACTGCAGAGAGTTGTACAGTCATTCCTTTTCTTTATCTCCGTTCATCCTGAAAACAATCCGGGGGTCACCAGTAGCTTCTATTTTTTGTGTACCAGGGAAAAATACAAGGTTACTGGCGGTGATTATCCTGTCACTCTGAACAGCTTTTGCATTTCCTGAAACAACGATCGTACCCCTCTGTTTTGAATATACAGCCTTGTCTCCAGTAATAACTGTTTTCTGATCATTATTACCTTCAAGAGTAAGGCGAACATTTTTTTCGACTATCATATCTTCTATCAGATCTTCCACGATAGTCCCTTCCATTTTTTCACCTGAAACAGTTATTCCTGATTCGGAATCACTAAAGTGACTGATCTTAAATGCTTCCAGATCATTACCAGAAAGATCAAGAGAATCTGCAATAATATGCCTGGTCCCGATCTTTGCATCAACATTACCATTAAGAGAATAATATACAGGGTCCTTAAACTCAGCCTGCAATTTGTCACAGACAAAGTTCACAGACTCACCATTTAGAAAACCTTCTCCTTTTACAGAATCCCAGAACAGTGCTGATGAGCCGTCTATCTTACCCTCTGCTCTATCAGCATTGATATCAAGCTCGTTCCTTGTGAAAAGGACGTTACCAGAAGCATATACACTGCCCTTATCAGGATCATACTCCATTCGGTCTGAATCAAGCTTCATCTCTTCCGCCATAACTGAAGAGACCAGAAAAAACAACAGCAATATAACAGTTAAAAAAGGGATGTGTCTTTTCAATAAATTCATCTCCTTTATTCTGTATTCCCAGGTTATTCTACATTATTTGAAACAAACAGGAAATAAAATACCGTAACCTGAATATACTGTTAATGAGATCCCGAAAGACTTCCTGTGATCACCCCAGAACATACATCAATGATCATTCGATAAATTCTGAATGAAGTGCCTGTACCGCTTTCTGAGCCTGAGGCTCGGATACTACACATATAATGGATATGGAAGTAGCCGCTATCATATCAATATTTATTTCATGTGCCGCGAGTGTTGAGAATACCCTGGAGGGTATATCAGGACGATTGGATATCCCGGCACCAATTACTGAAACTCTCGCTATTTCGGTGTCAAATGTTACACCCTGAGCCCCGGTCTCCCTTGCAAGATTACGGCAGACTGTTATTGCCCTTTCTATGTCAGCCTTTTTAACCAGAAAAGCAATATCATTAATCTGGCCTCTCATAACACTCTGGATTATCATTTCAGAGCTAATATCATTTTCAGAAAGAGCAGAGAATATGGTTGCAGCTATTCCCGGTCTGTCAGGCACTCCAAGAACGGCAATCTTGGCGGTATCTGTGTCATATGCAACAGCCTTTACATTATTGTTTTCATTTCCCCTGTTTGCCATTATCCAGGTCCCCTCCTCAGAAAAAGGTGCTGTAAAAAATATATTTACTCCTGTCTTACGAGCAAGTTCAAGAGCCTCCATATCCGGTAATACAAAACCAAGAACAGCCATTTCCATACATTCATCAGTATTAAGCTCATCAATCTTCTGCGAATTTACCACAATACTACGATCTCCTGAATATACTCCTGTATCCTTCGACCAGAATTCACATCTTTCTGTTCCCAGACTGGATGCAATAGCAACGGCAAGAAGATCCGACGCACCTTTGTTCCCAGATATCTTTCCATCCCTTGACAATTGGGTAAAACCACCACTGATCACTGGAACTTGACCTGACCGAATACTTTGAGTCAATAAACTGGTATCGATTTTTGAAACTGCTACCTTTATGTCCCGGTCATCTATCTCCAATCCAATATCACTATCCCCGATCGCTACAGAAGAAATCCCGCACTGTTCCATCAGTTGTGAATATATTACAGAAACGTTAAACAGACCGGAATGAATTTGATGTAATATGTCCCTTCCAGTTTTTAATACCTCGTCTGAAATACCAGGGCTTCCAAATGACTGATTCTGGTTTGAATTATTCTTTAAGACGATAACAAGGTTTTCCTCTTTATGGATCCTTTTAAGACGTTCAATGATATTATTGGCTCTTTCCTGAGTTGAAAAAAGGTCGAGACTGATTACTAAAACACGCATTCTCATCAGATTTCCCTCCTCAAGCCAGGTAGACTTTCAATTACAGTACCCTGGTAATCCTCATCCAACACAAAAAATCGAGAACGGACGCCATATTTCGTAAATATTGAACACATTAATTTGGCAACTGGATTCCCTGAACCGTTTGAAAAAGCAATTACGCTTGGGCCTGAACCGCTTATTGCGACTCCAGTACACTCTGGGATCTCTTTTACCTCCCTGAGAATAGTCTCTCCACCAGGAAAGAGCTTGGATCTGAAAGGCTGGTGCAATTTATCACCCATTGCCCATGGAAGATTATCAAATTTTCCAGTAGCCCATGAAGCAGCCAGAAGCGCAGATCTGCTTAGATTAAAAACTGCATCCTTCATAGATACGTTTTGCGGAAGCGCCTCTCTTGCATCTTTTGTACTTACCTTAAAGTCGGGCACCGCAACAACTGCAACGATATCTTGAGGTAACCGGGGCATTTTTACAAATTTAAGTTCTCCATTATCCCAGCAACTGACAACCATTCCACCAAGGCAACATGGAACAACATTGTCCGGATGCCCCTCGGCCTCTACCATAAGAGGAAGTAGAGCCTCCCTGGACAGTGGAACATCCCGGAACAGATTTGCGATCATCACACCACCAACAATAGCTGTGGAAGAACTGCCAAGCCCTCTGGCCAGGGGTACGGCATTTGACGATCTTACGCGAAGTCCTTTTTTAGCTATACCCCAGCTATCACATGCCTTTTCATAACTCTGGATAAACTGGTTACCAATATCCCTTGACAGCTCAGTACTTCCCTCTCCAATTATATCTATGGAATACTCGCCCTCCGGCATTGTCTCAAGAACGTCAAAGAAATTGTAAAGCGAAAGAGCAAGACCTACCGTATCAAAACCAGAACCAAGATTCGCACTTGAGGCCGGGACCTTAACTCTAAGAGGAAGTCTCATTGGAAAGAACCTCTTTCAGAGCTGCCCATGAACCCTCGATCTCCTGAGGACCTTTAAGACCTGGAAGGGGGGCATCAGGATCCTTTAACCCATTGCCTGTCAAAATGCAAACGATCTTCTTATCACACGGCAAAATTCCCCTGTCAGCAAGCTTTAAAAGTGAAGCGATGGTAGTACATGAAGCCGGCTCAGCAAAAATACCATCAGTTGCAGCAAGTATCCTCTGAGCTTCGAGGATCTCTTCATCGGAAACACTCATAAATTCACCATGACTTCTCTTGACTGCGTTGCATGCTTTTGAATAGCTAACAGGATGTCCTATGCGGATAGCTGTTGCTACAGTTTCAGGATTATCGACACTACATTTATTTACAAGGGGTGCTGAACCTTCTGCCTGAATACCTTTTAATTGTGGGAGACTTGAACATCTTCCGATTTTTATATACTGCTCAAAACCTGCATGATATGAACTGATATTGCCTGCATTACCAACAGGGATAAGAAGCCAGTCTGGGGAATCTCCAAGCTCATCACATATCTCCCAGGAAGCTGTCCTTTGGCCAACAAGGCGATATGGGTTTACCGAATTAACAATAGCAAGCCCCATTTCTTCCGAGGCCTGTCTTGCAAGCTCAAGAGCCTTGTCAAAGTTCCCCTGTATTGAAATTACTTTTGCTCCATAGACCAGGGCCTGTGTAAGCTTTCCCATTGCGACGTAGCCAGCAGGCAAAATAACGAAACATGGTATACCAGCATGAGCAGCATAAGCAGCTGCTGAAGCTGATGTATTACCTGTTGAAGCACAGACCAGAGCCTTTGCTCCATTTTCTACTGCCTTCGCTACAGCCATTACCATTCCTCTGTCCTTGAAAGAACCGGTCGGATTGAGCCCTTCAAATTTAACTCTTAGATCTACCCCAAGCTTTTGACTAAGGTTTTTGAGATAGATCAAAGGGGTATTCCCCTCACATAAAGACAGCCTTGGTGTATCTGCACCTACAGGTAATAACCTTTCGTACTTATCAAGAATTCCTCCAGACATGAACTACACCTCCATTAAAAAAGCCTGTAACGTCATTTGGAGACGATACAGGCTTGACCGTGGTTCCACTCCAGTTCCCGATCTCATTCTAACAACCGGACACTCAATTCAGCTTTAAGGGGCTTACCCCGGCATCTTATCCTTTAGCAGGCTTCGATACCCGCTCAGAGGTGGTTTTCACCTGATCTGTCCTGAAGAAACTTTCAGCCCTGGTTCCCTCTCTCTGAATGGATCTGATCAGGTTAATTTCCTCTTCATCGCGAATTATTAGAATCACTGTAATAATCAGGGAATATACTACCCCGAGCCAGTCTTGTCAATCAAGAGTATCTCAAAAAAGAAAGACTTATCAGAAATTGTTATTCCTGAAAATCGAAAAGAAATTGATTAATATTGCCTGATTTCTGTTATACAGGACTTGAAGTTTCGAATCTGCAATGGTAATATACCCAATGCTGTGTTTGCAGCATATCTTTGGGGGATAGTCTAATGGCAGGACGTCTGACTCTGGATCAGAAAGTCGGGGTTCGAATCCCTGTCCCCCAGCCAAAAGGCCCCATCGACTAGTGGTCAAGGTCATCACCCTCTCAAGGTGGAGACACGGGTTCGAATCCCGTTGGGGCTACCATAAAGAATAAAGAGGAAGGGCTAAGCCCTTCCTCTTTTTTATCAGGGATTTTTGTTAAGGATATCTACCCTTCAGATCTGTTCTGAATAACAGGAAGATTTATCTCAAAATCTGCCCCGTCATTCCCATTCAGGAGATATATCGATCCACCATGAGCTTCAAACACTCTTTTCGCTATAGCAAGTCCAAGTCCATAGCCACCGTTACCCCAGCTGCCCCTTGCTCTATGCTGATCTCCCCGCCTGAATCTTTCAAATATCCTTGCCCCAGACGGAGGACTTATCCCTACCCCGTTATCAGAGATCCTGAGTGAAAGGTTGTCTCCCTTACTTTCAAGAATGAGAGTTATCTCCCCACCAGGTTCATCCTTAAACTTTTCATGTACATATTTAACTGCATTATCTAGGACATTATTGATCGCACGAGTAATATCAGAGATTCTCCCGTTAACTACCACTTCTTTCTCGATAATGTCATTGATCTTTATATTCTCTGCAAAAGGATGTTTTGCATATTCCTCCATGGAAGCCTGCAGAAGTAATGATATATCGATGTTTTCCTTATCTTCGGAAGGAGGTTGAGATTCCATCCGGGAAAGTAAAAGCATATCATCAACAAGACCTGTTATTCTTTCCTGCTGTTTTATGACTGTATTAAGATATTTTACAGCCTCTTCATTATCCTCAAGAATATCAACAAGGTATTCTGCGGTAACTCTTATGGTGGTTAGAGGCGTCTGAAGTTCATGGCTTGCATCCGCTATGAAATTCTTTCGGGCTTCTTCCTGCTCTCTTTCGTGGGTCAGATCATTAAGTACTATCAACATTCCCGTACCTGCGGGACTTGCTGAAACTCTCAGATATTTATTCCCCATTTCAGGTATATTGAGATATTCATATTTTTCTAGGCCATTATCTGCATTATCCATTACAGAATACATATCATGATAGGGGATCAGCCTTTCAATGAATTCACCCTGTTGGACATTCGACTGAATTCCAAGAAGACTTATGGCTGTTTCATTTATAAACCTGATCTTTCTGCCTTTATCCAACAGGATCACGCCTGTAGGCATTATAGTGATTATGCTGTTTAACATTTCACGTTCCATCGAAAGATCATCCATTGTTGACCTGAGGTTTTCTGACATACTGTCAAGTGCATTGGAAAGCTTCTGAAGTTCAGTATCTTTCATTAGAGGAAAATGGCCTTTCTCACCTCTTGCTATCTGACATGCGACTTTTATGATATTTTCAAGTGGCCTGAAGAAACGGCGAATTACCCAAAGTTCAAGTAATATTACTACAGCTACAAGCATAAGAATATATACTATCAACCTGTTCCGGGCCTGGAGAAACGCCTTTTTAAGCGTTTCCATAGGATATGCTATTCTAACGACCACAGGCTCATCATCAATTTCTGACTTTTGGGCAACATACAAAAGATCCGCATTCAGACTTCTGCTATAGCGCAGACTCGTACCATTTCCTTCATTAAAAGCTGTTTGTATTTCGGGACGATTGAAATGATTATCAAGTTTAGAGGGATCTACATCTGAATCCAGAATAACCTTGCCATCCCTTCTAATTACTGTCAGCCTGCCCCCTATCATTGCTCTCCAGTTATCAAGATCAACTTTGAGGCTTTCTAATCCATTAGCATCGATAAAGTTTCCCAGTGCAGCAGTCTGCCTGCTTATCTCACTTCGAGCCTCTTCTACTATTCTGTCCTTCAATATTCCACCGAGCATGATCCAGCTGATGGCAAAGGCAAATACCGTGATAACTGCAAAGATAAACAGGAGCTGATTCTTTAGATTTTTCACAAATCATTCCTCCCATGAAAGTCTGTATCCCCTGCCTCTTAAAGCCTGGATGATCAGTTTGGGTTTATTGAGATCGTCAAGTTTTTGCCTCAGCCGGGAAATATGGACATCTACGGTTCTGGTATCTCCGCCATATAAACCCCATATTCTAGCAAGAAGTTCTTCCCTTGAGACCACTCTACCCGGTTTTCGACATAAAGACTCAAGAAGCTGGAACTCGGTAGGACTAAGATCTATCACTCGATCCCTTAAATAAACAGTTTCTTCTTCGATATCTATAAGGATATCCCCGTTAACAATGGTCGGTACGGGATCTTCTCCTGCACTTCTCCTCAGAATAGCTTTGACTCTCGCAACAAGTTCCGGAAGAGAAAAGGGTTTTTTGATATAATCATCAGCCCCAAGACTCAGACCTTCGACAACATCCCTTTCTTCCCTTCTGGCTGTCAGCATAATAACTGGAATATTTTTAGTCTCGGAACTTACCTTCAGCCTTCGGCAGACTTCCCACCCATCCATTTCAGGAAGCATAATATCAAGTACTATAAGATCGGGGCGCAGCATTTGTACAAGATCGAGAGCAGCATCTCCGTTATTCACTGACTGGACTTCAAAACCATGCCTGCGGAATGCTTGTGTAACTATTTCAACAATAGCCCCTTCATCCTCCACAACTAATATATTTTCCCCAGCCATAGGCAGCAACCCCTAATCGAACTTTCTCTCTATAGGCCGCCTGAACTTCGAAGCGGAAGCAAATTCCCCCGTAGAGATGTAAAGGATCCTTTCAGCAATGTTCGTAATATGATCTCCAGCTCTTTCAAGGCTGCGAGCAACAAGAAACAGCTCTGACCCCTGTTCAATCCTGCTGGATCTTTCTATCATCATAAGAACAAGCTCCCTGAGTATCTGCGTTTCAAGATCATCTACCTGGTCATCCATGGCAAAAACTGTTTTTGCAAGGTCTATATCACGTCTGTCAAATGCCTCCAGACTTTTGTCAAGCATAACTTTAACTACATCGTTCATTCGAGGTATATCGATAAGAGGCTTAATGTATTCCTCTTCTGATAATCTTATCGCTGTTTTGGATATACTGGTCCCGTAATCTCCAAGCCTTTCTAAGTCACTCGCCATATACATGCAGGAGGAAACCGCTCTGAGATCTTCTCCGAAAGGCTGAAACCTTGCAATAAATTTTAAACAGTCATTCTCGATCTCGTACCTCAGACTATCAATACTGTCATCCATCTCAATCACAGTTTTTGCGAGTTCAGAATCCTTGTTCTTGAGTGACCATACAGATTTGGAAAGTGCTTCACCGGCCATTTTGCCAAGTTTGAGCACTTTTCTTTTTACTTCGTTATAACTTTCTTCCAGAGATGCACGTGTGTTGATCGTGTTCATTGTCCTCCACTCCTAACCGAATCTCCCGGTAATATAGTCTTCAGTCCTCTTATCACTCGGACTGGTAAATATATCAGTAGTCAAACCGCATTCTACAAGTTCCCCAAGGAGAAAAAAGGCAGTATAGTCAGATATTCTTGCCGCCTGCTGCATATTATGTGTAACAATAATTACAGTAAAATCTTCTTTCAGCTGACGGATAAGTTCTTCTATCTTGGCTGTGGCAAGTGGGTCAAGAGCACTTGTAGGTTCGTCCATTAAAACAATTTCCGGCTGAGTTGCTATAGCCCTTGCAATGCAGAGACGCTGCTGCTGCCCCCCGGATAATCCCAGGCCTGAACTGGAAAGCTTATCCTTAACTTCTTCCCAGAGAGCAGCTCCCTTGATACTATCTTCAACTATCTCATCAAGTTTTTCCTTATTTCTGATTCCATGAAGCCTCGGGCCATAAGCTACATTGTCGTAAATACTCATTGGGAATGGGTTAGGTTTCTGGAATACCATTCCTACGTTCCTTCTAAGAGATATTACATCAGTATTTTTGGAATATATATTTTTACCTTCAAGTTCGATAAGTCCCTTTACACCTGCACCCCTTATAAAATCATTCATTCTGTTAAGGCACCTCAAAAAACTACTCTTTCCGCAACCTGAAGGACCAATTAGAGCGGTGACTTTCTTCCTGAATATCTCAAGAGAAACGTCCTGAAGGACATGGTTCTCACCATAATAAAGGTTCAGATCTTTAACTTTTAACTGTATATCCGTCATGAATTTTCTCCTTTTCTAAGCTCTTGTCGATCTTCTGAAACGATTACGGAAATATATACCTACCGAACTTATTCCAAGAACTACTATTAAGAGGACCAGCGCAGTCCCATACTGTATTGGCCTTGTCTGTTCTATACGAGTACCTGCTGTTGCAAGCACGAGAATATGATAAGGTAAAGCCATCACCTCATCAAAAATATTTTTAGCGATATCCGGAGTAAAAAAAGCAGCTCCCGTAAAGATTATTGGCGCTGTCTCACCGGCAACTCTGCCTATGCTTAGTATAGCACCAGTAATTATGGTAGGCATAGCAGCAGGAAATACAACCTTGTATATTGTCTGCCATTTAGTCGCCCCAAGAGCATACGAACCATCCCTGTATTCCTGAGGGACTGCAAGAAAAGCCTGTTCAGTGGCTGTAACTATTAAAGGTAATGCAAGACAACCGAGAGTGAGACCCGCGGAAAGCAAACAGGAACCGAATTTCAACAGGACAACAAAAAGAGATAAACCAAAAAGTCCGAACACCACAGACGGGACTCCCGCAAGACATCTGACTGCCAGACCAAGCATAAGGGTAAAAGCATCTCCTCTGGAATATTCTGCAAAATACAGTCCAGTAGCAACCCCGACAGGCATTGCAAAAAACATGGAAACCAATACAAGCTGGATGGTACCTATCAGGGGAGTACTTATTCCTCCCTTTGTCATACTATCCCTTGGTGGCTGGGTGATAAATTCCCATGAGATAGACTCGTATCCATTGACAAAAATATACATCACTATTGCCATAACAAGCATTACTACTGAAATGGCTGACATCCAGAATATAACTGTCATTATCCTGTCGAAGAAACGTCGCATTTTCATCATTTATTCAGCCTCCCCTTTGACTCTATCCACATTGAAAGAAAGTTAATGATAAGGGTCATTATAAGAAGGATCAGGCCAGCGAAGAAAAGTGCATGGTAGTGAACGGAACCAACAGGTGTCTCTCCCATCTCAGCTGCAATCGTAGAAGTAAGCGGACGGACAGGATCAAAGATCGACCTTGGGATAATAGCCGCGCCTCCCGCAGCCATAAGGACGACCATTGTTTCTCCAAGACCTCTCATTATGCCAAGCAGGGTACCTCCCAGAATACCCGGCAGGGCATACGGGAAAACAACTTTACTTATAGTCTCCCATCTCGTCGAACCTAAAGCGTAAGCAGCATCACGAAGTTCCCGGGGTACTGAGGAAAGGGCTTCTTCAGAAAGAGAACTTACTATAGGGAGAACCATTATTCCCAAAAGTAATGAAGCATTGAACATATTGAGCCCTGTAATGAGGGTGAATTTATCCTGAAGCCAGGGTGCGATAAGGATCATTCCAAGAAATCCAAGAATAATAGAAGGGAAGAAGCCCAGAATTTCCAAAACCGGTTTCAGAACATCATGCATCCAGTCAGGTGCAACTTCAGCTATGAAAATTGCAACGAGAAGACTGAAGGGTACGGCAATCAGTGAAGAGAGAAATGTTACACTAAGTGTCCCCAGAATTAATGGCAGCATCCCGAATACTCCAGGTTCTTCTGTAGGATACCAGTATTTTCCTGAAAGAAGATCTCCTATGGTAGCCTCGGATAGCACCGGAACACCTTCTTTCACAAGAAAGAACAGAATGAATACCATGACCACTACACCAAGACTCGAAATACCCTGGATAATAATAGCCGGAATCTTTTCCCCTTTCATTAATATCCACACCTTTTACGTGAATTTAAAAAACCTGCTGCGACCTTCTTTTTGTTCATGGGTATTAAATGAAGGACATACAGCAGGTTTATTAGAGTTACGACTCTGGGATCAGAGCTTTTAAAGGATTTAATTTACATCAGCGTTAAATATTATCCTTGCCTAAACCGGCTTTGTTAACGTACAGGCACATAACCTTCGTTGGCTACTATTTCCTGACCGGCTGCACTGAGAATGAAAGTGATGAATTTACCGGCATCACCCTTTGGCCAGCCGTTAGTGAACATGTAAAGGTAGCGTGAAACAGGGTACACACCATTTTTGGCATTTTCAACTGTGGCTTCTATATCATTAACAGTAAGACCTTTTACTTCATCACTGAGATACCCAATCCCGACATAACCAACAGAAAGTTTGTTCTTAGTTACGGTCTGCACCATAGCACCGTTGGAAGCAACCACAAGAGCTCTTTCGGTTACACGCTCTTTGTCCATTACGAGCTTTTCCCATACTTCATAGGTTCCGGAACTGGTATCTCTTCCAACAACAGCAATAGCCATTGAAGGTCCGCCAACTTCTTTCCAGTTGGTGATCTCGCCCATGTAGATCTTTTTCATCTGATCCAGGGTCAGATTCTTAACAGGATTGTCAGGATGTACAACAGGAACAATTGCGTCCATTGCTACTGCATGAGGGACTGGATAGATACCCTTCTCGCAGCATGCCTTGACTTCCTGGTCCTTGATGAACCTGGAAGCATCAGCGATATCGGTGGAACCATCGATAAGGGCCTTGATTCCATTTCCGCTTCCGCCGCCTGAAACACTGACTTTCACGTCGCTGTTTGCTTCCATGAACTTCTCAGCGCCAGCCTGTGCGATAGGAAGAACAGTGGTGGACCCCTTGATAACGAGCTCGCCTGCAAAAGCCACACCCGCAAAAGCCATTACCATTAAACAAACTGCGATAACCAATGCCATTTTTTTCATAACTTGAAAAAACCTCCCTTATATTTGTCTCAGTGGACAAATGGAAGTCTACCTGCTACGTGTAACAATAATATTCCACTAATGTAACGGAAATGTAACAATGAAATAATTCCTGCAATTGATCAACATATTGTCGGTAATTGAAATTATTCTCGGTTCCATATGCCATTTGGATATTAGTATTACTCTCTTACACCAAGTGAAATTATTTTTGTAAAAGCCTTTTCCGCAGTCATGGGCAAATACTCTATCTGCTCTTCCTCAAAAAAAAGCACTATACCGGATGTCGGATTGGGAGATGTAGGCATGAATAATGTAACATGAACTTTTTCTTTGATCTTTTGTCTTTTGGTCACAAAAGCAATCACATAACCGTTACCTACTGGAACTTTAGCCACACCAAGGTATTTTCCCTCAACCTGCCCTGCACCGCTGAAAGAAGATATGAGATCTTTCATGATCTTGTACCATGAACCAAGAAATGGTATGGATATTATCAGTGTTTCGAGGTAATTTAATAGCCACTGTTCCCTTTTACGGAACTTGTATCCTGCATACGTTATAAACACTATTGTTATAACTGCAACTATGGCGGTCATTTCAAAGGATTTGGTAATACCAAGAATATTCGTGCCTATCATAAGAACTGTCTCAACAAAAAACCTGATAATAAGCAAAAGAAATATTAAGGGGATAAAAACAAGAATCCCTGCAAAGAAATTCCTTGATATTTCTTTTGTTACGGGTGGTTTAGAATTTCCGTTTCCCTCATTTTCGAGTTTTGGATCTGTCTCGTCCATTGAAGATTCCTCCATTCATTGCCTCCTTCTAATTTTACCAGTCTTTACTGTCATCGTATTAAATATTTTACAGGTGAATATAAACCCTGAAAACAGGACCTCAATAACACGATCTGCTATCTCTATTTTAAAACACATACACTTTTAAACCGGAAAACTGTAATTTTGCATGTTAAATGAAATGACAATATAATCTTTTTATTAGATGCCGTTTTTTCGAGCAAACCCTATGTCAAAGTTTTAACTGCTAAGATATAAAGGACAGGAGTGAAATGGATTTTGATTACACGATCTCTGATCGAAAGGATCTTTTCAGCCTCAAACATAGAAAGATGGAATGATCACCCAAGGCCTGCACAATTCACCGAAATGGCCAAACAGGCACATAAATTCATTATTGCTTATGTAATAGCAAAATACGAGGAAGAATACTCCGGAAGCAGAATTGACTGGATACATCTTATTGAAGGGGGAATATTTGAATTTCTTCACAGGGTCGTGGTTACTGATATAAAACCTCCTGTGTTCCATAAACTAATGGCAGATAAGGAACAGCGGGACAGGTTGAACAAATGGGTTCTTGAAAAACATCTTGTTGAAGATTTCGAATTTCTTCCTGAAAATGTAACTGAAAGATTTATCAACTATTTTTCTTCGAATGAAGAATACCTCGAGAAAAAGATATTGAGAGCATCTCATTATCTTGCAACAAAATGGGAATTTGACTTTATATATGACTGGAGTAAAAAACTTTATGGAATTGAAAAAACACGGGAAGAGATCAATAGCCAGATAAATGAGCACAGAGACCTGAAAGCTGTCAGAGAAATGCTCACAAGTATTGAACTACCTGACGATAAAAAGGGTATCTACGGATTCATAGCTCTTGTTGGTCAACTAAGATTCCAGAAAAGATGGGCACAGACGCCCAGGATACCTCAAACATCCGTCCTTGGCCATTTGCTCTTTGTAGCAATTTTATCCTATCTGGTATCAATGGAAATTGGTGCATGTCCGAAGAGAAAATATAACAACTTTTATGGCGGACTTTTTCACGATATACCGGAAGTCCTGACGAGAGACATTATTTCCCCTGTTAAAAAATCTGTAGAGGGCCTTGACGAGATGATAAAGATGTATGAACGATCGGCAATGGAAGAAAGTATCTTCCCACTGATCCCCTCATCATGGCATAAAGAAATCCGATATTTTACAGAGTATGAATTTGAAAACAAAATAAGTTTCGGCAGGGACAATGCAGTAAAAATAGTCAGTGAAAAGATGATTCAGGGTAAATACAATGAAGACTGCTGGAACCCTATGGACGGAAAGATAATTGAAGCATGTGACAAGCTGGCTGCATTTATTGAAGCATCTCAGTCAATACACTCAGGCATTCATTCGAAAGGATTGGAAGACGGAATGAGCGGAATTTACTCCAAATATAACAAAACCCAGATAGCCGGGTTCCCCATGGGGCTTCTTTTCGACTTTTTCAGATAATATAAAAGACTGAAATACCTCAAATCAGGTAACTGTCAGTTGGAACAGTTACCTGAAATAAAGAATTATCCTTTATTGTTTTTATTACGCCGTTCCTCCCAGGTTATGAAGGAGTGGTAGAATTCTTTTTCTCCGTCATCGTTTAATCCCCGAGTGATCTCGGTAATATGAGTATGGGTCGATTTGACTTGCTCTATGACATATTTCACAGCAACTTCAGGTAAACTCTGCTCCCCGCAAGTATATATATCAAGAGCCATATAGTTTTCTTCAGGCCATGTATGTATAGAAAGATGTGATTCACTGATCACAACTACACCACTAACTCCATTTGGAGGAAAGCAGTGAAATGAAACAGACCATACCTGTGTATTTGCCTGTCTTGCTGCTTCGACAAGTATTTTCTGCATTTCCTGAACATTACCAATAATTTCCCCACATCCAGATGCTTCTACAATAAAATGATACCCTTTAGGTGACATTGTTATCCCCCTTCCAGGAGAATGTCCCGGATTTATTTTTATCTTACACCACTAATTACAACAATAAAAGAAAAAACCGCCCCACAACATGAGGGGCGGTTATGTTATATTCTGGTGGAGCTAAGGGGACTCGAACCCCTGACCTCTTGAATGCCATTCAAGCGCTCTCCCAACTGAGCTATAGCCCCTTATCCGCGCCCGACAATTATACGAACCCTTATCAAGTCTGTCAACTACATTTATGCAACATTTATTAAACAGAAATTTTTTGTTTTCTGTTGTATCATCAATGAATATACCTATAAAGGTTGGTGATTCTCTCGTGTTATTAAAGGAAAAGAGTTTCCAAAAAAAGATTTTTGCAACAGTATTTGTAATATTTCAGATATTTTTCTTGGCAAACCATGGGATAGCAATAACACGAGGTCAAATGGCTGCCAATATATTAAGTACACTGAATATTCCCATTTCAACAAAATTACCTCATTTCTCAGATGTTTCCCCTGACCATCCATTTTATTCTTATATTGAAACAGCAAGAGCACTCGGGATAATATATCCGGGAGACCGATTCTATCCTGATTTAGAAGCCACTGTTGCTGAAGCAGTTCTTTTTGGCCTTAAAGCTATGGGTTTGCAGCATGAAGCAACTCTATCGCAGTTGTTTATCGTTGAGGAATATAGTGATATCCCTACCTTTATTCAGCCATATATCAATCTGGCACAAAAGATAGACCCACCTTTTCCAGAGAACCTGTTGAAGGATCCTGCATCAGATCTCTCAGAAAAAAAGATGCATTCTCTTGCTGACTGGATGGAACTCTGCAAGACCTCTATGACCTGGGACCTTACGATCCAAAACAATAATATTGATCTTATAATGCACAGAGAAGGGATCGGAAAACCACCTGGCAAATGGACTATAAAGATCGCTGAGTTTTCTAAGAAAAAAACAGCAGAAAACCAATTGAAACTATTTGTCGAAACCGGAGAAAATGTTTTTATTCAGAGAGATTCCTGTTCATACAACCTCTGCATTGGTCCTTTCCGCCACTATGGAAAAGCATGGGAAAAAATGAAGAGTATCAAATCAGGATTTGATGGCAAGATCATTCCTGCAGACAATATTTACAGCAAAGCTCTATTCTGGACAGCCCTCCGGTTTGATCCGGTAGAAGTTAAAACAGAGATAATTACAGCTCCGAAGATAAGCGGCTATAGATTACCTTTATCCTGGATGTCTGGGTATATGGGTGCAGAAGCAGCAGTAAATGGAGGCTTTTTCTATGGTAAAACACCATTAGGTTCTCTTGTTATTGATTCTATACCGATCAGTGGACCTTTAAATGGCCGTTCAGCCATAGGCTGGAACAGCAATGGGAAAATCAGTTTTGGTAACGGAGAGTTTCAGTCCTCACTTTTATCAGGTAAAGAGCGAATTCGGATCTCAACTTTCAATACTCCACCTCCGGCCAACGGGGTTGCACTATATACATCCGATTCAGGCACGTATGCAACTGACCTTCCCGATGATTGCCTGGAATTTACCGTTAATAACGGCCGGATCATAAAAATAAAACCCTGGGATCAAACAAATCACTTTATACCGCGTGAGGGGTATCTACTTGCTGCAAGAGGCTACTCGATCAGGAAAATGAGAATGATAGCACAAGATCAATCTCCTACAATATCAATAAAATGGCAGGATCCAACTATGGCTGGATCAGAATATATGGTTCAAGGAGGTCCTGTGATAATAAGAAATGGAGAAATTGTGAGAAATAACGAAGGGCTTTCAAAAAACATTACAGACAAACGTCATCCACGTACTATTGTGGGGCATGACGGAAAATCCCTCTCGTTTATTGTGATTGATGGAAGAAGTTCCTGGCACAGCAGGGGAGCAACTTTACATGAAGCAGCCTCTCTGTTAAAAACAATGGGAATTGAAGAAGCCCTGAACCTTGACGGCGGTGGTTCATCTCAACTTATCTGGAGGAATAATATAATTAACCGGATATCTGGCGGAACGGAAAGAAAGTTACCATATTCCATAATATTCAATAAAGGCAAAACCGCGCCATGAGCTGCAAACTAACAGAAAGTCAAGATATGGACAGAACAGGTAAGGTTACCCTTTCTGAATAAGAGCAACCATACCTAAATTTCTGTTTCAGGTACATAATTCAAAGATCAGTCAATTTGTTCAGGAGAGATCTCCGGAAGATAGGAGGACAGTATATCCATAAGCTCCAGGTTTTTATTTTTTTCAATGGTTATAGTGACATTTTTGTTATCTCGCACAAAAGTTGCAACATTATTTTCAGCCGACTTGGAGATCCTTACGGCAGTTACTTCTTCCCAGGGTATAAGATCACGTCCTTTGCTACCCCATGTCCTGAATTCCTTGATAATGCCATCTTCTGTTAAAAATATCCTTTTCTCAAAACCCGCCACAAAGATACACCCTAATGCGATAACAGTATATGGGAATGTATATTGCAGTTTATGCATATCAGAGGAAAAAAAAGTATTAATGCTGTAAGCAAGAAGGGCGAAACCTGTAACAGCAATAAATAATCTCGCCCACTTTGGAAAAGGAACTGATGTTTTACCTTTCAAGAGCCAGGAGGACATATAAAACACCTCAATTTAGATTTTTAATGAATGCAGAAAATATTACGATCTTCCAATACATCTACTCAGGTTCTTTTTTTGAAAAGGCCAGTTCTTCTCCGCTTAAACCGACTTTGATCTTAACTCCATCTGAAAGGGTTCCCTCAAGGATCATGTCAGCCAGTCTGTCTTCAACAAGCTGCTGAATAGTTCTCCGAAGGGGGCGTGCCCCGAATTTAGGGTCATATCCCTTTTCAAGAATAAACTCCCTGGCCCCTGAAGAAACGGAAATATTAATATTTTTCTCACTAAGTCTTTCCATTAATTCTGCCATCATCAAATCGAAGATCTTGAACATTTCCTCTTTCTTCAACGTTCTGAAGATCACCATTTCATCAACCCTGTTAAGAAATTCGGGACGGAAGGTTCTTTTTACAGCTTCCTTTATACTTGAGCTTATTCTGTCCCAGTCAAAATCATCTGATGAATTATCGGCAAATCCAAGGGATCTTGACTTAAAGATATCCTTGGCTCCGACATTACTTGTCATAATAATCACAGCGTTCCTGAAATCGACTAAATGACCCTGCCCGTCAGTCAGTCTTCCATCTTCCATAACCTGAAGAAGAATATTGAAAACGTCCGGATGGGCCTTTTCTACTTCGTCGAAAAGGATCACTGAGTAAGGCCTTCTTCTGATAAGCTCTGTCAGTTTCCCCCCCTCTTCATATCCAACATATCCAGGAGGAGAACCGATAAGCTTGGCAACTTCATGCTTTTCCATATATTCACTCATATCCATTCTTACCATTGAATCCTCACTACCAAAAAGAAATCGGGCAAGGCATCTTGCCAGTTCTGTTTTACCCACACCAGTGGGACCGAGAAAAAGAAAAGTACCTATTGGTCGTCTTGGATTTTTTATTCCACTTCTTGTTCTTCTAATAGCCCTGGCAACTGCACTAACTGCTTCATCTTGACCGATAAGCCTCTGATGAATTTCCTGTTCCATTCTCATAAGTCGCTGACTTTCCTTTTCTGTCAGATGAAGAACCGGAATACCCGTCCACTCGGAAACGATTTCCGCAACCTCTTCAGCATCAACTACCGGCTCAACCTTGTCCCGGCTTGAATGCCATTTCTTTCGCATTTCTTCAAGTTCTTCTGAAAGTTCCCGTTCCTGATCCCGAAAAGATGCAGCTTTTTCAAATTCCTGGGCATCTACTGCCGCTTCCTTTTCTTTACATGCCTGGTCAAGCTTTTTCTCATAAGTCCTCAATTCCGGAGGAAGTTCAAGAGTCTGCAATCTTGCCCTGGCGGCTGCTTCATCTATAACATCAATACCCTTATCAGGTAAAAATCTGTCACTTATGTATCTTGCTGATAGGGTAGCAGCGGAATTAAGCGCCGCATCTGTGATCTTTACCCTGTGGTGAGATTCGTATCTGTCTCTAAGACCTCTAAGTATAGCAATAGAACTTTCTATATCAGGTTCTTCAACCTTTACAGATTGGAAACGCCTTTCCAAAGCAGCATCTTTCTCTATATTCTTTCTGTATTCATCCATTGTAGTAGCACCTATAACCTGAAATTCTCCGCGGGCAAGAGAAGGTTTAAGAATATTTGCCGCATCCACAGCACCTTCAGCTCCCCCAGCACCAACTATAGTATGGATCTCATCAATAAATATTATCACTTCTCTTGTCTCTGAAAGTTCCTTGACAAGTTTGCGCATTCTTTCTTCAAATTCACCACGATATTTTGTGCCGGCAACAAGATTGCCCATATTTAACTGAACAACTCTCTTATTCTGTAGAGGTTCCGGGACATCTCCAGATATGACTTTCTGAGCAAGACCTTCAATTATTGCAGTCTTACCTACACCAGGATCACCAATAAGGACAGGATTGTTCTTTGTCCTTCTTGAAAGGATCTGAATAACTCGTTTTATCTCCCCGCTTCTTCCAATAACCGGATCCAGTTGATGCTTCTTTGCCATTTCAGTAAGGTCAATGCCCAATTGGTCAAGGCTGGGAGTTTTAGAACGCGACTTGCTTTTTCCGGATATCGATGAATTTGAAAGATCTTCAGAATTCTTTTCGGAACCGGCTGAAAAGTTTTTCAATGCTTCCCTGACCGAATCGATTTCAATGCCATTTGAAGACAGGATCTGGTATGCAATTCCTTCGCCTTCTGCAAGAAGACCAAGGAGTATGTGTTCTGTTCCAACATAGTTTACCTTGACATTCCGGGCCTCTCCTATTGCAAGATCGAGAACACGCTTAGCCCTTGGACTCAAAGGAAGATCTACCGGCCTTAGTTTTGCTGTCCTGGTACCAATCATTTCTTCGATCGCAGTTTTCATCGCTTCAGTATCAACACCAGAGTTCTGAATTACCTGAACAGCAACTCCTTCACCTTCTGCGATCAGCCCAAGAAGTATATGTTCTGTTCCAATTAGATCATGACCCAATCTTAATGCCTCTCTATGAGCGAGCTGAACAACTTTTTTACCTCGCTCTGTAAAAAACTGCCACATTCGGCAAGCTCCTTTCTTAAATTGTCTCAGATCCCTGAAAAAATACCAGAAATGGAACTATTCAGATTCACAAGTATTTTACCTAACCCCTGGGAAAGGGATAAAAGGAACAATTTAAAATATATCCAGATCATTTCTTCAATGAATCGATTTCTTTTATCCTATCCCTCAAAATAGCAGCATATTCATAATTTTCGTCATTAATGGCTTTTTCAAGTTCCTTTTTACAGGCTGCTCTGACAGACCATATATCTTTTTTTTCGAAATCACCTGAAATTTCCGGATCTCTGTCAAACCCTTCGCGAAGGGGCTCAATATACTGGCAGAAGGATATTACGCATCTGTGACAACCTGAACTTTTATCTTTTTTATACTTGGAATAGGTAACACCACAAAAATCACATAAAATTTCTATTCCAGAATGATCTTCTGAATCTTGCGTATCAAACAAGCTTTCACCTGTAAAACTGAAAAGCTCACCGGATGAAAATATCTTGAAAAGACAATCCAGACAAAGATCTATCTCAGAGTATTTACCACCGACTTCCTGGCTAAGGTGGAACGTGGCATATTTTTTCTTACAATTATCACAAAATACTCTCATATACCCTCCTGTCAGGACAGGGCCAGACCTCTGAGCATTCTTTTCAGGAGCTGTGACTGAAGAACCTTTTTCTTGTAAGGAGAAATATCAAAAACATTAGTGCTCAATTCTTCTGAATATCGCAGGGAAACTTCTATCAATAACCTCTCCCTTGCACTTATCATACCGCGAACCTGCAAGGAATATAGAAGTTTTTTAATCTCCTGTTCGCTGATCGTGTCGCCCACTATTTCTTCAATGTGATTCAACCTGTCCTCGGGTTGTTCGTAACAGATCCTTACTATCCTTATATATCCATGTCCTCCTCGCTGACTTTCAACAAGATATCCTCTTTCAGGTGTAAATCTACTACGGAGAACGTAATTTATCTGACTTGGAACACATCCAAAAGATTCTGCAAGATCCTTCCTGCTGAGAAATACAGAATCCCGGCAATCGTCCTGCTGCAAAAGTTCATTGATATGGGTTTCGATCAATTCTGTCAGACTCTGCATATATATCCTCCTCAATAGTTTTCTTTATATATTGCTATTCTATTTGCATGGTCAGTATTAGTCAAGAAAACAGGTAAATATTTTATCCGAAGCAGTTTTCAGTGTCGATCTTCTTTGTTTCCTGCCTTCATCTCCGTACCCTTGATGATCCGGGATATGTTAGATCTGTGCTGAAAGCATGAAATACATGCAAGAAGGAGTGAAATTATAATAAAAGCTCTGTCGGAACCAGCCACGTAGAAAGCAAGAGGAAGTGAGAAAAGTGAAAGAAGAGACGCGATAGATACATATCTGAATATCTTTAGAGTAAAAAGCCATATCAGTCCTCCAACAGCAGCTACTATAAAAGAAACTGGAGGTATGAAAAAGATTACAACACCGAAAGTTGTTGAAACACCCTTACCTCCATGAAAGTTGAGCCATATAGGGAAATTATGCCCCAATACTGCTGCAAGTCCGGTCATAGAGATAATCCAGGGATCATTAAACCCCAATAGATATGCAAGGATTACAGCGATCCCCCCCTTGAATAAATCTCCCATAGCTACCAGTACCGCCCAGGAATTACCCATCATACGTCCAATATTTGTGGCACCAATGTTTCCGGAACCATACTTTCGGATATCGTCCCCTTTTGCTAATCGGAACAGAATATATCCGAATGGTAAGGAACCAAACAGATATCCTGTCATGAGCCAGAAGAAGATCATTTAAACCCGCCTCCTGACAATAAAAGCATCAACTACAATTGCATCTGTCTCTCTGACAAATACAGGATTAACATTTATTTCCAGAATATAATCATGTGAATAAATTATATTCGAGATCCGTGAAACCATATTTGCCAGAGCTTGTGTATCAAATCCCTTTCTTCCCCATATACCCTTTAGCAGAGGAGATCCTTCTAATTCATTGATCATATCTGAGGCCTTATCTACAGAGACTGGAGCAAGCATGGTGGAATAATCATTCAGGAATTCCACATAAATACCTCCTAATCCCACGGAGATAACAGGCCCGAATACAGGATCCCTCCTTGCTCCGACCATACACTCGATACCTTCCTGAAGCATTTCCTGAACAAGAACTCCTGTGATCCTGGCACCAGGGTTGCTTTTTGACGCTCTTTCGAGGGTTCTTCCATAGGCATTCCTGACTTCTTCCTCATTATTCAGATTTAGAGCAATAACCCTTGCCTCGGATTTACGCAGTATATCAGGGGACATTACTTTCAAAGCTACCGGATAACCTATAATGTCAGCAGAATATATCGCTTCTTCAAGAGTCTGGCACAAGAATTCTCTTGTTGTTTCAATATCAAACTTTGAGAGAAGTTTTTTGGCAGTGTATTCCGTAAGTTCTGCTGGAAAGTCACTTTCGGATATAGATCTCACGGGTTCTGAAATTTGCTTCAGATCCTGTTTTAGACAGGACCACCTTACAAAAGAACCAAGAGAATGAGAGCATTCAGAAAAGCTCTCAAAAACATTCAATCCATATTTTCTTAATCTGTAGATCTCTTCTGACTTGTTATTGCCTGCAGGGAGCCAGATAGATACGACAGGTTTTTTGCATTTAATCAAGGATTTCCTTATGGATCCCAGTATCTGATTAGAAAACTCGGGCATGATCATTGAAATGATAACGACGATAATATCAATATCATCAGAATCCATCATTTTCTCGAGAATCCAGGAAAATCTTCCAGGATTCTCGACTACTTCCTTATCAAGGATAAATGGATTAGATATAAGCGGATCAATTAATCCGGAACCAGAAGTACTTTCAGGGAATTCAAAAGATACCCTGTTAACTGCAAGCCCTTTTTCGATACAGTGATCCTGCATAAGAAGGGCCGCACCACTGGAATTTGAAAGGATTCCTACTTTGTTACCCACTGGCCTTACTGGCTGATCAAATAGACAGGCAAGACCTGCGATCTCATTAATATCACTGATCTCGATAACTCCATGCTGTCTCATTGCTGATTCCCAGACCCTGTTGCTGCTGCTTAAGACGGCTGTTGAGCTTTTTATGTCGATATACCGATCTCTGGTTTTGCCCGCTTTTAATACCGCTACAGCAACATTCCGGGATCTTGCTTTTTCTATAAAAGAAAGAAATCTCCGTCCGTCATGAAGCCTTTCGATATAAAAAACAACCATGTTTACCCCCGGATCATCCAAAACACTCATTGCCATATCAACAATATCAAGATCTAACTGACCACCTGTAGTTATTACATATCTGAAATTAACACCCTGTTCAGCAGCGATCGAATAGGAAGCAAAACCAAATGTACCACTTTGTGAAATATAGGCTGTTCCACCGCAGTTTTCATTTTCAGGAGGAATCACAGGAGAGAAGGTCATGGGAATATTATCTGAGAAATTAACAATACCCTGACTGTCAGGGCCCAGAAGCCTTACGTTATTTTCTTTTGCTTTATGTAATAGTTTCTGATTGTCAAACTCTCTATTTTTATTTTCAAACATTCTGGAATTCATAATTATTAGAAACTTTATATTCTTGCACCCGCACTTTGAAATAATGCTTTCAAGCTCTTCACCATGTCCCATGTAAATGACAAGGTCAGGTTCACCTGGCACTTTCGTAATGTCCGGATAACATTTTAAACCCATGATCTCATTTCGGTCAGGAACAACAGGATATACTTCACCGCTATAGTTGAAATCTTTGAGGAGCCGTAATGGCCTTGAAGAAAGTTTGTTGATATTGTCGCTAACCCCAACCAGGACTATCTTATCAGGGGAAAGAAGCTTACTCATACTGTCCTCTACGATCATCAGATTTCACTCCCAGAGTACTTTGCTTTGTTCAGTAAAGATAATAACTAACTATACATTAAGGCGAATTCCTGTAAATAGATATCTGATCCATTATTAAAAGATACTATTTTAAACTCAATTCAGCATACGTTGATAAAAAATTCAGAGTTAACAATACTGGATGTAAATGCAAAAAAAAGGGAACGCTAAAGCGTTCCCTTTTATCTTTCTGATGGTGCGGAGGGGGAGACTCGAACTCCCACAGCCGTAATTGGGCCACTAGATCCTTAGTCTAGCGCGTCTACCAGTTCCGCCACCCCCGCGCAGCGAAAGTAATTATAATAGCCTCAGGCAAAAGCGTCAATACTGATTACTGAAAAAATCTCTTTTCGCGTATTCTTGCAGCTTTTCCACTTCTACTACGAAGGTAATACAACTTGGCTCTTCTTACACGTCCCTGCCTCTTCAGCTCAATTTTATCGATAGAAGGACAATGCAACGGGAAGATCCTTTCTACACCAATACCACCTGAGATCTTCCTGACTGTAAAGGTTTCATTGATACCACCATGTTTACGGGCAATAACAACCCCTTCAAATACCTGGATTCTCTCCCTGCTCCCTTCTGAAACCCTGACGTGAACTCTTACTGTATCGCCAGCTCCAAATGCCGGAATTCCTTCTTTCTGGAATTTTTTCTCTACCAGACTAATCCTGGGATCCATGATCAAACCTCCCTGCTTAACAGATATTAAATCTGTATCCATAAATTTTTATTTCAATAGATCTTATCTTAAACCAAAAAACCGGTCCAAAATTACTGCTATATTACTTCCATGTGAAAGATGACCCAATAATGAAGTATTTTCAGCTCTCACAGGCTGCAAAAGAACATCAAAAGATAGGTTTTTACAAACGCTGAACTCATCGAGACAGTATATGAACACGACAGGTCTTTCTGATCTTATCAGCTGTCTCTTGACGTCGATCCAATGCATTGATCCCTTTTCTAATTCTTTTGAAAGCAGGATCGTAAAGGGATCTGCCTTTTCTTTTTTTCTGATCCAATTCAGAGAAGACCTGAAAGATGGAACACACTTGATTTTTTGTTCAGGATCATCTGCTGAATGTTCAGGATCTTGTTTTACATTGTCATTAAGGTATTTATTATTTCCCTTTAAAATATCTCGGGTAAGAGAGTCCGGATTAATGTATAATGTTCTTTTTATTCCGTAATATCTACAGATACTTACCATATCATCCAGACCACTTTTGAATAAATCAGCTTCCGAATCTTCTTGTTTCCTGAAAACAGAAGAATCCAACAAGAGTAAATATACTCCTTTTTCCAGATAGGGCTGGATATTTGCTCTGCTTAACAGATCCGGCCTTCTGTAAAGAGTTCTTTCAACTGCCTGTTTTCTTCGCCAGTTAATAATTTCACGATCATTACCTGAAAGTAGGATTTCAGGAACACTCTCCCCTTCCCAGACAGCCGGTCTGGTGTAATGAGGATGATCAAGCATCCCACGGTAAAATGAATCCTCGACCACTGCCGCCTTTTTACCAACCACACCGGGTATCTGTCTTGCCAGGGCATCAATTATCGCCATAGCGGGGATCTCGCCACCTGTAACAACAAAATCTCCTATTGAAATTTCAAGGTCCACATATTTTCTGTTAATACGCTCATCGATTCCTTCATAGTGACCGCATATTATGACAATTTGCTCCAGGTAAGAAAGAGTCTCGACTGTTTCCTGAGTAAGCGTTGCTCCCTGGGGACTTGGATAGACCACCAGAGAATCATCATTTAGAGAAGAAGCTTTGAGGGCCTTCTTTAACGGTTCTGCCATAAGAACCATACCGCCGCCGCCATATGCATAATCATCTATCTGTTTGTAGTTACCTTCTGCAAAATCTCTCAGGTCAATAACTTCAGGCTGAATTAATCCTCTGCTTACTGCCTTGCCAATGATACTCGTTGAAAAAAAGGCTTCAAAGAAATCCGGAAAAGCTGTAATGAGAGTTATCTTCATAAGGTCAGGATCACTGCCCTTCTATGAGATCGACTTCAATACAACCACTGGGTATATCGATCTTTTTTACAAATTCCCTGACAGCTGGAATGTAATGTATCTGATCATCAAGATCTCTTACGATATAAAGATCTGAATCCCCATTAGTAATTACGTCTTCAATAACGCCGAATTTCTCGTTAGTATCTGCCATTACGACATTCAGACCTACAATGTCATCAATCCAGAATTCCCCATCCTTGAGTTCAACTCGTTCCTCCAGGGGAATCTTTACCATAAGCCCTTTCACAGAATCTGCTTCCTCAGGATTTTTAATCTCATTAGTTTCAACCAGATAATATCTTTTGTCAGGGAGAAAGCGTATCCTTGAAATATTCAATACGATAACAGGTCTTCCCTTACTGTCATAAAGACGCAATTCCTTCATTTCGAGGAACCTTTCGGGAAAATCAGTTAAGGGGAAAAGTTTTACTGCTCCTCTTACACCATGCTTTCCTGTTATCCGGCCTATGGTAACAAATCCTTGATTTTCCAAGTTGCCTAACCTCTTACTCCTCAATATCAACGTCTACACGATCACTGGACTTAACCGCAGAAGCCTTTGTCAGCAAACGAATTGAATTGATAGTTGCACCTCTTTTGCCGATGATTCTTCCTATGTCATCCTGAGCTGCCCTGATCGTAACTTTTATCACACCTCGGGAATCCGTGTCAGTTTCAACATGAACTTCATCCGGGTGAGTTACAAGACGCTGGACAATATATTCGACAAGAGTACGATAATCCGGCATTGTTAATCAGCCTGTCTTTTCGATTCCTGAAATTTCTCCCATGCACCGCTCTTTTTGAGCAGACCGCGCGCGGTGTCAGAAGGAACAGCACCAACACTCAACCAGTGTACCGCTCTATCCTCATCAACCTTAATCTCAGCCGGATCCAACATTGGATCATAGGTCCCGAGCATTTCAATAAAACGTCCATCTCTTGGAGACCTTGAATCTGCAACTACAAGACGATAAAAAGGCTTCTTTTTGCGACCATATCTTGCCAGACGAATTCTCACTGCCATTTAATACACCTCCTGTTAATTTATACTGAATTACACCCAAAAAACCCGTGAGCTTATTATGTACGGGATTTTTCTAAATTAAAAGAAATTGCCCGGAAGTCCGGACTGCTTTCTCTTTTTACCCTTGCCCATACTTTTCCACATTTTATTCATCTGGTTATGCTGTTTCAAAACCTGATTGACCATCTGAACGGATGTACCGGAACCCTGGGCAATACGTCTGCGTCTGCTTCCCTTAATTATCTGAGGATTCTTTCTTTCCTCTGAAGTCATGGACTGGATTATCGCTTTTGTCCTACGCAAACGGCTTTCATCGATATCTGCGCTATTTAAACCTTTTATCTTCGAAGCTCCAGGGATCATATCAAAGATCTTATCGACAGGACCCATTTTTTCGAGCTGTTCAAACTGGACAAGCATATCTTCAAGAGATAAACGTTTTTTCTTGAGACTACGGGATATTTCCTCTGCTTCTTTGCCGGAAGATGCTTTTCTTACCTTTTCCGCAAGCCCTTCAACATCACCCATACCAAGAATTCGCTGAGCCATTCTTTTCGCATCAAAGATCTCGAGAGCTTCTATCCCTTCGCCTACACCTGCGAATTTTACAGGGACACCTGTCGAAGCTTTAACAGCAAGAGAGGCTCCCCCCCTCGCATCTCCATCAACCTTACTGAGGATCAGACCCGTAAGACTGAGACTATCATTAAAAGCTTCTGCTACTTTAACCGATTCCTGACCTGTCATTGAATCTACAACAAGAAGGATCTCATCAGGGTTAACGACTTCCTTAAGTTCCCTTATCTCTTCCATAAGATCTTCATCGACATGCAGTCTTCCTGCGGTATCAAATATGATCAGGTCGACAAGGTGTTCAGAAGCATATTTCAAAGCATCTGAAGCAACCTGAAGAACACTCTCTTCCTGATCAGAAGGTCCGAAAAAATCAACCCCCGCTTGATCTGCAAGAAATTTTAATTGCTCAACTGCAGCCGGTCTTCTAAGATCACAGGCTACGACCATGGGTTTATGCCCCCTGGAGAGCCGTTTGGCAAGTTTAACGGAGGTAGTGGTTTTACCGCTTCCCTGTAAACCAGCCATAAGATAAACAGTGGGAGGTTTTGGCGAAATGTAAAGTGGAGAAGGTTCTTCTCCCATAAGAGCAGACAACTCTTCATATACGATCGCAACTACCTGCTGACCTGGAGTTATTGAACCAAGCACTTCCTGGCCTGTGGCACGTTCCCTTACGCTGCTGACAAAGGACTTCACGACTTTATAGTTTACATCAGCCTCAAGGAGGGCTCTCCTGACTTCTCTAAGCGCAGCATTTATATCTTCTTCAGAAAGTTTGCCCTTACCTTTTAGTCCGTCAAAAATAGTTTCAAGTCTTCCTCTTAGTGAATCAAACATTATAGTTCCCCTCTTGCTGTATTGATAATCTTAAGAGCCCTGTTGTAAAAGTCCTGAGGAATATCAGAAAAATATTCTTCCATCAGTTTTTCCAGACCGGTCATCAATTCTTTCTGTCTTTCAGATTTACATGAAAAACCAAGCTTTATTTCAATCTTTTCAAGTTTTTCCCAGGAGCGGTTAAGGACATCATGCGCCGCTTGTCTTGAAATTCCAAGTTTTTCAGATATCTCAGATAACGACAGATCAAGTATTTCGTGAAGCTCAAATATCTCCCTCTGCTTTCCCGTTAAAAGTGGAGAGTAAAGATCGTAAAATAAAGTCATATGTATCCTTTTCTCCAGAGTGGATATTTCTCTCTGGTTTTGATCATCGCTCAAAACAGCACCTCCTGTTTTAAGGTACGCGTAATTATAATTAGCCACAAACATTCTGTCAAGGCATTTAACTTGACATTTAAAAATAAAAGCCTTGTTTAATGTTGCAAAAAGATTTTAAGCATAGTTTTATCAAGTCTTGACAATGAGTACCAATTGACAGCTATAGACAAAAAAGTCCGACTCTGCCATTATATCCGGAGTTATATCCTGTAGAAACTTAAAAGGAGTTGTCATGTTAATGAAAGATATGTCTACTTTTTTTGAAAGCCTTAGGGATCAGAACAAGAAAACTGGCCAGAATGTAGTCAATTCTCTCAAGGCCAACGGACATAATGCCAAATACGTTGCTACTGCAGAGGAAGCACTTGACGAATTAAAATCACTTATACCGGGAAACGCATCAGTAGGGATCCCGGGAAGTGTAACGATCAGACAGATCGGCGCCCTTGAACTACTGAACGATAGAGGAAACCAGGTTTTCCATCATTGGGACCCTTCCCTTACACCAGAGACAAAAGCATCCAGGCTCAAAGAAGAAAACCTTTCAGATGTTATACTCACAAGCTCAAATGCAGTAACCCTTGATGGAATGCTTGTAAATATTGACGGTGTGGGAAACAGGGTAAGTGCTATGTCATGGGGCGATAACAAGATAGTATTTGTTATCGGAATAAATAAAATCGAAAGAGATCTTCAGTCTGCGATCCAAAGGGTCAGAGATAAAGCAACACCACCTAACGCGATAAGACTCGGAATAGACACTCCCTGCGCCACAACAGGTTACTGTATGGATTGTGATTCACCTAAAAGGGTATGCAGAGCCCTTCTGGTTCTTGAAAGAGCAACTATGGGAAGGGATTCTCATGTAATAATTGTCGGAGAAAATCTCGGCTATTGACCGACAGAGATCAAATATCAACTTTTATGTATCCTGATAACAAGATACAGTATTATCTCTCCTGGAGGGAAGATTAATGCCCAAAAGAGAACGAATCGCACTGGTAATAGCAGGCGGTCAGATCGGAATGCAGTTTTCCGGCAAACAGAATGGAAATGAAACAAATCTGTCCGAGGAAGAAATCAGAAAATGGATACCTGAAGACCTTTCTGTAAACCTCGAAATAATTGACTGGAGCCATCAGCCAAGCAGTCATTATACAATGAGAATGACTACTGATCTTATTCATATTCTCAATGACCTGGTAATTGATGGCATATCCGGTATAGTTGTCGTCAGTGGAACTGACAGTATTGAAGAAATGTCGTACCTCACAGATCTTCTCTGGGCATATCCACAGCCTGTTATTTTTACAGGTTCAATATTACCGCCAGAAATGATAGGCTCAGATGCATCTATAAATCTTATTCAGGCAATAAATGTGGTACAGTCCCAGGCCTGCTGGGGTCTTGGCGTACTGGTCTGCTTTCAGGATCAACTCTTTGCGGCATCAGAGGTAACCCAGATCAACAATCACAGGCGAGCAGCATTTACAGCCCTTGATAGAGGTCCTATCGCTGAGATCATTGGTGAGGATGTGGAGATCCTCAGAGCTTATAAAAGAGGTAAGGTCCTTGAAGGGGATTTTTCTCCAGCGAGGAATGTTGAAATGCTATGGGCCTGCCTGGGATCCAGTGATCATCTTATAAATTCTCTTGCTTCAGATCATGGAGATTCCATAGACGGACTTGTAGTTGCTGGATTTGGTAATGGTAATGTTCCTCCTAACTGGACTCCACACATAAAATCACTGCTTAAGTCGAAGATACCTGTACTTCTTACCTCGAGATGTATGAAGGGTCATGTAAGAAGGATGTTCAAATTCGAAGGAAGTGTAAGCCGATTACTGGACAGCGGTGCTATTAACGGCGGGAATCTGAATCCGCTTCATGCAAGACTGAAACTATCTGTAGGTATAGGTGCAGGCTTGAAAGACGATAACCTTGCAAAATATATTCTCGGTAAATTTTAAAAGAAGGGTCGAGGAGGAATTAACCTGACTCTTCTTTTTTGTTTTCAAATATCTACATTCCGGAAAGTGCACTTACAAGCATTCTTAAAGCACTTACAGTAACTACTCCTGTAAGAATGAAACGCAGCCATTTATTCCCCTTGCTTATACTGAATCGTACTCCAAGATACCCACCGGTCATAGAACCAAGAGCAAGTATAAGCCCGATTTTAAGATTTACCATTCCATTCATAAAAAATATTCCCAGGCTTATCATTGTATATATTGCAATTATTGTTACTTTGAGAGCGTTGGAATGAACAAGATCTTTACCAGCCAGTCCCACCAACCCCCATAAAAAGAAAAAGCCTACTCCTGCCTGAATAAAACCACCATAGACACCTATAAGGAAAAAGGCTGCTAAGATCACCCAGTCAGGTAAAGACTGCTGTCTCTGTTCTTCCCACATTCGGGGCTTGAAGACAAGCAAAAACGCCATAACAAGTATAAGGCTTGCTATTACAATCTTAAGAAGTTTTTCATCCATGGTTATGGCAAGCGAAGTTCCTACAATAGAACCTATTGAAGCAGGAACGGCAAAAAAAACAGCTTCTCTGAAAGAGAGGACCTTCCCCCTTTTAAAGTTTCCAGCAGCGACGAGATTTTGAAGAAGTATCGCAACCCTGTTCGTTGCATTTGCTATTGACATATCAAGTCCGGAAAATACAAGCATTGGAAGCACCAGCAGACTGCCCCCTCCAGCCGTTACATTTAAAAATCCTGCAGCCACTCCTGTAAGAAGGATAAGAACAAGTTTAAAGATATCCATTTTGGGCCCCCAGTTAAAGGAATGAAGAAATTAAAAACAACGAGAGTAATTCTATCATATGCAAACAAATTCCACTGCGAAGTGATAAAATGATAATCGAGGAAGACCTTAAGGGACAAGAAGGGAGATGACAATATGAGATATGCTGCTACTGACGAAATGATAGTGTTGAGATTGTCACAGGGAGATGACATTCATCAATCAATATCTCAGGTTTGTACAGATAACAACATTGACTCTGCAGTTGTAACAAATGGGCTTGGGATGGTAGATTCAGTTATTTTCGGATGGTTTACAGGAAATGAATACGTCAATGAGAAATACTCGGAAACCCTGGAAATATCATCCCTTAATGGAGATATCAGTTACAAAAAAGACAAAATATACGTACATCTTCATGGAGTCTTCAACCGTCCAGAACACACCACCCTTTCAGGTCATGTTCTTGAGGCAAAAGTTCATAATAACGCAGAGATATTCATAAAACCATTACAATCTATAGTTTTGAACAGGACTTTTGATGGCTGGTTTGAAGCACTTGCACCCGAAAAACGCTTATAGAGAAGTTTAATCTACAGGCAGGGTACTCTGGATATAGAATGTTATCCTGCCTGTAAGTATTTTGTTATTTCAAAGTTTCTTAATATTCCTATAACTACCTGAAGTCAGTCTCGCCAGTTCAGAGGGCGAAACGGGGAAAAAACTATGATCAGAACCTGCTGCAGCCCAGACAGTATCATAGTTTAAAACATCTTCATCTATAAATACAGGCAGATTTTCCGGATACCCTACCGGAGGGACTCCACCTATCCTGTACCCCGCATATTCCAGGACATATTCCGGTTTGGCCATTTTGACTCTCTTTGCCTGTAGATTTTTTCTTATCTTTTTAAGATCAACCCTGTTAACTCCCGACATCAAAGAAAGAACTGGCTGCTCATCAGCAACCAGGACAAGACTTTTCAATATCATTTCAGGTGAAACGCCAACAGCATTGGAAGCATCCTCAACTGTAAAAATAGTATCCTCGGTAAAATATATTTCACCCTCATATCCATTCCTGTCGAGAAAACTTTTGACTTTTTCGACTGCTTTAGATTCTTCTGAGGAAGTACCTGTATACATATTAACCCTCCTGTAAATCCGTTAAATTACTCTTATGTCAAGGTTTCAGATTTTATAATAGATTATCTGAATCCTGCTTTACTCTATTCATATTCAACAAGAAATCGAGCATTACACCCATTGCGTTTGTAGAAACAGTTCCATGTATAAGATAAAAAGTACGCCTGAGCGGAGGATCAAGGGATATTACCGCAAGACTCCTGTTATTCATTACAGCTCTTCTTGACACTATACCAGCTTCTGCTCCACTTTCCACAGCATTAACAACTGCCATGACATGTCCAAAGTTCAACCTCGTTGAAATCATATCTATTCCCTGCTGGTGAAAGAATCTTTCCAGGACTTTCCTTGTTCCAGACCCCTCTGTTCTTCCTATAAAAACAAGTTCTGAAAGCTCTTTCAAGGCAATTGTTTCTCTTCCTGCAAGAAAATGATCCGGCTTTACCACCAGAACAATCTCATCATCAAAAAAGGGATGGACTTCAAAACCAGCAGGATGTTTTTCCTCTCCGATGATAGCAAAGTCAGCATCACGGGATATTAGACGTTCAAGGGCAGTTTTTGAATCAGAGATGTTAACATCTGTCTCTATACCAGGATACCTGGCAGAGAAATCGACAAGCAATCCTGGAAGAACAAAGTCACCTGGTATGGAACTCGCACTTAAAGAAACATTACCCGATACCTCATTTGACGCATCTGCCACTTCTTTCAATATATCCCTTACTGAGCTTCTGATCTTTTTTGAATACTTGTAAACAATTTCCCCTTCCCTGGTAAGCAGCGAACATTTATGGCCCCTCTTGAAAAGCTTTACTCCAAGTTCATTCTCAAGGCTTGATATATGTTTGCTTACTGCTGGCTGAGATATTCCCAGGGAAGCAGCAGCCGAGGAAATGCTGCCCTTTTCGATCACTGCTGTAAAACTTTCCATCTGACGGAATAACATGGTTTAACCCTCCCTGTATTTTCCCTGCTTATTATAGCTTCTAATAAGAACTTGCTCGAGTAGAAATTTGTACTTTTATTCTTAACAGCTTGTCAACATTCATTCAATGATATATATTTTAAGAAAGCATATTAAAGGAGGTTCGGTTATGAGTTTGGGGATGCGTATCAAAACATTGAGAAAGTCAAATTATATAACACAACAACAACTTGCCGATAAGACAGATGTAAGCAGAATATACATTCAAGCCCTCGAGAGCAACAGAAGACTTCCTTCAATGAAAGTCTTGAACAGACTTGCAGAAGCACTTGACGTAGAGGTAACGGATCTGGTCCAGTCAATGCCATCGGATAAGAGAGGGAGACTTCATCTCGAAGAGATCCTTGATAAATCGGCAGATATTGAAGTATGGTATAGAAGCAAGAAATTGAGTAATACTGAACTACAGTTTGTTCAAAGACTAATAGACGCAGCGCTGGAAAAGTGGGAAAAAGACGATGAGACCTCTGGAAAGGGAATATGAAACCCCTGGATTTGAATACCCCTCTCCTCCGGAATATTTACCTGAATGGGCTATTGATGAAGCCTTAGAGTGGTCAGGTCTGGATGAATTTGACATCCTTGTAAAAGCAGAAGAACAAAGTGGAAGGCAACTTGATATAGAATATGTTGAAATGAGTCCCCGAATGTGGGGATTACATGTAGCAAAAGGGAAAAAAGCTATTATATATATCAATAGTATGCTTCCACTGATATGGAGACGCTTTGCTCTTTTTCATGAACTCTATCACCTTCTGAACCATAAGAAGGGAGAATCTTTCTGGATGAGAACAGCTACTCCAATGACCAGTTTTGAACACCAGGCTGATATATTTGCCTGGTCTGTAATATGGCCCGAATGGAAGGAAGGCTATTAATGATCAGAAAATCATTTTTTCTCCCTAATAAAAGTTGTCCCCACCGATGTATTTATTGTGATCAACATGCAATTACCGGGGAAATACAGGAACCAGATCGATGTCAGATCTTATCCGAAGTCTCCAGGGTCGGGAAAAACAGAAGTGTTGAAATATGTTATTTCGGAGGTAGTTTTACATGTCTACCTCTTGACATACAAAAGCAATATCTTGATACCGTACTGGAAACCGGTCCTGATAATTCTGTGAGATTCTCAACACATCCAACCTGTTTTGGAAATGAAGTTCTGAGCCTGCTTAAAAACTATCCTGTATCAATGATTGAACTCGGTGTTTCTTCCCTGGATAACGAAGTTCTTGAACAATGCCGAAGGGGATATGCCGCTTCTGACGTCATTACAGTTATTCAGGCTCTCCTCAAATTGAAATATAACGTTGGAGCACAGTTAATGATCGGCCTGCCTCATCAGACTGAAGAAAGCACCTTTTCCGATCTTGAAACTCTGGCATCTATCTCAGGCGACAGCTCCCTGACACTTCGAATTTATCCATGTCTGGTTTTGAAAAATACGCAACTGGAAAAACTCCTTTTAAAGGGAGAGTATACACCCTTATCAATTGAAAATGCAGTTCGTTGGTCAGGAAAGGTGCATCGAAGGGCTATCGACCTTGGCTTTAAGATACAAAGGATCGGCCTCCACGAAACACCAAGTCTTAATAACTCTGTAATAGCAGGGCCACATCACCCTTCACTCGGAGAAATGGCCAGGGCATTTTCGCTTATACTCGATATTACGGGCAATGATCCATCAGGACCATGGAAGATACCTCGCCGGAATATATCCATGCTTCAGGGTCATAACAACTTCGGGATCAGGTCTCTTGCCGATATATCAGGTTTTTCCGTCCAGGAAATAAAGGCAAAGATCAGTTATATTTAACGTTGGCTTTCGATGAGGATCTACACCATTTATCATAGTTTAAAACTTGCTGTAAATTGACTACAGGTTGCTCATAGACTAAACTTGAGTGCATCTAACCCATAATCTTTTATAGATAGTTCAGGAGGTGCTCTTGTTGGATAACAGGCAACTTCAATCCCATCTGAGCAACAAAGTAGAATCTTTACCAACAAAAGCAAGAAAAGTCGTAGAATACCTTCTCTCGCATATGAGAGAAGCAGCTTTTATGTCTATCGGTGATGTGGCTGATCATCTGGAAGTATCCAAAGCCCAACTGGTCAGAGTGTCGAGAATGTTAGGATTTTCAGGTTATTCTGAACTAAAAAAGGAACTTAAGAATGCAGTTCTTGAACAGATCAATCCCTCGGCAACTCTGGAAACGAAAGATGCAGGACCAGAAAATATTGCCGAGAGAATATATAAATATGAACATGTTAATATTGATGATACCTGGAAACAGATAACTTCAGACAAAGTCGAATTATTCAGGACCCTGATCGCTGAAGCCGCGGATATCTATTGCCTCGGGTGGGGAATTTCTGCCCTAATAGCAGAATCTTTTTTTACGAGATTAATGGAACTTGGACTGAAAGGCGTTTTGATGCGTAGGGGATCACTCGCTGTAATAGAACAGGCAAGAGCTCTTAAAGAAGGCGACCTCCTGATCGTTTGCGAATTGCCCAGTTATGTAAGAGAGGTGACTGAATCAGTAAAAAAAGCAAAGGAAAAGAAGGCTAAAGTCATTACCATTACCGATAGCCCTGCTGCTCCTGTATGTAAATACGCAGATCTTTGCTTTTATGTAAGCGACAAAAGTCCTACATTTGGAAGCAGCATTATTGGACCTCTTTTCCTGGTCCATATCATAACTTCCATATTAGCTTTCGAACTTGGTGATGAGGTAAGCAATGCACTGAAAGACCAGGCAGAAGGGCTTCTCGATGAAAGAATATATTATCCCTCTGATGATCTTAGATATTGATCACTGATATCATCCATGGGATGATATCTTAAAAGTTTAAAATATCGCCAGCATTCATAATTCTAATTTCAGCATACTTGCTGGCTTTTGCAACAAATTCTTCAGGATCAGCCTTTATAAGATCAAACGTATTGTAGTGAACAGGTATAGCAATGGATGGTCTGATCATTTCCACGGCTCTTGCAGCATCTGCCATGTCCATGGTGAAATTGCCTCCTGAAGGAAGAAGAGCAATGTCTATATTTTCCTGACGTAACAGCTGCATATCCATTGTAAGACCTGTATCACCTGCATGGTAGATTTTCCTGGAATCCACCTCTATGAGAAAACCTCCAGGATTACCTCCAGGAAGCAGATCATCACCTTCCTGGACATCGGAACCATGAAGGGCAGGAGTCATTTTTACCATTCCGAAAGGAAATTTAAATGTACCGCCAATATGCATGGGATGGGTTTTCAGACCTTTTCGCTGAAATATACGACAAAGATCAGCATTGGCAACAACAATAGCTCCGCTGTTCCCTGCTATTTCAACTGTATCCCCGATATGATCATCATGCCCATGAGTAACAAAGATATAATTAATTTGCTGAAAGTCTTCAGGGCCCACCGTAGCAGATGGATTTCCGCTGAGGAAAGGGTCTACTAAAGCTCTGAGCCCTGTCCCCTCAATATAACAAGCTGCATGCCCGAGAAACTGAAGTTTTGCCATATTAATAAATCTCCTTCCTTTGTCCCAAAAAAGGACATTCCTCCGTAAGATCTTTTTATTTACCTGACGTTGATATCCACCCTGAAATGATCATTCTGGTTTATCTCTCCTGATCTAATGAGGTCTTGCGCCACATCAGCTTTAACTATATTTCTGAATCCATCCATACTTAGAGGCAGTCTGGAAGACTTTGAAACGGCCTTGTGGGCAATAGTCTGGAAAATAGAATTATTGAATCCATTCTGTTCATTAATTTTCCAGGTCAACAGCTCAATGTCAAAGGTAACATTCCCTTGTCCCGATAGCTCCGTTCTAATACCTGGAGCAATATATTTTACAAGATTATCATTATCCAGATAATAGAACATGTTATCCTTTACCGGAACAAAGGAAAGAATAACAAATGCAAGTAAAATCCATATAAAAACTCCAACTTTCAACGCTTTCTCGGAAAAATAATTCAAAAGTGTAAGATCCAGTTTCATTGTCTTTGCGAGCCTCCCTCGATAACTGTTACTTGAATAACTGATAATATTATACATTAAGAAGAGAAATGAGATGGTTTCTTTCCACTTATAGAAAGAAATATCTTTAACAAAAATAACACCCGTTCCCGGATATTGCCAGTTTTCATTTAAATCTGATACAAAACAGGGGTACCCCATATATGAGGTACCCCTGAGTTTTCCCTTTGTTCAATAAAAAGATCATGTTGTTAAACATCAATTGATCTCTTTGTTCCATTTCGGAACAAACCATGGATATTAAGCAATACATGTGTAGAATGCCCCGATTCAAAATAAGCCATACCGCAATTGTTAAACTCGATATCGAAGCCGCTTTTTAATGACGCAATCCATTTTGTATTTACCTCTTTTAAAAAAAGCTGATACATTTCATGGGACGCTTCCCATCCCTCAGTCTCCAGGGTACCTGAAAATAAATCTCCCTTATGAATAGACAGTGAGTATATCCATGGATAATATTTCCCTTTAATAGAAATACCTCGTCCTCTGGCTGTCAATTATCCATCATCTTCGTTCAGAATGGCAATTTTAAGTTCTTCAAGCTGTCTTTCATCTACTACTGAAGGAGCTCCAGACATAATACATTGTGCACTTCTTGTTTTTGGAAAAGCTATTACGTCTCTGATCGATGTTCCTCCACTGAGAAGCATTGCAATCCTGTCCACTCCAAGAGCTATTCCCCCATGCGGGGGGGTACCGGAAGCAAGTGCATCAAGAAGAAAACCAAATCTCTCCCGGGCTTCCTCTGGATTCATTTTCAGACAATTAAAGATTTTCGCCTGAACCTCAGGATCATGTATCCTTATAGACCCTCCACCAACCTCATTACCGTTAAGTACAAGATCATATGCTCTTGAACGGACTTCACCCGGATCAGTATCAAGAAAACCTAAATCTTCAGGAAGAGGCGCTGTGAATGGATGATGAACAGACGTCCATCTATGATCGTCATCATCCCATTCAAAGAGCGGGAAATGTACCACCCATAAGAATTCCCATCCTTCAGTATCAATCACATCATGCTCTCTGGCGAGTTCTATTCTCATCTGTCCGAGAACTTCACATATGTTCAACCATTTTCTGTCAGCCATTACAAACAAGGCATCTCCATCTGAAATACCCGCAGATGAAACAAGATCCTGACAATTTTTATCAGTCATGAACTTAACCAGCGGTCCCTTAAGTTCACCATTTTTGACCTGGAAAGGAGCGATTCCAGCAGCACCAAGTGATTTAGCTCTTTCTTCTACTGCAGAAATCTCCTTTCGGGAAAGGCCTGCCCCATTTTTAAGTGGCAGCCCCCTTACAAAGCCTCCATCCTCCATAATCTCACGAAATGGAGCAAAATCAATTTCTGCAAATACTGCGGAAAGTTCCTTAATTTCAAAAGGTATCCTGAGATCCGGTTTATCACTACCAAAACGATCCATGGCTTCTTTATAACCAATCCTTTTAAAGGGAACTGAAACATTGGCACCCCTGATCTCTTTAAGGAGTCCCTGCATGTAAGGTTCCATAAGCCCGAAAATATCCTCTTCTGTTATAAAACTCATCTCAATATCCAGTTGTGTAAATTCAGGTTGTCTGTCCGCTCTAAGATCTTCATCCCTGAAACACTTGACTATCTGGTAGTATCTGTCAAAACCACTGATCATAAGTATCTGTTTAAAGATCTGGGGCGATTGAGGCAAAGCGTAAAAATTGCCCGGATTAACTCTGCTTGGAACAAGGTAATCACGAGCACCTTCTGGAGTGGACTTCGTTAAGACAGGAGTCTCTATATCGATAAAACCTCTTGAATCAAGGTATTTTCGAGTAAACATTGTCATCTTGTACCTGTCTCTGATATTTTTCTGCATTTTATCTCTTCTCAGGTCAAGGTACCTGTGTCTTAATCTATGATTCTCATCAACATTATCTTCAGCGGAAGAAAGTGCAAAAGGAAGAGGTGCCGCAGGTGAAAGAAGTATAAGATCATTGACTGCAACTTCAATCCTGCCGGTTTTTAAAGACGGGTTTTCTGTACCTTCAGGTCTTTTACGAACTATTCCTTTCACTGCAACAACAAATTCGCTCCTGAGATCCTTGGCTGTTTCATGAACACCCGGGACATCTTCCGGATTAATTACGATCTGTACCACTGAAGAATAATCCCAGAGCTCTATAAAAATTATACCGCCAAGATCCCTTCTTTTTCTGACCCAGCCATTCAGGAGAACTTCCTGTCCTTCATTTTCTTCTGAAACCATTCCACAATAGATATTTCTTTTCCATTTCTCATCAAAGATCACTACATTGTCAGCCATTTATATACCTCCAATAAAACTTTCATCATCATTAACAATTTTCCTTTTCCAGAAAACTGACCAGTTTATCTCTACCTACTTGATCCTGTTCTCCCGTTTCAAGATTTTTAACAGTAACAACACCTCTAGAGACTTCATCTTCCCCGAGAATACATACAAAAGATGCTCCTTTGTTGACAGCAGCCTTAAATTGAGCCTTCATACCCCTGTTCATATAATCCATATCGGCAGATACATGATCATTACTTCTTAATTCGGACATAAGGGAAAAAGCATCAATACGTGTTTCCTCCTGGGCTGCTATTATATAAACATTAATACCGGGCTTTTCTCCGAAGCTGCATTTCTGTTGGTCCATTACAAGAACTATCCTTTCCAGTCCTGCTGCAAATCCTACACCAGGAAGGTGGGGACCTCCAACCTCATCTGAAAGGTTATCATATCTGCCGCCACCACATACTGCATTCTGAGAGCCAAGTTCTCCTGAAAGGATCTCAAAAGCAGTTTTAGTATAATAATCAAGACCTCTCACGAGCCTTTTATCAAGGTGATATTGGATATTAAGATGCTTAAGTCCCTTGATCACTTTATCAAAATGTTCGCGACAATCATCACACAGACTTGAGTATATGTCAGGTGCTTTTTCTGTTATCTCCCGGCATTGAGGCTTTTTACAATCTAGTATCCTGAGCGGATTTCTTTCAAATCGGGTTTTACATGTATCACAAAGCCGATCAAGATCAGCCCTGAAATAGTCTTTTAATTTTTCTTTGTACGCAGGCCTGCATTGTGGGCACCCTACTGAATTAACGAGTACATCAAGATTTGAAAGCCCAAGGTGACTGTAAAGGTCAAGAGCGAGTTTTATTACTTCAACATCGACAAAGGGATGATCCGAACCCAGACTTTCAAAATCCAGTTGCCAGAACTGACGATATCTTCCTTTCTGTGGACGTTCGTAGCGAAACATAGGTCCATAACACCAGAGTTTTACAGGTTGATGCTGATTACTGAACTTGTTCTGGTTATAAGCACGTACCATAGACGCAGTCGCCTCTGGACGGAGAGTCAGGCTTCTCTCAGACCTGTCCTGAAAAGTATACATCTCCTTTTCGACTACATCTGTTGTTTCTCCTATTCCTCTGGAAAAAAGTTCTGTATGTTCAAAAACAGGAAGATGGATCTCCCTGTAGCCGAATATTTCTGCAATATCTTTAGCCTTATCCAGAACATAAGACCATTTCCAGGATTCATCAGGTAAAATATCTCTTACTCCTCTTGGAGCCTTTATCGTAGACATCAAACGATCCTCCGTTCAGTTAACAGAATGCTGTAAGATTTCCATGCGTTCCACAAGGATGCAATTATACATCAGCATCCTGTGTCTTTCCATTTATAAAGAAGGTATTGAAACAAACAAGACCTACAGAAAAGGCGTGACCGATTAAAGGCCACGCCTTTGAAAATCTATTTCTGAATAATTGCTATCTAGACTCCAGCTGGAACTTTATAGCAGTTCTTTCTTCCCCCTCAATTTCGATCTTCTCAAAAGAAGGTATACAGACAAGCTCAATTCCATTCGGTGCTACATAACCGCTTGCAACTGCAATAGATTTTACAGACTGATTAACAGCGCCTGCTCCTACGGCCTGAACTTCAACTGCACCCTTTTCCCTTAATACAGCCGCTATTGCACCAGCAACAGATTTGGGTTGGGATTTCGAAGAAACTTTAAGTACCTCCATTGAATTCTGCCTCCCTCGAAACAGTAAAATGTTGAGATCGATCGTCTCACCTTAAACGTGATATATCCCCCGATAATGTTATTTAATTAGTATATCGTTAAAACATGCAGAATTGCAAGTATTTAACAGTCAAAACAGGACAAATGAAAGTTCACTGGCAAGGGGAAGATTTTTTAAGATTAAGATAATATCAGTTTTAATCCAGAGATCTCAAAAAGAAAAAGAGGATAATCAATAAAAAGGTGGGGATAGCAATAACACCCCCACCACTCTGTCATAAAATCAAATAAATCTGTTAACGAGCTTCAAGAAGGAATTTTATCGCCGTTCTCTCCTCATTATCGATCATGATCTTTGCAAAGGAAGGAATACATATAAGGTCTATACCATTTGGCGCCACATAACCTCTTGCAACAGCAATTGCTTTAACTGTCTGGTTGACAGCGCCTGCTCCAACAGCCTGAACTTCGACAGCACCCTGCTCTCTCAAGACTGCAGCCATGGCCCCTGCAACAGTCTTGGGTTGGGAACTTGCCCCAACTTTAAGCACTTCCATAATTCTACCCCCTTCAGTACATGGATTGATAGATTGATCAGCTCTGGACAATGAAAAAGCACTAAAACGATAATGATGACGTATTTAATAGTTTATATCTTTAATTACTTATTTTCAAGCAGTTTGGATTTTCTCAGTTTGCAAAATATAATTACGCACAAAATTGAAGGGGAGAATTATCAAAACTGAATCTTTTTCTCCTTCGGAGCTTTAATGATAAAATGCTGTAATCGATATTTATACCTAATGCTGCTTTTATTTTTATCTTAAGGAGGAAAACCTTTATACATGCCTGAGACATATAGCAATATGATAGCTAAAGAACTTGAGATTAATACTGAACAAGTCACAAGTACCGTGAACCTCTTTCAGGACGGTTGCACTGTCCCATTCATTGCAAGATACAGAAAAGAAATGACAGGTTCCCTGGACGAAACAAAGATAATTGCAATCCGGGACAGGATCACTGAACTCAAAGAACTTGATAAGAGAAAAAACACTATTATCAGATCATTAAGAGCAAGAGATCTGCTATCAAAAGAACTTCAACAAAATATAGAAAAGGCAACATCTTTACCTCGACTTGAGGATATTTATCTTCCTTACCGTCCCAAAAGAAAGACAAAAGCCTCTGTGGCAATAGACCAGGGTCTTGAAAAACTTGCTGATGAAATTATCAGGGAGAATGGTTTTAACATCCGGGGAAAGGCATATGATTTTATCTCTCCTGAAGTTGGAATAAATACAGTCGAAGATGCACTCCAGGGAGCCTGTTTTATTATAGCTGCGAGAATAAATGAAAACACTAATGTAAGAAAGATGACTCGCAGACTTTTTGTTGAAAAGGGCAAGATCTACTCAAAAGTGATAGCAGAAGATAGGGATACAGAAAAGAAATACAGGGATTATTATGATTTTTCATCCAAATGTAACATATGCCCTTCTCATCGTGTATTAGCTCTATTCCGGGGAGAAAAGGAAAAGATCCTTTCGGTTAAATTGCAACCGCCAGAAAATGAAGCTATTTCCAAAATTGAAAATATTATCCTCAAAGGAACCGAATCGGATCCAGTTTTGATAAAATCAGCTATTATTGATAGCTACAAGAGACTTTTAGCGCCATCGATGGAAACAGAACTACGTAAAGCAATGAAAAAGAAAGCCGATATTCGATCGATAAAAGTTTTCTCCGATAATCTTTTTCAACTGTTAATGGCTCCGCCTCTTGGCAGAAAACGAATTCTTGCCATTGACCCCGGGTTCCGTACAGGTTGTAAGGTAGTCTGTCTTGACAGTGATGGTAAACTTATTCACCACGAAACAATATTCCCTCATCCTCCACATAATATGAAGGAAAGATCATCTGAGACAATAAGCAGGCTTGTCGATAAGTTTTCCATTGAAGCTGTATCTATAGGTAATGGAACAGCTGGAAGGGAAACTGAAAAATTCATCAGGTCTCTTGATCTTAGCCAGGTAATTGTAACTTCAGTAAACGAAAACGGGGCATCGGTCTACTCAGCTTCAGAAGCGGCAAGAGAAGAATTCCCTAATGAAGATATTACAGTCAGAGGAGCAGTATCAATAGGACGAAGACTTATGGACCCTTTATCTGAACTTGTAAAGATCGACCCTAAATCTATTGGTGTAGGACAGTATCAACATGATGTTGATCAGAAAATGCTTCGCCAGAGCCTTGAAGATGTTGTGATCCATTGTGTAAATAGAGTCGGTGTCGATCTGAATACTGCAAGCAGTTATCTTCTTTCTTATGTTTCCGGCATAGGGAAATCAGTTGCCGGAAACATTTATATTTACAGGACAGAAAACGGCCCTTTCAGATCAAGGAATGATCTGTTAAAGGTCCCCGGCCTTGGACCGTCTGTTTTCCGTCAATGCGCTGGTTTCTTAAGATTGCCCGGGGCTTCAGATCCTCTTGATACGACTGCAGTTCATCCTGAAAATTATGATACAGTGAAGAGAATGGCAAAGGATAGCGGATGCTCAATTAAAGATCTGATCGAGAATAGCAGCCTGAGAAACAGTATCGACATAAAAAAGTATGTAGATAAGCAAACAGGAATGCCAACATTAACTGATATTGTTAATGAACTGGCAAAACCGGGACGAGACCCCCGTAATGAGTTTTCTGTATTTGAATTCAGGGAAGATATCCAGTCTATTGATGATCTTAAAGAAGGAATGATAATACCCGGGATCGTCACTAATGTAACAGATTTTGGAGCATTTGTGGATATAGGTATCCACCATGATGGTCTCATTCACATAAGCAGAATTGGTAAGAAGTTTGTAAAACACCCCTCTATGGTCCTGAGCATAGGTCAGAAACTGAACAGCAAAGTAATAGATATCGATGTTTCGAGAAACCGGATCTCATTAGCTTTAGAAGAGAGACAAAAGAAAGAAGCTGAAAACCATGAATCTTAGTAAAGCTGAACACTTCGATGTTGCCGTTACTGGAGGCGGTCCTGCTGGACTTATTGCAGCAGCCACAGCAGCATCTTCTGGGAAAAAAGTAATACTTCTGGAAAAAAATGACAAACTTGGAAGAAAACTCGCGATCACTGGAAACGGAAGATGTAATATAACCAACTTTGAACCGGATGTTAGTGATCTTGTTGATAAATACGGTAAGAATGGCAATTTCCTCTTTTCGGGTTTTACAACTTTCGGGCCCTCGGAAACAATAAGTTTTTTTAATTCTATGGGTCTTGAAACAAAGGTGGAAAGGGGTAAAAGAGTATTTCCAGCAAGTGATATTTCACATGATGTTGTAAAAGTACTAATATCATTTCTGGAAAGATACAACGTTACCATACGTTTGAATTCCAGGGTCAGAGATATAAAAATAAAGGATTCCATGGTGCAGGGGATCGTACTCGAAGATACTATCATACAGGCAGATAAATATATTATCTGTACCGGAGGAAGATCATACCCTTCAACAGGATCAACCGGAGACGGATACACCCTTGCAATATCTGCAGGACATTCTATTGTCGAACCTGAACCTTCAATTGTACCTGTAAGGGTTAAAGAACCATGGGTAAAAGATCTCATGGGCCTTTCCCTGAAAAACACAGGGCTAACTGCATATACCGGAAGAAAAAAGATCATATCACGGTTTGGAGAAATGCTTTTTACACATTTCGGTATAAGTGGCCCTATAGTAATGGACGCAAGTAAAATCATGCTTAGCGCTTACAGAAAAAAACCTGTAAATATCTACCTTGATCTTAAACCTGCACTTGACCATGATAAGCTTGATAAAAGAATTCAGCGAGACTTTCATAAACATAAAGGCAAATTTATATTTAGTGCACTCAAAGATCTTCTCCCTTCAGCTTTGATACCAATTGTTTTAAACATATCAGGCGTTGAAAATGAAATCAGAGTTGATGAACTGGAAAGATCGGACAGGAAGAATATCGTAAATACAATAAAAGCAATACCTCTGACATTCAATGGATCACTTGGATTTGACTGGGCAATTGTAACAAGCGGTGGAATAGCACTTAAGGAAATTGACCCCGGGAGCATGAGATCAAAGCTGGTTGATAATCTGTATTTTGCAGGAGAAGTGCTTGACCTTGACGGCCCCACCGGCGGCTTTAATCTTCAGATCTGCTGGACAACTGGATATATTGCCGGAAAAGCAGTTTCTTTTCAATAAACAAGTCCCTGTTTGACACTCTAAATTGACGGTGTTATGCTCAAAAGAAATTAAACATTAAAAGGGGGAGCACCGAGAATGAGTGTTTACAAAATAATAGAATTGGTGGGGACAAGCGAGAAATCATGGGAAGATGCTGCTTCTGCTGCTATGAGTACTGCAGGAAAACATCTTAAGGATATACGTATAGCCGAGGTATGTAAACTCGATATTCATATTGATGAAAAAGGTCAACAGCTGTACAGGACTAGATTGAGTGTTTCCTTCAAGTATCATGATGAATAGTTTTGGGTTTTTTCATTAATTAATAACCATTCCTGGATTTAATTAAATTGCATTCCCAATGATCTGGAATTAGGAAACGGTAATTTTTACACTACAAAATGTTTTTCTCTTGAAAATATAAGCTGGACGGGAAAAGATTTTCCCGTCCAGCTTATATTTTCAAGATATCTTATATACTGATCTGATCAGTTTCAGCCTTTGTCCTGGAGTCTGTCAAGTACTACCTTATAACCATCTGCACCATAATCAAGACATTTTTTAACCCGGCTTATCGTAGCAGTACTTGCTCCGGTTTCCTGAGCAATATTCGGATATGTCTCACCTTCAGAAAGTTTTCTTGCAACCTCAAGTCTCTGAGCAAGCGCTCTTATCTCACCTATCGTCGCAACATCTTCAAGAAAGTCATATACTTCTTCAACACTTTCAAGACCCAGAAAAGCCTTGGCAAGTTGTTCAGTAAGATCATCTTTCCATTTTTGTGCCATTGTTTTACTCACCTCCCTGATTAAACATCCATACGGGCAAAGATATTATCACTTCACAA
>Ga0102938_10000014_pt1 | contig 77769 bp, 59 predicted proteins | sample SalPonR2_B_D2_MG_FD_84516 | JGI IMG/M metagenome (GOLD analysis project Ga0102938, IMG submission 84516) | Salt pond soil microbial communities from South San Francisco under conditions of wetland restoration - Salt Pond MetaG R2_B_D2_MG | ecosystem: Environmental > Aquatic > Marine >...
ACCCGGCATTCCAATCTTTATTCTTCCATCATTCTGAACTTTTACTTTAACAGCATAGACCATATCCACGCGTTCCTCTTTGGTCTGAATAATTTTTGGTGTGAATTCAGCCTGTGAGGATATCCAGGTAATTTCACCGTTCAACTTTTGGTTGCTTACTTCATCTTTATCAATCAGCACTTCAACCTTCTGACCTATTTTGATGTTTGGAAGCTGTGCCCCGGAAACATAAACTCTCAGATACATGGTTGACAAGTCGGCAATCTTGTATATGGCTTTGCCAGGGAGTGCCACCTCTCCTTTTTCAAGGTATTTCTCCAATACAGTTCCCTTTACCGGATTTTTAACCAGGCATTTGTTCATGTTCTCTTCCACTTCCCGGACCTGGGCATCAATTACATTCATTTCGCGATAAACGGAATTCTTCTGAGTACGGATAGATTTTAACTGTTTCCGGGCAACCCTCAACTTGCCTGCAATGTTATCATATTGTTGCTGAGTAGCCGCTCCGTCCTTCAGCAATTTTTTAATTCTCTGTTCTTCAGTCTCAAAAGTTTCAATTTGTTCCTGCTGAACCTCAAGCTGAGCTTCAATATTGGTTAAACGAGCAGCAGTTGCTTCTTTTTTGGCTTCGAGCTGGTCTTTTTTTACCGATAAGGTAGCAGTATCAATGAGCCCGACCATCTGATCCGCCTTCACTTCCTGTCCCTCTTCAATTTTTAGCTGCTTAAGTTCACCCTGCATCTGGGCAGAAACAATTACTTCATCCGACTCAAAATTTCCGTAAGCATCCGATTCATCGCCATTGTTGTTACAACTAAACAATGAAACCGAAACAACAACTGTAATTATCTGTAAGGCAATTCTTTTCATAACAATATCTTTTTAATCAAGGTTTCCATTGGTAAATAAATAATTGATCTTGGCCTTCAGCCATTCTATCTTGTGTTTTTCGTAAGTTAATTTTGCTTTTTTAAGCTGATTCAGATCGTTGATATAATCTGTTGAAGTGATCACCCCATTTTGCAGTTTTGAGCGGGCATCTTTCAAAATCTTCTCCCGAAGACTGATAATCTCCTGGTCCTGTTCCATTGCTCGCTCATAATTGTTTATCTCCGCCTGAATCCTGCTTAGTTTGATGTTCAGATTCTTGTTAAAGGTCTGCTCTTGTACATCAATTGTTTTCTGCTGTACTTCCAGAATCTGTTTCTGACGTTTGGTTTTATTCCAGTCCCAGAGATTCCACGTTAGTTTGGCTCCAACGATGTAGAAGGAATTGAACTCATCACTCAGCATATTCAGTCCGGGTTTGCCGTAACCTACCTGACCAAATGCAAATACTTTAGGCAGATTTTGTGATTTCAGCACCCCTTTATTGGCCTCAGCCCTTTGTTTCTGAAGCTCGAACAATTTGTGCTCCGGACGATTCAGCTGATTTTCACGGGTAATTTGCGGATCAGGAACAGCCAGTGACGTGGATGTATCAACTTCAAGTCCCGTAAGCATTCCTAAATTCTGGTAGTTACTCTGATTCTGATTCTCCATCTGGTCCAGCGATTGTTGTATTTTTAATTTTTCCGCCTGCAGACTGTAAATATCAGATTTCAGTAAAGTGCCATTTTCCACGGCTGATTTCACTGTTTCAAGCTTCCTGTTCAGGTCATCAAGCGCTGTTTCGGTGATTGATTGCTGTTTCTTTAGCAGCAATATTCCAAAATAAATTTCCGAGACTTGTTCCCGAATATTGTATAGATCTACGTCCACACTTTGCCGGTTGATTTCACCTGCCGCATGTTCTGCCTCCCTGGATGCTTTTACCGCTCCGCCATCATAGATCATCTGGTTTACATCGAGAGTAACCTTATGCTGGTCATGGCTGGGCGCTGGCACATCAACATCCATGGCTCCGCCCATCGTTGGTGGCATATTAAGCTGAAGATCCACTTCAACTACATCTGACTGATAAGAAGACTGTGCATTCAGATCAACATCAGGCAGCCACTGCGTCTTGATGTTCTTTACTTTCAATTTGGTTTGTTCCTTCTGTAAAGCTTTCTCCTGTTGTTTAGGAAAGTAGTTCTCCATGGCTTTAAAACACCGGAAAACAGTAAGCGTATCCTGAGCCTCCAAAATGAAAGGAAAAAGCAATATTGCAATTATCAAAATATGTTTTTTCATGGCTTTATGGCTTTTATCATGAATTCTGTAACGGTTTTTTTTCTTTTTTCAAGAAATCGCATGTAAGCGTCCTCATTGTTATCGAAAAACACCCTCTGCATTACCGGTTTGGCAGCAAACGGGAAGATGCAGAGTGAAAGCATGTTCAGCATAATTTCCAGGGGGTTGATTGGACGAATTTCTCCGCGGTCGATGGCATCATAGAAAACCTGGAGAATTTCCTGCGGATCAACACCTGACTCCATTAATGCCCCGGATAAAACATCCGGATCCCTTTGTATTTCCTGGATAATGAAGATAGGAACAAATGGATGCTGAAACAATATTTCAATATAACTGTCTACAAACATTTCAATCTTTCTGACAATGGGTTTTTCAGAAAGAATAATGTCCCTTATTCCCGGGATGAATTGCTTAACAGCAAACCGAAATACCGCCAGGAACAACTTCTCTTTACTCCGGTAATAATAATGAAGCAACGATTTGTTGATGTTTGCCTCATCAGCAATTTCCTGCATTCTTGAACCCGCCATGCCTTTTTTAAGAAAGACATTTTTGGCAGCTTCCAGAATCTTTTCCTCCGTGTTTGTTTCTTCTTGCGTCATGTTTACCTATATTTTTTGAACAATTGGTTTGACTAATTAATTTAACTATGTGGTTTAACCGTTTGGTCAAAAATAACATAAAATTAAAAACCATCCAAATAATTTGGTGAAATTTTTATGTAAAATTTTAGGGATCGAAAGCTTGTGATTAATTAATGGGCATTTCGGCAATTTTGTTGGTGGTTTTTCTTGTGCTGGTTCGGGAAGCCGGCTCAAAGCCGACTGGGGTGCGTTGTTGGGGCATTCAGAACAGCACAATAAATCGTGGTGCTACTCTCATGAAATATGTACCTCCCGTAGATTGTTATGATGAGATAAGCATCATGTTTCAGCATGGAAGAAAGGGATATATGATGTGTGCCCGGTTCATGATCACCCGGATAAATGTGGGTGCTAATCTCTTAAAACACCCACCAACCGTATATTGAAGCAATAAGAGCAGCACCATGCTTCAGCATAATAAAACTTAGGACAATGCAGTAGGCTTGAAACATCTGTAGGCCCAGATGTCAATCCGGGTGATGGAAACCACCAGCGGAAAGAATGCCGTAGGCATGGCATACCTAATCGTAAATGCACGAGATACAATCTCGCATCAGCTGAGTCCTTAGGGATATCAAGAATTCAACATTTCAACCATTTAACAATTAAACAATGGAACAATGAAACAATGGAACAATTTAACAGTTTAACAGTTTAACAATAAATTTTCCACAACCGCCAGATTCACCTCAGCATCAGCCTTCTACTCAACCTTATTTCTCATAACTTATCCGGTAAATCGTATTGGCATAATCATCAGAGACGAGCAAAGAGCCGTCAGGTAATTGAGCCACATCCACAGGTCTACCCCACACACTTTCACCCTGCAGCCATCCTTTTGCAAAGGGTTTATATTCAAGGGCTTCATTTCCATCCAGTGTGACGAGCATCACCCTATAGCCTATTTTTGAAGAGCGGTTCCAGCTTCCGTGTTCAGCAATAAATACCTGGTTTTTGTATTTTTCAGGAAACATTTCTCCTGTATAGAAAAGCATACCCAATGCGGCAACATGAGGACCCAGCTCCTGAACAGGCTTTGTATATTTATCACAATCTTTATTCTTACCAAATTCAGGATCCTGAATATCATTGCCATGACAGTATGGATAACCATAATTCAATCCCTTTTCCGGAGCATAATTCAATTCATCAGGAGGAAGGTTATCACCCATATAATCACGTCCATTGTCTGTAAACCAAAGCTCTTTAGTCTCCGGGTGCCAATCAAATCCAACTGTATTACGCACTCCTTCAGCAAATATTTCTACCCCGCTGCCATCAGGATTCATTCTTGTGATACTTGCATAAACTGGGTCTTCGCTATCACAAATATTACAAGGAGCGCCAACAGGCACATACAACTTTCCATCGGGTCCGAAATCTATATATTTCCAGCCATGGTGATGATCTGTTGGATACTGATTATAAATAACTTCAAAATCAGGTCTGCTCTTATAATTTTTATAGATATCGGGAAACTTCAGAATTCTGCTTACTTCAGAAACATACAGATCGTTATTATACAGCGCCACACCATTTGGCATATTTAACCCTTCTGCGATAATATAAGATTCATCGGCCTCAAAGTCACCATCATTATCAACAACTGCATAGACCTTATCTTTATCTCTGTTTCCAACGAACACAATACCATCTTTCCCTATTTCAAGAGACCTTGCATCAGGGATTCCTGTTGCAAAAACTTCAATTTTAAAACCTTTTGGTAATTTTATTTTGTGAAGTTTAAGGTTATGTTTGGAAGGATTCTGGCTTATTACTGCATTAGTGCAGAAAATCAAAGCTGGAAGTAAAATTGTCAATAGTTTTTTCATAATGATTATATTTGAATAGATTATTTAAACAAATTTAGTTCTTATTCAAATTGAAGTCAATTAACTAAAGATGTTAATTCAAAATCTTTAAAGCAAAAAAGACAATGAATATGATTTTTTTTCAATGGAACGAGTCTTTATCAGTTGGTATAGAAGAAATTGATCAGCAACACAAAAAGCTCATTTCTCTGATTAATGATCTTTACCAGGCCATGTCGGGCGGAAAAGGTAAAAAAGAACTTGATAAAATATTTAAAGAACTTTTTGACTATGTAAAAACACATTTTTTCGATGAAGAAAAACTGATGTTTGTTCATCACTATAAAGGATATGAAGCTCATAAAAGGGAGCATCAAAAATTTGTAGAAAAGCTAAAGAAGTACAAGGAAAAATTTGACAAAGGAGAGCGTAAAATAGCCATTGAAGTTTCAGATTTTCTTAAAGACTGGCTTGTCAATCACATAATGAAAACGGATCAACAATATGCTCCTTATTTAAAAGAACGCATAAGAAAGGACAACTAATTAAACAAAGTTTGAAATAAACGGTTGTAGTCTATACAACTTAATCAATCAATAGCAAAACTTGTAAATATTAATTTTATGGAATTACATCAGATCTATAATCAATTATGGCAGGATTATACGCAGCAAAATCCTTCAGTTGAAAAAATTTACAACCTGTTTTTAAATGAAGGAGAAACAATAAATCATGACCACATTGCCTTCCGTTCGTTTAATGACCCACGGGTAAACATAGATGTAATTGCAAAACCATTTGTTGAAAGAGGCTATGAAGCCAGGGGAGAATATCACTTTACAAAAAAGAAAGCCTATGCACAACATTTTGAACACAAGACTGATCCAAATGCACCAAGAATTTTTATCAGCCATCTTCTTACTGAACAATTGAGCGATTTTGTGCAGGAAACAGTAGCAAGTATACTTAATAGAGCACCCCAAAAACAATTCAAATCTGAAGAACTGATATTTTCAAAGACTTTATGGGGCAAACCCAAATATCAAATTTACAAGAAGCTTCTGAAAGAATCAGAGTATGCAGCCTGGATGTATGCATTCGGATTTCGTGTTAATCATTTTGCCATGAAAGTCAATGACTTTAAAAAATTTACAGAATTGGAAAAAATTAATGACCGGTTAAAATCTGAAGGCTGGAAGATGAATCAGTCAGGTGGTGAAATTAAAGGCAGTAAAGAACAACTGCTTGAACAGTCAAGCATCATGGCAGATAAGATTGATGTGGTATTTGAGGAGGGAACATACCAAATACCTGCCTGTTATTATGAATTCACTAAACGCTATCCTGACAAAGAAGGCAATCTTTTTAGCGGTTTTATAACCAAATCAGCAGATAAAATTTTTGAAAGTACCAATCAGTATTGATTGAAAAAATACCTAAAATCATACTGCTAATTAGATGTCACTGGCAATAGCTGGAGGATTTACATAATAAAATAAACATTTCTGTTACCTGTCCTCCACTTCTTCCTTAGCCTTAGCCTCAGCCTCAGCCTTAACCTTAGTTTTAACCTCATAAGTTGGAATCACCCGGATCATCACAACTGAACCGGTGATTCCGGCGGCTATTATTATTATATTTATCCATAACTGATCAATAAATAAAAACACTGACAGGAGTATCATAACCCACATAAGAGAGTTTGCATAAATCTTTGTTTTAAGAGGTAGTGCCCTGTGAATGCGGTAGTATCTTATACGTACTCCAAAATAAGGGTGACTCATTAACCATCTGTAAAGCCTTTTCGAACTTCTGAAAAACAATCCCGCAGACAGCAAAAGAAATGGCGTGGTGGGCAATCCGGGAATTATAATACCCAAAACACCTAAAAATAAGGCGCAAATACCCAAAAAGATGAATAACATTTTAATAAAAACAGGCCTTGTGGTATTTTTCTTTTCTGTCATCGTAAATTTTTATTCTCTGCAAAATAAACCCTTTTGATCCAACCAAACAAAACACAAATTTGTTTTATATCAACATAATTTAATAAAGAATGGTCAAATATTAAATCTATATGACGCCGGTTAATCAGATAATGAATTAAACAATAGGGGTTGGGCCATAACCAAAAAACACAATTTTAAAAAATAACTGTTCTTTTTCTATCACCAGCTTCTGGAATCCTAAACTTACGTTTTAGCCTCAGCCTCCATAAAATTGTTAAAATAAGTTAATTATTTATAAAATACTCTGCAATATCAGATATCTCCTTAATTACCAATAATTCCTATTTTATCAATTTTACTGATATTTTATTTCTTACTCTGTTAAATTTTTATTAATTTTATAATGATTTCTTAAAACAAAACGTGTTATTTATGACCATAACATTCAACGAGTTACGAAAAATCAAAGACAGCCTTCCACATGGCGGAATCAAAAAAATCGCAGATCAACTGAACCTGAACGAAGAAACTGTAAGAAACTATTTTGGAGCATCCAACTATGAAAAAGGAGAAAGTGTTGGAATTCATTTTGGTCCGGGACCAGACGGAGGCGCTGTAACGATTGATGATCCTACAATCTTAAATATGGCAAAAGAAATTCTTAATGAAGAAACAAGCCATAAAAACTAATTTTTTAAAACATTTATTCTAAAAAGCAGAAAAGTATGTCTTTTCTGCTTTTTTATTTACAATGAAATACCTGGAGAAACAAATAACAAAAACTGAAAGAAAATGGCTGGAAACTCTTTTCACATATAATCGGAAAATGTTTCGTCAGGTAGGTATGCCCTCTCATAATGAAAATCATCATTTACGAGTATGGTCTTATGTAAAAAAAATACTTAAAATACTGAATGATGATAAATTTTTCAGTGAAGATAAACTGGAATGTCTGATTGTTGCCACCTTTTTTCATGACATGGGGATGGTTTATACAATGGATGTTTCACATGGACTTGAAAGCCGTAGGCTCTGTGAAAATTTTTTCAGGAAGGGAAATATACAAAGACCCGCAAAATGGGAAGAAACGCTTAATATGATTGAGATGCATGATGATAAGGAATATAAAATAAAAGCAGACCATAGCTCTCTTCTATCCATCCTCTCCATTGCAGACGATTTGGATGCTTTTGGGCTAACAGGAGCTGTAAGATATGCCGAGATATATTTATTAAGAGGAATACTGATTGAACAACTTCCAGCAAAAATCATCCAAAATGCAAAAAGAAGATTTTTCCATTTACATAAAAAATTTGAAGATTACCCTGTTTTTATGGAAGAACAAAAGAAACGATATGAAAGTCTTATAAATTTCTACAATGAAACAGAAAAGTACTTACCAGTAATACAAAATATCAACAACAACATACACAATACAGTTCAATTCAAATTAACCGATTTAGTGAAGCCTGCAGACAAATCAGCTGTTAAATATTTCTTAATTCAGCTTGAGAAAGAATTATATGAATTCAATTAAGAGGTAGTTATTCTAAAACTGATACAAAACAATTGAGTAACAGAGCTACTTTACCCTGAAATCTATCAGTTTTTTATTTTCCACATAACCTGTCAGGCGATCATTAATTTTTACCGGGCCCACTCCTGCCGGAGTTCCTGTAAAAATCAGGTCGCCCATCTTGAGGGTTAAAAACTGTGAAACATAAGCAATAATATCTTCAAAAGAAAAGATCATATCAGCAGTGTTTCCTTTTTGGGCCTGTTCATCGTTAATATTCAGATGAAAATTCAGCTTATGTATATCATCATAATCTTCAACCGGCACAAAGCGTCCAATAGGAGCTGAGCCTTCAAACCCTTTGGCAATTTCCCAGGGCCATCCGTTCTTTTTACACTCTTTTTGCCGGTCTCTGGCCGTAAGATCAATACCCAGAGTAAATTCACGGTAGTAGCGATGAGCAAATTTAGGGGCAATATTTTTCCCCAGCCTGGAAATTTTCAGGACAATTTCTGTTTCAAAGTGGATCTCTTCAGAAAAATCGGGATAAAAGAATGGTCTGTTACGTGTGATTATAGATGTATCGGGTTTAAAGAAGAAAATGGGCTTCTCGGGAACATCATTGTTGAATTCCTTAGCATGATCGGCGTAATTTCTCCCAATACAAATGATCTTCATGTTGGTTAACTTTTTATTGAGAATTAAATGCTCTCAATTTTATATTTGTTAATACCTTTTTTGTATAAAGTGGAAATTCGTTGTTAATAATCCAGCCGTAATAACCAGGATCTTTTTCTAAAACATCCTCTACTTTCTTACCCTTGTATTTTCCAAAATTAAAGATCTCCTCTCCTTTGCTGTTATATATAATTCTCCCGGCAAAATCAGCATTTTTATTGTGGCTTGAAAAATCAGATATTTTTTCCATATCATTTTCAAGTTGCTGGTAATAATCTATCTGAGCCTTTAAAATTTCATAAGTAGCTAAAGTATCTGCCTCTGCACTATGTGCATTTTTCAGTTCCTTATTACAATAAAACTGATAGGCAGCACTCAGCGTTCTTTTTTCCATTTTATGGAAAATAACCTGGACATCGATAAAATTCTGTTTTTTAAGATCATAATCAATTTCAGCCCTGATAAATTCTTCTGCCAATAGTGGAAGATCAAAACGATTCGAATTAAACCCGGCCAGATCGCATCCTTCAATGAATTTCAAAACGCTTTTGGCAATTTCTGGAAATGTGGGAGCATCTTTTACATCTTCGTTTGAAATTCCATGTATTGATTCAGCTTCAGGACTTATAGGAATGGTGGGGTTCACCTTCATTGTTTTGCTTTCCTGGTCTCCATTAGGCATAATTTTCAACATGGATATTTCAACAATCCGGTCTTTTACAATATTTGTACCTGTGGTTTCCAGATCGAAGAAAACCAACGGTTTTTTTAAATTTAAATCCATAGGAAATTACTTTAGAAAAGGGAAGCCAGTAGCTTCCCTGTATTTTATTCTTCTGATTCATTATCAGATTCTACCATCATAGGCATCAGAAGCATAAGTATATCTTCTTCTTCGCTCTCTTTTTCAGCCGGATATAGCAACCCTGCCCTTGAAGGATCTGACAGTTCAACAAGTACTTCTGATGTATTCAGATTGGAAAGGATTTCCAGAAGGAAAGGTGATTTGAAACCAATATCCATATCTTCTCCTTCATATTGACAATTCAGGGTTTCATGTCCTGAAATTGAAAAATCGATATCTTGTGCTGAAACAGTGAGCTGATTACCCTTAAGACTCAGTTTAATAAGGTTACTGGCCTGATTTGAAAATACAGAAACTCTTTTAATGGTATTATATAGTTCCAGTCTGTCAATGGTTAATTTATAAGGATTATCTGAAGGGATCACGGAATTATAATTTGGGTAATTCCCTTCTGTAAGTCGTGATATAACTTTATAATTTGGTAATGTTACCTGTACATTTTTATCGTCAAAGCGCATATCCACTTCAGAGTCTTCTTTCATCAGGATATTCTTCAGTAATGAAGAAGGCTTCTTTGGAAATATAAAAGAAGCTTCTTGTCCGGGTTTTACTTCTGTACGAACATACCTAACCAGCTTATGTGCATCAGTTGCCACAAATGTTATGTTATCCTCCCTTAATTCAACGAAGATTCCATTCATTACCGGACGAAGCTCGTCGTCTGCAGTGGCAAAAATAGTTTTATCAATTCCATTGTATAACAATTCAGAAGGCATCTGCAACTTACTTTCCTGTTCACTTTTAATTTCAGGAATTTGTGGAAAATCGTCAGGATTTTGCCCGTTGATATTATATTTTCCATTCTCAGAATTGATGACAATCCCCATTGTATCATTGTTGACATCAAATGTAAGAGGCTGTTCAGGGAATTCTTTCAGAATATCCATTAGAATCCTGGCAGGAACAGCAATTTTCCCTTCATCGGTTACATTTTCAAGGTTAATGGTTGTAACCAATGTGGTTTCTAAATCGGAAGCCGTTATTTCCAGCTCATTTCCTTTCAGGTTAAAAAGAAAATTATCCAAAATGGGTAATGTGTTCTTTGTACTGATTACTTTACCGATTAGTTGAAGGTGTTTCAACAATTCTGTACTGGATATTACAAATTTCATCGTAATAATTTTTTAGGTTGATAATAGCATTCGAAATTAATTGAATTAAATTAATTTTTAAGTATCTTTTTCAAAAAATTTCTTAAAAGTAAACAAATTTATTGAAAATAACTTATTTCTTTAAAAAGCGGGTCAATCTCCGTGTACTTAATCAGCAACACATCATCCGAATTGTTATAAATGCCATATAAGAAGTTCAGGTCATATCTGGTTTTTTCACCAAACGCATCTTCCTTTCCACCCGAAAGCTTTCTGTAAGCTTCAAGTTTCGCTTTATTTTCAGAAAGATTCTCCACCTCAATTACACAAAACGGACTTACTGATCGAAGTGAGTCAATTAATTCATCAGACTCCTCGCGTATTATCCTGTTAAAACGAATGTTTCCAAAATAACTCAAATACCTGGAGGCTCTGTTTTTATTAAACTTTTTAACTTTTTTGCCTGACGGTAATTCTTTCAGAATAAATTTATCATTACGTTTATAATCAAGTTGGAAAGAGCTCTCTGCCTTGCCAGGATAATTCACTCTAACCATCTGTATATCAATACCTGAAACGTCAAATAGTGTTTTATCTCTCCAGTAGTTTTCAGTTGTTCGGTATAAATGGGCCAAATCGCCCCTGTAGCCGGGGATACTCATCAAATAAGGATTATTACTTCCTTTCATCAGCATATAAGTACTGCCTTTTTTGTATTGGCTGTCTTCGACCCAGTAATCTTTTAGTTTCTTCCCTTTTTTATAGATGGTTACTTCCAGTGGATTTTGTTTCACCAGGTCGATAATTTCATGTTTGTTTTTTTTAGGAGCCGGAGCTTCAATCCGCAAATCCTGCAACACGTTAAAAAATTGTTCTACGGCCCGTTTCCTGACAGGAATATGGTTATTAAAATACCAATTCCCATTTGTTTTGTATAATTTTACTTTGGTAGAATCCTGGCTGATAGTAAATGAGTCTATTTCTTCAGTTTCATGAATTGCAAAATCAGCATCCCAGTCTGTAAGTGTGCTTTTCTCTGTTCTAAGGTAAAAGAATATTGCAAGACCAATCAGGATAATTAGTAATGCTATTAAAATCCGGTTTTTCTTCATCAAGATATTGTTTTAATTGTTGCCTGTCATTTCTCGTTAGATACTGTGTACTTTCTTCTTCGCAAAATATTCTTCACAAAGCCAAAAATAAGAATAAAAATAACAGGAATCAGAATATTAATAACCTGCCATTTCAATCTTTGTTCTTTAATTTTTGACTTATCCAGCAATCGCATTTTTATCTCTTTACCCCGAATACTAATAAGATCCTTTTCACTTGTTAGGTAATGAATACAATTTAACACAAAATTCTTATTCCCATAAGTTTGTTTGGTATATTTATCATATCCAAGCGGAGATATGTAGGTTCCATCAGGGCGTTGGGTAACCTCATTTTTGATTACATCACCATCAGATACAAAGATCATACGCGTAGGCAGACTCTTTGTTCTGAATTTTTTATCTCCCAATTCCTTCTTTAGTTCTTTAATAATCCGGTTTTTAAATACAGATTGAAATTCTCCTTCTGCCAGTACAGAAACAATTTTCTTACCGCCGTTTAGAGCAGCAGGATTCACTTTTTTACTCACCTCTCCTAAATTTACAAGCACCGGGGCCTGAACTATTTCGGTATTTTCTGTTGTTCTCAGTAGAATTTCTTTTGATTGTCCCTTAACCGCCAGGGTATCTATTGAACCTATAAATTCGGTCCGGATCATGTTAAGACTTTTATTGATCGGGTGGTTATTTGCAGAGGATAACAAGGGATAATACATCCAGGGTGAAGGTGCGAATTTAGGATTATCAGAAGAATATGAAACATTCACAGGAATGACTGCACACTGCATATCCTTAATCAGTACAGGATTAAAGCGTACTCCGTATTTAAAAAACATATCATCCAGGTTCATCTCATTAAGCATAGCCATTGTAGAACTTTTTCTCGACAAACTGTCAGAAGTAACTGTTGTTTTATCGATAAACCAGATAATACGCCCTCCATTCATTACATACTGATCAATAAAAAATTTATCCTTCCGGGAGAACTCAGAAGAAGGTTTTGCAATAACCAGTGTTTTATATTCAAAAATCTTTTGAGGCTTTTTCTTAAGATTAAGCCTGTCAACTTTGTAATATCCCGAAAGCTTATTTGAAATATCGGCTACGTGATATTTATCAAGCTCATTATGTCCTTCAATAAAAGCAATTTTCCCTTTCTCTTCAACACTTAGTTCATAGATGGCATTTATTAGTTCATATTCAAGATTCTGAATTGAATGATTCAAATTTTTTGCAGCAGAATAGCCGGGATTATTTTTCAGAAGATTAATTGCAGTCTGCTTTTCCCCGTAATTTACAATAGCACCCGGGAAAATAATTTTCTGAGAGTACCCTCCTTCTTTATCACGCTGTTTGACATTGGTTGGTTGCAGACCACGGCTTTTCAGGTCGTTAAAAAAAGCCCGGCGTTCTTTCTGGTTCCTGTCTGATGTAGGATTGATAAAACTGTACTGGATATTCTCCCCTGCATGAACTCTGAATTCTTCCAGGGTTTCTTTAATTCTGTTCTGAAAACGCTTTAAGCCCAGTGGGAGGTCTCCTTCAAGATAAATTTTAAAATAAATAACATCATCCAGTTCTTCAAGAACTTCAACAGTTGTTTCCTTTAGGGTATAACGGTTGTCAGAGGTCAGGTCGAACCTGTAATGAACTTTTGATGAGATAAAATTAACAGCTATAATTATCAGAAATATTATAATGAAATTAATAATGTTGTTATATTTTTTAAGCATGACTGACTCCTATTTTCTACTTTGAACAATTGTTTTGGTTAAGAAGACGAAAAGAATTATTACACTCAGAAAATACACAATATCGCGAGTATCAATAACTCCACGACTCATTGATTTATAATGTGCATTAATACCTAATTCAGAAACAGTAGTATCTATGCTGCTAAAAATCCACATGGAACTTAAAAAATCAAAGCCCATAAAAAATATAAAAGAAAGCAGCATAGCCAGAATAAAAGCAATGATCTGATTGCTGGTAAGAGATGAGGTAAAAATTCCAATAGCAGCATAAATAGCTACCAGGAAAAAGAGTCCGATATAAGACCCTATGGTACCTGCACTGTCAATATTACCCACAGGATTGCCCAATTGGTAAACGCTATAATAATAAATTAAGGTTGGCAATAGCGAGATAATCAAAAGGACAACAGCAGCAAGGTATTTAGCCAGTACAATCTGAAGATCGGTTATGGGGCGGGTCAGTAACAGCTCCATTGTGCCCTGTTTTTTTTCATCTGAAATCATTCTCATTGTAACTGCGGGAACAAGAAACAAGAAAATCCAGGGCGCTAATGTAAACAAACTGTCTAAAGTCGCATATCCACTGTCAAAAACATTATTCTGGCCAGGAAATACCCACATAAATAACCCTATAGCCAACAGAAAGACAATAATTACAATGTATCCTGTTATCGTACTAAAAAACTCGTTAATCTCTTTTTTCAGTAATGCAATCATATATTTTGATTTTAGATATACAAAAATAAACGATTTGTTTGATCAGGCATAATTATTTATAATATGGTTTTAAAGAAAAAACAATTTACAAGAATTATTGAATAACGAAGTGAAACTAAAGATGGTATAAAAACCCTATAATTATGAAGGATAAATTATAAAGAAAGATTTATTTTTTATCAAGACAATAGATTTACATTCAGCACCATATTCCTTTTAATATTAATTCAATTTAAATGTAGCTTTTATGCTACTTCAGGCTCGTGTAAATAGCTTTTGCAAACCGCTCCGAGGCTCCTTTGCCTCCTAAAACATGGTGCAATTCATTGTACATAGAGAGCATATTACTCCTGTATTTCTCGTCCCCGAGAATACGATCAAGCTCTTCTTTCAAATTGGAAGCACTCATTTCTTTTTGAATATATTCTTTAACAGCTTCCTTTTGAAGGTTTAAATTTACCAGCGAGATGTAAGGTATTTTCACAAACCATTTTGCTATGTGATAGGAAACCGGATTTGCCCTGTAGCAAACAATCTGGGGTACATTAAAAAGAGCTGTTTCAAGGGTGGCAGTCCCCGAGGTGACAATAGCCGCATGTGAGTGATTTAGAAGGTTGTAGGTATTGTCATACACAAAATGAACATTTTCAGGACTTATAAATCTCCTGTAATAATCGGGGTCAATGGAACGGGCTCCTGCAATAACGAACTGATAATCGGAAAATTCATTTACTATTTTAAACATAACATTCAGATTCCGGTCAATTTCCTGTTTGCGGCTTCCCGGTAGCAAGGCAATAACTGGTCTGGAATCTAAATTATTTTGTTTGATAAATTCATTAAAAGGCAAAGCCTTTTCTTTATAATCTTCAACAGCATCAATAAGAGGATTTCCGTGAAATTCAGCCTGATAATTATGTTTTTTATAAAAATCTTTTTCAAAAGGAAAAATGAGAAACATTTTATCTACATAAGATTTTATTTTTTTTATGCGGGATTCTTTCCAGGCCCAGATTTTAGGTGAAATATAGTAATATACTTTAATTCCGTTTTTATGAGCAAACTCTGCCATACGGAGATTAAAACCGGGATAATCAATTAAAATCAACACATCGGGTTTGTATTGAAGAATATCCTGTTTACAATATCTAAAATTCTTTTTAATAGTTTTAAGATTCTGCAGAACTTCTATAAAACCCATTATATTATGTTCGCGATAGTGTTTTACAAGGGTTCCTCCATGTTGCTTCATCAAATCTCCTCCCCAGTATCTGAAATCTGCCTCTTTATCGGTTTTTCTCAGCCCCTTAAGTAAATTAGAACCATGTAAATCACCAGATGCCTCTCCTGCAATTAAGTAATACCGCATAATTATCCTGATAATTTAAGAATGAATACCAATATCGCCAGTATGATAGTAGCAAATAATACCCCTCTTGCTGAGTATAAACGATTCTTCCAGATAAAAATAAAGAAAAGCAACAAGTTAGGGTAAACACATATGCTCAAGTATTTAGAGGCGATATTCAACTCAAATAGTTTATCCAGAAAAACAGAAAACGAATACTGATCTGAAAATTTAATACCATAAAAAATGAGAATAAAAAGTACCGGAGCCAATAAACCCAAAGCAAATCCAAGCCAGAGTGAATTTCCTTTTTTATTCATAATTCAAACCCTTGAGAATATCGAGTGCTTTATAGTTTGTCAGATCAACGTGAACAGGCACGACTGAGATATAATTATTACGCAATGCCCATTCATCAGTATCTTCAGCACCATTCTCATGATCTTCATAATAGCCTGTAAGCCAGAAGTATTCTCCTTGCCTCGGGTCCTGCCGTTTATCAAACTCTTCCTTCCATACACCTTTTGCCTGTCTGCAAACTTTAATTCCTTTGATTTTATCAGGTGTAACGGCCGGAATATTGACATTTAAACAGGTCCGGTCGGGTAAGTTATTTTTTAGCGTGTGTTCAACTATTTTTCTTCCAAATTTAACAGAAGCGGAAAAATCGGCATCGGGACGAAAATCCAGCAATGAAAAACCGATTGAGGGAATGCCATTGATGCATCCTTCAATTACAGCTGCCATAGTTCCTGAATACACAATGCTTACTGATGCATTGGAGCCATGATTAATTCCTGAAACCAATAAGTCAGGCTCACGAGGCAAAATCTGGCTTAGGGCAAGCTTTACTGAATCAACTGGTGTACCTGTACATCCATATACTTTTACATTGCCGTCTTCTCTAATTGATGTATAACGCAGCGGCAGATTTACAGTAATGGCATGCGACATCCCTGAGTGCACGTGCAGAGGGGCAACGGTCACAACATCACCATACGGTTCCACCATTTCAACTAAAGATTTAATACCTTTAGCGTCTACGCCATCGTCGTTTGTTACTAAAATTAAAGGCCTTCTGTTTTCCAAATTTATCTGATTTTAGTATGCAAAGATACTGAAATGTACCTAATTATCCATGATTATATAGGATTTATTTATTAGTTAACCGGGAGACCAGTTTATTTGTTCAAAAGAAGAAACCAGAATATTATTTAGTGGTCAAATCCCACAATTAATCAGGAAAAATTTAATTGAGACTTGGAAACATGGATATTTCGTTCATTATTTATATTTTTGTTTCCCGTTTAAAGTTATCCATTGATAAAATAAAATTACATGAAAATATCGTATAAGTGGCTCAAAAATTACGTAGATACTGATCTTACACCTGAAGAAATTGCAGAAATATTAACAGATACGGGGCTGGAAGTTGAAGGCATCGATCGTTATGAATCTGTAAGAGGAGGACTGGAAGGACTGGTTATTGGTGAAGTAACCAGTTGTGAGAAGCATCCAAACGCAGACAAATTAAGTGTAACAAAAGTTAGTACTGGTTCAGGCGAAGATCTTCCCATAGTTTGCGGGGCACCAAATGTTGCCAAAGGCCAGAAAGTTGTTGTTGCTCCTGTTGGAACAACGCTTTATCCAAACGAAGAAGGATTCAAAATAAAAAAAACTAAAATACGGGGAGAAGTCTCAGAAGGAATGATCTGTGCAGAAGATGAAATAGGTATGGGTGATTCACATGAAGGAATCATGGTATTGGATGACAATGCACCTGTTGGAGAAAAATTGAAAAATTATTTCAATATTGAGGAGGATTATGTGCTGGAAATAGACCTAACGCCAAATCGTATCGATGGAGCTTCACATATTGGAACTGCAAGAGACCTTGTAGCTGTGCTAAAGCAAAAATCCGGAAGTGAATTAAAAATTCCTTCGGTGGATTCATTCAAAACAGATAACAATGACAAGGAGATTCAAATAAAAATTGAAAATGAAAAAGCTTGTCCAAGGTATTGCGGGATAACAATAACCAATGTTCAAACCGGTCCTTCACCGGAATGGCTTCAGGAAAGACTAAAGGCAATTGGTCTCAGTCCGATTAATAACCTGGTGGATATTTCCAATTTTGTACTTCATGAAACAGGGCATCCCCTTCATTTCTTTGATGCCGATAAAATTAAAGGCGACCAGGTAATTATTAAAAACCTGAATGAAGGACATCCATTTGTTACGCTTGATAATGAAGAAATAAAACTATCTTCAGAAGATCTTATGATTTGTAATACCGAAGAACCCATGTGTATTGCCGGCGTTTATGGAGGAATTAAATCAGGGGTAACGGAAGAAACCCGTAATTTGTTTATTGAAAGTGCCTACTTCAACCCTAAATCTATCAGAAAAACTGCTAAACGTCACGGAATGAATACAGATGCTTCTTACCGTTTCGAAAGAGGGGCTGATCCGAACAACACAATTTATGCACTTAAAAGAGCCGTCTTACTAATTAAAGAAATTGCCGGAGGAACAATCTCCTCAGAAATTATTGATGAATATCCAAATCCAATAGAACCTTCGATAATTGACTTGTCTTTCAGCTACATACACAAAATAGCAGGGAATGACATTGATAAGCAAAAAATCACAGATATTCTTGAATCGCTGGATATAAAAATTCTGAATCATTCAAAAGATGGAATCAGGGTGGAAGTTCCAACATATCGTGCAGATGTAACACGCGAGATAGATGTAATTGAAGAAATTTTGAGAATTTATGGCTACAACAATATAGAAATCAGCGACAAACTGGTTTCCAGCATTGTACATTCAGAAGAAATTGATAAAGATAAATACAACGAGATCATATCAAACTTACTATCAGCCAATGGTTTCAGGGAAATCATGTCGAATTCTCTGACAAAATCAAGCTATTACGATAATCTTGAAACCTACCCTGAGAAAAACCTCGTTTATCTGCACAACCCTCTCAGCAGTGATTTAAACAGCATGCGCCAGTCACTTATATTTGGTGGATTAGAAGCGATTTCTTATAATATTAATCACCAGAGACCCGATCTTAAATTATATGAGGTGGGTAATTGCTATGCAAGGAAAGCTTTAGACGAAAAGAGTGACGATCCGCTGCAACCCTATGAAGAAAAAACGCACCTGGCACTTTTCATGACAGGTAATGAACACCCGGAAAACTGGACACAAAAACAGGAAAAGGTAACTTTTTACCATCTGAAAGCTTATGTGGAAATAATACTTGATAAGCTGGGATATGACAGAAAAAAAATAAAAATTGAAGAATTTGAAAACGAATTATTTAACCAGGGATTAATTCTGAGACAAAAGAAACACTATCTTGGTGAAATGGGTGTTCTAAATCAAAAATTACTTGACAAATTTGATATAGACAATGAGGTCTTCTATGCAGAATTAAACTGGGATAAGCTGATTCAGCTATCAGCAAAACATAAGGTACAGTATCAGCCTGTTTCAAAATTTCCCGAAGTACGACGGGATCTTGCCTTGCTAATTGATGAAAACATTAAATTCCAGGAAATATATGAACTTGCATACCAGGCAGAAAAGAAATTCCTGAAAGATGTTTCCCTGTTCGACATTTACCAGGGTGATAAAATCGAGGAGGGAAAGAAATCCTATGCAGTAAGTTTTCTGCTGCAAGACGAAAAGCAAACTCTGAAAGATAAGCAGATAGATAAAATTATGGATAAATTGATGAAAACTTTTAAAGAAAAAATTGGTGCTGAAATAAGATAATTGTTTATCTTTCAATAAATAAAGTTGTACAGACAATCCAAATAAAATTCTGGCTATGGACAAAATAGAACTCATTCAAGGAGATATCACAACCCTAAAGGTTGATGGAATAGTTAACGCTGCAAACAAGAGTCTGTTGGGTGGCGGCGGAGTGGATGGAGCCATTCATCGTGCTGCCGGGCCTGAACTTTTGGAAGAATGTAAAACACTAAATGGTTGTAATACAGGTCAGGCAAAAATCACCAAAGGATATGACCTGCCTGCCAAGTACGTAATTCATACTGTCGGTCCGGTATGGCAAGGCGGTAACCAAAAAGAAACTCAACTTTTAGCCAACTGCTACAAAAACAGCCTGGATCTTGCTGTGAATCACGGAATACAAACAATCGCATTTCCAAATATCAGCACAGGAGTATACGGTTTCCCAAAGCAAAGTGCCGCCAAAATTGCCATTGCTACAGTTTCAGATTTCCTTGAAAAAGACAACACCATTCAAAAAGTCTATTTTGTATGCTTTGACAATGAAAATTATGTGATTTACAAAAACGAACTGGAGTAAGAAAAAACATAACGCCCCGCCGGAGCCTATAAAGAGGCGGGGTATTTTACCTGTATACATTCCGCTACCCCCTTGGCCATACATAAAATAATTATTTTTCAATGGAAAAAGATACTATAGCAGAAAGTCATTTATAATCATCTGTTAGAACTTCGATGGTGGTTATAAATAACATTTTGTATCGTATGGCTTGGAAAATCAATCTTCTGAAAATGCTCTTAAAAGTCGTCTGTAAGCAGAAAAGACATTCGCTCGTGAGACAAACCCCACGTATTTGCCATTGTCAAGAACAGGCAGATTATAATGTTTAGTAGACTGGAATTTCTGGGCTACCTGTTCCATTGATTCCTGCGGAGAAACTACAGGACTTGGCATATACATCAATTCATCAACCAATACTTTATCATATTTATCCCGGTCAAACATAATATGCCTTATGTCATTAATAAAAACAATACCTTTCAAATTTTGCTCTTTATCAATAACCGGAACAATATTTCTTTGAGATTTAGCAATAACATCAACCAAATCGCCCAAAGTGGCCCCCTCGTGAATAGTTTTAAAATTTGTTTCTATTAAACTTTTTACTTTCAGGATAGAAAGTACTACCTTATCCTTATCATGAGTAAACAGCTCTCCTCTCCTGCCGAGCTGATAAGTATATACAGAGTATTTTTCAAAAACCTTAATAATGGCGAAAGAGAGTGTTGCTGTAATCATTAATGGGAAAAACAAGGCGTAGCCACCTGTAATTTCGGCAATTAAAAACATTCCTGTTAATGGAGCGTGTAAAACCCCGGCAATTAATCCACCCATTCCTGCCAAAGCAAAATGATTTTCATCTAAATTCTTAAATCCCAAATAATGAAATATCTTAGCAAATAACAATCCACTGTTTACACCCATGAAAAGAGTTGGTGCAAAAATGCCTCCTACTCCACCACTTCCGAAAGTAATTGAAGCAGCAACAACTTTAAGAAATATAACCAGGGCAAGAAACAGAATTACAAACAGAAAATTCTCTTTAAGCCCGAAAAAGAAACTCTTATCAAAGAGGTAATCAAAATTACCTTGTAATGAGGAGTTGATTGCATCATAACCCTCACCATATAAAGATGGAAAAAGAAATACAATTAGTCCCAGAGCTACACCACCAATCACCCATTTGATATATGAATTTTTAAAACCATCGAAGAAATGTTCTATTGTTTTGTACATTCTGGTAAAATATACAGAAACCAGTCCGGTAAAGATACCCAGTAAAATAAAGAATGGCACATCATTAAGTACCCCTCCATATTCAGCTATTTTTGCAGGATATAGCACATCCATTCCAAGAAAAAGATAAGAGACCAAAGCGCCTGATAAAGATGCCAGCAGCAGAGGAATCAAGGCTGACATTGTTAAATCCAGCATAATCACTTCAAGTACAAAAACAATTCCCGCAATTGGTGCCTTAAAAATGGCAGACATTGCACCTGCACTTGCACAAGATAGAAGCAATAAAATCTGCCTGTAATTTAAGCGGAAAAACTGCCCAATATTTGAACCCCAGGCAGCGCCGGTAGCAACTGTTGGGCCCTCCAAACCTACTGACCCTCCAAAACCAACAGTCAGGGCACTGGTAACAACAGAAGAAAACATATTATGTCTTTTTACCCGACCTTCATTCTTTGAAATGGCCTGCAGTGTGAGCGGAATTCCATGTCCAACAGGACGTTTAAGTATATACTTCATAAACAGTACCGCCAGTAGAATTCCAATGGATGGTAAAATGACATAAAAATAATTCTGATAGTCCTGAACAAAGCCGCTGGTAAGCAAGTCTTTTATAACATGTACTGCATTTTTAATTATTACAGCAGCAAACCCGGAGGTAATGCCTACCAAAACACTCAGGATCATAATAAATTGTTTGTCACTGATGTTTTTTCTTCTCCAAATTAATATGCGTCCGAGTCTTGTAGGCTTTTTCATAATGACCGCAAAATTAATATTTCATTTTAATATCAGGTAATTTTTAATGACTTTTTTTAAACACCTTGCTTATAGTTTTTTTACAACTGTTCTTATTTAGAAACCAGGAGCCTTTTTAGTGCCATAAAAAAGTTATTGTATTTGACTTCTGTTTGATTATGTTTGTAGAAAATATATAGCAAAATGGTTTATTTTGAAAAATTCACACTTGATAATGGTCTGAGAGTAATTGTAAATCAGGACAAGACTACGCCAATTGTAACAATTAATATTGTGTATAATGTGGGTGCAAAGCATGAAAATCCGGAAAGAACCGGTTTTGCACATCTCTTTGAGCACCTGATGTTCGAAGGCTCAAAAAACATACCTGTTTATGATACTCCACTGCAAATGGTTGGGGGTGACAATAATGCTTTTACAAACAATGATATTACAAACTATTACCTTTCACTACCCAAAGAAAATATAGAGACAGGGTTCTGGCTTGAATCAGACAGAATGCTTGAATTGGCTCTTACCGAAGAAAAAATTGAAATTCAGAAGAATGTAGTTATTGAGGAGTTTAACCAGCGATATCTTAATCAACCTTATGGAGATGCATTCAAAATTCTGAGATCCCTGGCCTATAAAAAGCATCCTTACCAATGGCCGACCATAGGGAAAGAACCCTCGCATATAAAAAAGGCTACATTTCAAGAAATTAAAAAATTCTTTTACGAACATTATGCTCCTAATAATGCCATACTAACGGTAGCCGGGAACGTAACAAAAGAAGAAATTAAAGAATTAACAGAAAAATGGTTTGGAGATATTCCCAGCCGTAAACTAGCAGACAAAAAAATTCCCCGGGAGCCTGAACAGAAAGAGCCCAGGAAGAAAGAAGTTTACAGGGAAGTTCCTCATGACACCATTTATAAAGCCTATCACATGTGTGACAGGAAAAATGAAGATTTTTATGCTACAGACCTGATCTCAGACCTTTTGGCCAATGGCGATTCTTCAAGGCTTCATCAACGACTGGTTAAAGAAAAGAATGTCTTTAATACCATAGATGCTTTTATTACAGGCGATATAGATGAAGGATTGTTGATTATAAGCGGAAGCATCTCTGATAAAACAGACATGAAAAAGGCTGAAGAAGAATTACAGAATGAACTAAACAAACTCAATCAGCAACCTCCGGCTAATGGCGAACTTGAAAAAGTGCAAAACAAGGTTGAATCGATTAAAATATTTACAAGAACAAGCACCCTGCATAATGCTATGAACCTGGCATTCCATGAACTGATAGACGATGCTGAAAACATAAATACTGAAATTAACAAATATAAAGAAGTTACTCCGGAAAAAATTCAGGCAGTAAGTAATAAGATACTGAAAGAAAACAATTGTTCCACTCTTTATTATTACTCAAAAAAATAATAACCATGAAAAAACCTGACAGAAGCAAGTTCCCTGAAAGCAAAACCATAACTGAAGCACCGCTTCCCACAGCTAACAAAACTCGTTTAACCAATAATATTCCTGTATTTGAAATAGAGAAAGGCAATGAAGATGTTATCAAAATAGACTTTTTATTCAGGGCAGGAAACTGGTTTCAGCCGAAACCTCTTGTTGCTACCGCCACAAATGAAATGCTGAATGAGGGAACCATAAACTATACCAGTGAAGAGATTGCAGAAGTAATGGATTATTATGGGGCTTTTTTTAAAACCGGAACTAATAAAGATACTGCCAGAATAAGTATGCTCTGTCTTAATAAAAACCTGGAAAAGTTGCTCCCTGTTCTTTCCGAAATTGTTAAGTCTCCAATTTTCCCAGAAAAAGAATATAAAATTTATATAGAAAACAAAAAACAACAGTTTAAACTGGACCGTTCCAAGGTAAGTAATTTATCCAGAATTCATTTTAATGAAGCTTTGTTTGGGAAAGAGCACCCGTATGGAAAAGTCCTGAATTATGAAGACCATGAGTACTTAAATCCTGAAGACCTTAGAAACTTCCACGGAAATTATTATACACCGCAAAATTGCAATATCATTGTTTCAGGTAAAATAAAAAACGGAACTCATAATCTTCTGGAAAAATTTTTTGGTAATGGCTGGCAGAGTAACCAGGTAAAAAAAATCCCTGAATTTACTCCTGAGCCAACAGACAAAAAAGAAATTTTCACGCCAAAAAAAGAGGCCGTTCAATCTGCAATAAGAGTTGGGAAAAGGTTATTTAACCAACACCACCCTGATTTCGCAGGAATGAATGTACTTACAACTATTTTAGGAGGATATTTTGGCTCCCGTTTAATGAAGAATCTTAGAGAAGAAAAGGGATATACTTATGGAGTGAATGCCATAATTATTTCATTAGTGAATGAAGGTTATCTTCTTATAGTATCTGAGGTTGGTTCAAAAGTTTGCCGGGCATCCATTGAGGCAATTTATGAAGAGATCAAACGTTTAAAAACAGAAAAAGTGCCCGGAAAAGAGTTACAAATGGTGAAAAACTATATGATGGGAGACATGCTAAAATCATTTGATGGTTTGCTCCCCCTTTCTTCAACATATATAAACCTTGTTGAACACAAGCTTGATGAAAGGTATTTTCAGAATATGATAGAAACCATTAACAATATCAAACAAGATGATTTGCTGGAAATAGCAAATAAATATCTGAATGAGGATGAACTGATTCATTCTATTGCCGGAACATGTGAATAATTTTACTAAAATAAATAAATGAAAAAGATTCATATAATACCTGGTATATTAGCTTTTATGTGCATTTTTATGCTTAAAAGCAAAATTTCTTCCGGGCAGGAAGATATTTCTCCTCCTGAACTTCTTAATGCAACTATTATCAATGAAGCAGGTGATGTCCAGCTTAAGTGGAAACTTACTGATACCATAGAGTTTGATATTCAAATTGAAAGAGATAGTTTTTATAATGTAGAAGACTTTGTGCCAAGACATATTATAACTGATACAAGTATAAAAACATGGATTGATAATACTTCTGATGCAAACAATCAGATCAGGGCATACAGGGTTAAGCCTAACCTTTCAGGGAATATACCGGCCAGTAACAAGTTTAATACTATCTTAACCACCGCACAGTTTGATACCTGCAGAAAAAGCAACAGCTTAAACTGGTCGAGATACATACCTCCTACTCCACTTAACGATAACAACTTCAACGATACAATACATATAAAACATTACAACATCTGGAAAAGTACAGACGGTAGTATCTACCAGAAAATAGCAACTACAGGGGATACATCCTTCACCGACACTGATGTTTTCTATAACCATATCTATAAATATTATGTAGAGTCTGTAAGGCAGGTTGATACCGGCATTAAATCAATGTCAAACAGGGTAATTGTGGAAACCCGCATGCCTTATAATCCGGATTATATCCATACTGATTATATCAAAACGAACAATAATACCGTTGATTTAAAATATTCTGTTGCATCAAATTCTGAACTTAACAGATATTATCTTTTACGTGGAAGTTCATATAACGGAACTTATGATACTATCAAAAAATTCAAGACAACAAGCTTCACCCTGAACTATGAAGACCAGCAGGTTAATCCTGATAAAGCTGTAAATTATTACCAGGTAGTGTCTGTCAATCAGTGCGGTGATCTCACTACCCGCTCAGATACACTTCATAATATTTTGCTAAATGCAGAAAACAATGATATGACTAATAAAATTAGTTGGAATCAAGTTAAAGGAACTCATTACCAAACAAAAGAGTATAAAGTATTCAGAAAAATAGGCAATAATTTGTTTAATTACCTTCAGAGCACATATTCAGGTTCATATTACGATAATGACCTGGATTTCTTCAGGGGAAGAGATTCCAGTGGCCGCTTCTGTTATTACATAAATACAGAAATAACTGCTACAAACCACTCTGCATTAGTAAAATCTAACAAAAAGTGTTTATATATTCAACCCGAAATATTTGTACCTAATGCTTTTACACCAAACGGAGACGGTCTCAATGACAAATTCAGACCCTATGTTTCTTTTTTGCCCAGCACCTATCATTTAATTATATACAACCGAAGAGGAATAAAAGTTTATGAGACAAAATCCCCTGAGGACTCGTGGCACGGACTTATAGAGGGTAAAGGGAAGGCTCCCGGCGGTACTTATATTTATTACCTGAAGGTGAACAACCCTGAACATCAGATGATCGAGAGAAGAGGAAAAATAACGGTTTTATATCCTTAACCAGCCTTTGGAAGGGAAATGGTAAAACTACTCCCTTCTCCTTTTTTACTTTTCACAGAAATCGTTCCTCCGTTCTTTTCAATGAATTCTTTACAAATGATCAAACCTAAGCCTGTCCCTTCTTCTTTTTGTGTTCCTTTGGTAGAAAAACCTTCATCAATTTTAAATAACCTGGGAATATTTTCCGGATCAATACCCTGTCCACTATCAGTCACTGAAATGTAGCTATAATTGTCCTTCTCTTCTGCATCAATTGCGATGGTTCCGCTATCAAAACTATATTTGATGGCATTCGACAATAAATTTCTGAATACAGTACTAACTGAATTAATATCTGCTTTAACAAATAGATTTTCAGGAATATTATTTTCAATTTCCAGGTTTTTGCTTTCAGCATTTGATATTAACAATCTAATATTTTCCTTAACAATATCCCTTATCCGGATATTTTCTATGTTCAGGCTAAGTCTGCCGGTCTGTGACCTGGACCAGTCAAGGAGGTTATTCAAAAGGTCATATCCTCTTTTTGATACGGAATATAAATTCTTATGGAACATCTGGATCTTCTCAATATCATAAGTATCTGATTTTTCCATAAGTAGCTGAGAAATACCCATAAGCGAGTTAAAAGGATTTTTCAGGTCATGTGCAATAATTGAGAAAAACTTGTCCCTTGTGGCAATAAGTTTTTTAAGTTCTTTTTCTGCATTTTTCAATTGGCTTATATCAGTATCTAAAGCTATTAACCGCGTTACTTTATTTTGAATATCGATAACAGGAGTCAGGGTTGTTTGTATCTCCAATAAATATCCATTTTTTGTTTCTGCGAGTGACTCAAATGTTAACGAACTTTTTGTATGAATTGCCTCATTAGCTTTTTCCGCAAGGTGTTTGTTAAAACCTGCATGAATGATATCTTCTCCATACTTGTTTATTAACTCGGTGTATGAATATCCATACAAACGTTTAAAAGCAGGATTAACCCATTCAATGTTTCCATTTCTGCTCATTATAATAATTGCATTGTGAGTTTCTCTAACAACAGCAGAAAGCTTTCTCAACTCCTCGTTAATAATCTCCAGCTTTTGCGATTGTTGTCTGATATCTTCTTTTTGCTTCAAAGTTTGATTTATATAATCAGTCTTTTCCTGATTAGCTGAAATCAGAGATTGATAGGTTCTCTGACGTATGAATTCATACAGGTGCGCTAGTCCTGATACAGCAATATATGAGGCCAAAAACCTTATGCGAAAGCCATGTAAGTAGAGTGGCATTGAGGGAGTTGGATACCACAGGAAAAATGAGGTGATTATTAATAAAACCAAATTGACGATAAACCCATATCTGATTCCCAGAACAAAATAGGAAGTGAGGGGAAAAACATAATACCATATAAGCCTTGATTGAGTTTTGCCAAGAAACAAAAGCAGCAGGCTAAGTGAAAAAATGAGAAATACCAAAATCCAGCTTGAAAATTTATAATTCTTGCTTTTAATGAGGTATAGCAGGTTTAGCACTACAAATCCTCCATAAGATAATACAATAAGCCCTAATACCGGTCTGTGTGTATTTAGTTCCTGAATACCGAAGATAATCATAAAAATGATTCCCAAGACACCAAATAACAATACAGTTAGTGATTTCCTAACGTTTTCCTTGTAGAAATTCACATCTTGTTTTCCAAAAACAATTTGAAAGACTCCCTTTCTGCACTGAGTTAAAAAACCATCTGTAAAACCCATAAAAAAAACTTCTAATGATTAAAACGGAAAAAGAGATGAAATGTTAGAAATTAAAAATATTAATTGCTATCTCCCGGAAAAAGAACTGTGAAACGTGTACCATTGCCTACTTCACTTTGTACGCTAATGTTCCCGTTATGTTTGTCAATGAATTCTTTACAAAGAATTAAGCCCAGACCAGTACCTTTTTCTTTATTGGTTCCTTCGGTACGGTAGGACTCATCCAGGTTAAATATTGTATCAAGTTTATTATCAGGAATTCCCACCCCATTATCAATTATTTCAATGTAAACGGTCTTGTTTTTTGAATAAGCCTCTATCTGGACACAACCTCCGGGCCTTGTAAATTTAATTGCATTGCTTATCAAATTTCTTAAAACAGTCCGAAGCATGTTTTCATCTGCTTTTATTAACAGATTCTGAGGTATTTCTGTTTTAATTTCTATTTCTTTTTCCTTCGCTCTTGATTCATTCAGACCAATAACATAATCAACTTGTTTTTTCAGATTAAGGGTATTTACTTCCATTTCAATTCGGTTCAACTGTGCCCGAGACCATTCAAGAAGATTTGAAAGCAAATCATAACCCTGTTTACTAAGGTTGTAAATTCCCTCTTCAAAAGACTTAATCTTTTTCTCACTTAACTTATCTCTCTTATTCACAATCATTTCAGAAAAACCTAAAAGTGAATTAAATGGATTTTTCAGATCATGCGCAATAATTGAAAAAAATCTATCTTTGGTTGCATTAGCCTTTTCTAATTCTGCTCTTTTCTCCTTTAATTCTTTTTCAACCTCTTTCTGAGAGGTTATGTCAGAATCTACTACAATTATCTTATCAATTTCCCCATTCGAATCCAGTATAGGTGTCATGGTAGATTGCTGGTAAAATATTTTACCCCCGGATTTAATATAAGACTCGTAGCTTATACTTTTTTTGAATTGAAAAAGTTTTGTCTTTATGTTGTTAATATCTTCACATGTGCTTGTCTTAAATATATTCTTCCCTTTAACCTGAATAATATCAATACCATACAGTCTTGTTATGGCATCATTTCCCCATTCAATAATTCCGGAAGAATTAGTAATGAGTATCACATTATCCGTTTCCCTTGCAACCAAAGATAATTTATTAAGTTCTTCATTCTTTTCTGCCAGTATTTTTGACTGGACTTCAATTTCTTCATTTTTATCTCTCAGGATGCTGTTCGTTTTTCGCTTATTGGCCACTGACCTGTATAGAAGAATAACCAAAACCAATAAAAAAGCAAAAACTCCGATAATGATATTTTTTATGAGTTTCTGTTTTTTCAGATTAGCCTCCTGTAAAGCTCTTTCTTTAGATAGAATCTCTATTTCATTTTCTTTTTGTTTTAATTGAAAGCGTGTTTCCAATTCAGCAATTTTCTCCTGGTTTCTTTCATTAAGTAGTTCTTCTCTAACCTCTAGATGTTTTTGCAGGAATTCGTAAGCCTTTGAAATGTTCCCCATTTTCTTATAGTTATCAGACAGTGCTTCCAGGTAAAGGCTTTCAAGCTTTTTAATTTCCTGATTTTTAGCAATTTTAAACCCACGATTATAATTTGATAAAGCAAGAGAATATTTTCCCTGCTCAGCATAAAGGTCTCCAATGTTCAATAAAGAATAAGATATACCATTCTGATCATTTATCTGCTTTTTAAGGTTAATTGAACGACTATAATACTCAAGAGCTTTATCGTACTCTCCTCTTTTTTTTGCAACAAGCCCTAAATTATTTAAAATAGAAACTATAGTTGTTGTATCTTTTATTTGCTTGCTAAGCTCAAGTGACCTTTCAAGATATCGTTGTGTTTTGTTTAATTTGTTTTCAGAAAAATATATACCGGAGATGCTGTTCAGAGATCTTGAAATTCCAACTGTATCGGACAACTCAACATTCATCTCAAGTGATTTTTTAAAATAATCAATTGCTTTTTCATCATTCTTCAGGTTATAATAGACCACACCCATCTTGTGATAGATATTTGCTTTTTCGGTATTTTTTTCACCGGCTTTATAAGAAGACAAGCATTTATAATAATATGTAAGTGAACTGTCGTATTTTCCCAACTGATTATAGGCTTCTCCCATTAAGCTAAGGATGCGGTTTTTATGAACAGCAGAATCATTTTTATAAACAGACAAATATTTCCTGGCATATTTTATTGCTTTTTGTGGATCAATTTCAAGATATCTTTGAGCCAACCCTTCTAAAACAGCAGGTTCATTCTCCTTGTTTTCCTGTACTTTTAACAGCAGACTATCCAGGTTTTCTGTATTTTGCTGGCAAATTCCTGAGTGAATCTGCAAGTTGATAATCCAGAATAATAAAGTTGAATAGATTAGTATCTTGTTCATGAAGAATGATAATTTTTAACTACAAAAGATAAAGAAAAAATACTATGCTTTCAATATTAAGAGTTTTTCTGTTTATCTGGCAAGGTAAAATAAAAAATACTCCCCTCTCCTTCAATACTTTGAACAAAAATCTTTCCATTGTTTTTTTCAACAAACTCTTTGCAAAGAATTAGCCCCAATCCAGTTCCACTCTCCTCTGCAGTTCCCTTTCGTGAGTACTGAACATCTACTTTAAATATCTTGCTAAGATATTTTTTAGGGATTCCAATACCAGTATCAGAAATACTTACTTTCTTATATTTCCCTTCAGATTCAGCATTTAGAATTACTTTTCCTTTAGGATTTGTATATTTAATGGCATTTGACAACAGATTCCTGAAAACAGTTTTTACAGTATTTTTATCTGCAACAACCTCATAATTTTTATTAATCTTATTTATAATTTCAATATGTTTATTATCAGCATTAGATCTGAGAATATCGATTGCCTCATTGGAAAGGTCATATAGATTAAGCCTTTCAAATTTCAAGTCAAGTCGACCTGTTTGTGAGCGGGCCCATTCGAGCAAATTCTCCAAAAGGTCATATCCCTGCTGTGCAACATTATATATATTTTCATGGAAATACTGTATTCTCTCTTTGTCAAGCTTATCCTTCTTCTTTATCAGAATGGAGGTAGCTCCCAGAATTGAATTAAAAGGATTCTTCAGGTCATGTGCAATTATTGAAAAAAACTTATCTTTAGTTGTCACAAGTTTCTTTAACTCATTTTCATATCTTTTCAGATCTCTAATATCAGTGTCTATTACAACATACTTAAAAATTTCTCCCTGCTCATTGTAGATTGGGGTTAAGGTAGTTTGTACTTCTACGATCTCATCATTTTTAGTTTTAATTACAGACTCAAAAACCGATTCTCGAGATTTCTTTTTATTGTCCGGTTTTATTTTACTGAAATCAGCATTGGGATTAAAATTTTGCAAGTAAGTTCCATAATGACTTCTCAGTTCTTCTAATGTATATCCATATAGCCTTACAAATCCCTGATTTATCCATTCAACCCTTCCGTCCTTATTGGCAATAACAACAGCATTATTGGTTTCGCTTGCTACTATTGATAACTTCTCTAACTCGGCATTGGCAGATTCAAGTTGTTTTGCTTTTTCCTGAATTTCCTCTTTTTGCTTCAATATTTTAGAATTCTGGTATAGAATTTCTTCATTTTGCTTTCGTATTTCTTCTGTACTACGGTAAACAATATTTTCCAGCTTCTTTTTATCTTTCTTTACCTTATTGGCATATAATCTGGCCATCAAATAAATAAAGAAAATAAAGAGAATGACATAAATAAAATATGCCAGTGCAGATCTGTACCATGGAGGTAAAATCTCAAATTCAAAAGTTGTTTCGCTACTTTTAAGGTTATAAATATTTTGGGCTTTCAAATGAAAAACATATTCTCCCGGAGGTAAATTGGTATAATCTTTTTTTATCTCATCTGACCAGTTTAAGTTGTTATCTTCAAATCCACTTAACCAGACTTTATACTTTGTTTCCTCTGGTTTTTCATAATAAGAAGAGGAAAACTCAAATCTCAGATTATTAAATTTATTAGGTAATATGAGCCTGCCCGATTCCAAATTCAGGTTTTTCAGGGAATCCTTTAATAAATGTCTATATCCCCCGGCAATAACCGAATCATTTTTCAGGTTTATAATGCTTTTAATATGCACATTAAAAGTTGTATCTTCTTCAAATGGAATAGTTGGATCATAATGGACTACATATTTATCTCCGGCAAAAAAGATATTTTCTTCATTCACCACATTTATTCTTGACAAATTCTGCCCATGAAATCGATTAAATGGAGTTTGAATCAATTTTTTGTTTTTTGTGATAAGTTTAAGATTTAAATTATCCTGTACCCAGGTTCTCTTCCAATTATCCTCATAAAATAAATTTGTCTGTCCTGAAAGATTATATTGCTTATTAAAATCCTCAGCCGGAATTATAGAGTCTTCAACTATTTCATATATCCCTTTCGTTGTTGCTATGTAAACAGTATTCATAGCCATAGATGGTAAATTCAATGAATTCTGGGGCAATCCATTTTCAACTGTAAACTGTTTAATTCTTTTTATATTCTGCTTCTTAGTATTTACAGTAAGCCTTTTAATTCCATCGATATAGTTTGTTACCCATAAAGTAGAATCATTTTCTACTTCAGCATACCGACATTCCCCATTAAACCCTTCATATTTACCAAGTAATAGCAATTTGTTGTTGTCTACTTTAAAGCTATAAATACCTTCACCCGTGAAAGCAAAATATGTACCATTCTGATTATAAGCCCTTCTTATGTGCCATATATTTTCATTCTCCAGGATTCGGGAAACTACCTTATTATCATCTATTAACAGAACACTTCCATTATGTGCAGCAATTAAACGGTTTTCATGCTGATGCAGTTCCCATATCTGCCCTTCGGAGCCTTTTATAAAGCTAAACTTATTTATGTATAAATCATTATTGGCTGTAGCTAAAGGTTTTGTATACACTCCCACTTCATTTCCAAAATAAACCTTCCCTTTCAAATATTCCACGGAATAATTTTTCTGAGGAATATTATAGAGTCTGTTAAAATAGGAAAAAGGAGAATTAATTTTAAAATAACTTATTCCATTCCCAAGCGCTGCCCATAAGTTGTTGTTTTTATCAAGAAAAAGACCGTAAACAGTATTGGCCTGTAATCCGTTTTCCTTATTAAAAACCTGGACAACTTTGCCTTTTGAATTTATGATAAAAATACCACCAAGTTGGGTACCGACAGCAATATGTTCTGAGTCGATCTTAACTCCGCAATAAGGCTCTTTTTCAAGAATTTTTGATTCTCCTTTAACATTCCATTTATCAATACTGTTTTCTTTAAATTTGTAAAACCCATACTCTCTGGATACAATAATAAAATTGTTATCAAATCCATGAATGGCAGTACCATAAGATTTAAAAATCTGATGAGAAGAAATTTCAGTCAGTCCATTTTCTGTCAATTTAAGTAACCCCTGTTTGCTGTTAAAAAAATATACTCTATCCTTTGATTTATAGGAATTCAGGATATTCCCTTTTGCAGAATGGGAATACAAAGTATCCTTTTGTTTATCAAGAATAAAAGCTCTTTTGTTTGTTTCAAAAACAATTTTATTCTTAACAGAAAATATATTCCATACATCAGCGAAATTAAATACTGAACTATTATTTTGTAACAGAGACTTATATACTAATTTTCCTTTACCATCATTTGATAAGATGCCAAATTCACCTTCTGCCCCTACATATATTTTCCCATCAGATCCCTGCTTTATTGATCGGACAGTAGAGTTATTTGGCATTTCTATCAATTCCCAGTAAGTACCATCAAAAATTAATATTCCGTTTGTGTTTCCAAAATACATTATTCCCTTATTATCCTGGTAGACAGACCAGTTCTGTGTAGATACCACTAAATCTTCATTGGAATAATCATCAAGCGAATAATTTTTTATATAGGGGTTTCCTACTTGTTTTACCTGGGAAAATGATGAAAAATAAGTTGCTGAAAAAACAATGATAAAAAATAAAATTTTTTTATGCATTTTATCTCCTTTATGGGCCAATGATGGTCAAACAATTTAGAAAAATTAATGGTGAAAACCTAAAATAACAGTAAAGGTTATTTTTTTAATAAGGTAAAAATAAACTTACTCCCCTTACCTTCCTCACTTTCAATATATATATTACCACTATTTCTCTCTACAAATTCTTTACAAAGTATTAAACCAAGGCCGGTTCCGGTTTCATTATTTGTTCCTTTCTTAGAAAAGTTTTCATCAATTCTGAATAGTTTTTTTTGGATTTTCTCTGAAATACCAATTCCAGTGTCTTCTACAATTATTTTAACATAATCATCTTTGCCTGATTCAGATTTAACATAAATTTTCCCATTTTCCCTTGTATATTTAATGGCATTGGAAATCAGGTTTCTCAGAACAGTAAGTACAGTATTTTTGTCAGCAAAAATTTTAACTTCAGGATCCACCTCGTTTTTTATTCTGATATTTTTGTTTCCTGCTGATGTCTGGAGAAGTTGGATATTTGATTCAACAAGGTCATAAAGATCATATTTTTTCATTTCAAACTTAAGCCTTCCTGTTTGTGATCTTGACCACTCAAGTAAATTCATGAGAAGATCGTATCCCTGCTTTGCCACTTTTTTAATATTCTCAATAAAAAAGAGGATTTTTTCTTTCTCAAACTTATCAAACTTTTTCAACAGAACCTCAGAAGCTCCAAGAACTGAGCTGAATGGATTTTTCAGGTCATGGGCTATAATTGAGAAAAATTTATCTTTAGTTGCATTAAGCATTTTAAGCTCTTCTTCAGCTTCTTTAAGTTTTCTTATATCTGAGTCGATTGCTATTACTTTTTCTATCTCGCCATTTTCATCCAAAACAGGTGTTAAAGTTGTATAAGCATTAACTATTTCTCCGTTTTTTGCTATTACCTTTGATTCATAAACTTCCGATTTTTTCTCTTTTTTAACGCGTTCAAAAATCTCTTTCATGTTTGGAACGGAGCTACTGTTTATTATATTCATTCCAAGTTTTTCTCTCAATTCCTCTATATTATATCCAAACAACCTCACAAATCCCTCATTAATCCATTCTATATTTCCATCGGGGTCTGTAATTAATATTCCATTATCAGTCTCTCTTGCAACAATGGTTAACTTCCTCAATTCCTGATTAATAAGTCTTAATTGTCCTGCCTGGTTTGCAATGGAATCTCTTTGTTGCTCGAGTTCTTCATTTTGTTGCTCAATTTCTTCTTTCTGCTCAGTAATTTCGTTGGTTCGTTGCCTTATAATTTCTTCTAATTTTCTGTTTTTCTTCTTTAATCTTCTTGAGTTTATCAATATTCCCGAATAAAATAAAAATCCAAATAACAAGAAATAACTAATATAAGCAACTGTTGACCTGTACCAGGGAGGCCGGATAGAAAATTTATACGACATTTTATCGCCTTCAATTCCATAGATATTTGCAGATTTTACATGGAAAACATAATCTCCTTCGCGTAAATTATTGTATTGTTTAAAACTGTTTTTAGTCCATTCCGACCATCCATTCTCAAATCCTTCAAGGTAGTAAGAGAATTTATTTCCTTCAAGGTCTTCAAAACTTAAGGCTGCAAAATTGAAAGTAACTGTATTATTATTATAGTTTATTTCATCTTTGTATTCAATTTCAGGTTTAAAGACACTTATAATTTTTCTATTTCTCTTTTTTCGTGTATTCCCGGCAAAAATAACAGAATCTTCTCCAATAACAACTTCTCTAATAAGTGTAGGATACTGGCTTCCATGTGTTGTTTCAGTAGGTGTATAACAGAATAAACCTTCCGATCCACCAAGCCATGCAGTACCATTGTCTTCAATATACAAAGCCAGAGCCATCATCTCAGGTATTCTTCCAAATTGCCTGAATTTCCATTTATAATTGCCTTTATTGTCTGAAACACCGTAACCAAATTTTCCTGTTCTGTTATTCAATCCACAGCACCATACAGTGCTGTCATTTTGCTCCTGGAATGAAAAAACATCCCTTGAGCCATTTCCAAAACTCTCTCCGAAAGTAGAGTCAGGAATGAAACAATCTTTCTCATGGTTATATTTATGAAAACCTTTATCAGAAGCAAAGATTAAACGATCTTTAAAAGGATAAATAAGAATATTTTTAGTTGATCGAAAACCATCATCTTTGTTGTATAATATTTCTTTCTCTGCTTTTGTTCCTTCTTCATTTAATTTTAGTTTGATGGCCCCTTTTCTGAAGAGCCCAAGCCATAAATTGCCTTTGTTGTCTTCTTCAATAGACCGGACATCTTCTCTCATGCTCAATACACGGTTTTCTTTTACAAATTGTCCATTTTTGTAATGGATTGCTGCAAGCCCATCCAATAAACCTGCGTATATTAATTCAGGATTATTTTCAGACTGGTATAGGTAAAACGCAGGCGATTCATCCGATATACTCCATAAATTGTGCAGTTTATTATTTTTTATTTCATATATAATATCTCTTCCTGTAGCTAAAAGGCGCTTTTTTTCGGGATTATCAGGATCCTTAAAAATTAAAAAATCCCAGCATTGTTGTTTGAAGTCACCCATCGGATGTACGTCTCCTTTATCGTCTAAATAATAAAACCCTTGATGTGTGGCGACATATAAGGTACCTTCAAATTCAATAATATCTTCAACTGTCCCTTCAAGTCCTATTCGGTGATCCCAGAATGTAATAGAAGAAGATATTTCAGCTTTTGCAACACCATTACTCATCGCCAGCCAGGCATTTCCTTCCTTATCTGTGGAAATGGCATAAATACTACCTTCCTGAAGTCCCTGGTCATTATTTATTTTTTGTATTTTTTTTCCGGTGCTATCGATAACAATAAAACCGTTGTTGGCCAAGGTTCCTATTATAAACCTGTTATCTGAAACTTTGTGTATTTTATAAATTTCAACCTCCTTTAAATAATCATCAATATCTGTTTTGAACCTCTGTACAGCTTTTTTTTCATTTTTTGCAGAAGGATCATAAGTGTAAAGATAACCTGAACTTGGAAATATAGCCTTTCCATCCACGAATTCAGACCCATTACTGAAATACCTGTCTTTAAATAAATCACTATAAGGCGCCTTAATAAGTTTATCTCCTGATATTTTATAGAGTCCGTTCTTATAATCCAGAACATAATAAGTACTATCGATTATAAATATTCCTGAAAATTGCTTTTGAGAAGGCCATGAAGTGATTTTCCCATTTTTGTATCTGAAAATATAATTATACGTTTTAAATACAACAGAATTACCGTTATACTTTGTATCCCACACGTCAGCAAATTTCTGATGTTCCTTTTTTACCTCAGGTACCAAAGAAATATATTTTGTTCTTCCAATACTATCCGGTTCCAGATAACCAAAATCACCTACAGATCCCACATAAATACGATTTTGTTTATCTATTGCTACAGATCTTGTTGTTGTTTCATTCGGGAGTTCTATCAAACGAAAACGTTCACCGTCATACTCCATCATGCCATTTCCATTTCCGATGTACATCATCCCTCTCTCATCCTGGATTATAGACCAATTCTGAATATGTTGTCCATACTCCTGTGGAGAAAAATTTTTTATAAACGGTAATCCGATTCTCTTACTCTGGGAAAACCCGGATATAGAAAAAGAAAAAAATATAAGAATTGATACAAATCTTAAAATTTGGTTGGTCATAACTGGTCAATATACAATTCTATTTTAATTTTATGCTTTTTTTAAAGAAAACCTAATGGTTGTTCCTTGCTCGTAAACACTGTCAACATCAATACTTCCTCCATTTTTCTCTACAAATTCTTTACACAATATCAACCCGAGTCCGGTACCTTTTTCTTCATTGGTTCCAAGAGTCGAGTAGTTTTCATCTATACGAAATAACTTGTCAATATGTTCGGGTGAAATTCCAATTCCATTATCCTCGACACAAATATTAATATAATCATTGTTTATGGCTGGTTCCGAGTATACTTTTACAGTACCATGTTTATTTGAATATTTAACAGCATTCTGTAATAAATTTCTAATTACTGTATTTATTGTGTTTTTATCAGCAATTACAAAAAGTTCCTCCTTTAAGTAATTCTCAAGTTGAATATTTTTCTTGGCAGCACTGTTTTCAATAAATTCAATATTTTCAGATACCAGTTCAGAGAAATTTATCTTTTGTGGTTTAAATTTCAACCGTCCTGTCTGAGATCTTGCCCAATCCAATAAATTCACCAAAAGCTCATATCCCTGACGGGTTACTTTACCCAATTCATTGTGTAATTCATTAATCTTATCAGGAGATAATGAATTATCTCTGTCAGCAAGAAGTTCAGAAATACCAAGTAAAGATTGAAATGGATTTTTTAAATCATGAGCTATAATAGTAAAGAATTTATCTTTTGTCTTAATCAACTTTTGTAACTCTTCTTCTGTTTCTTTTATTTTCCTTATATCGGTGAGAATTGCAATAAATTTTGTCAGGACATTATTCTCAACAATAGGTGTTAAAGTTGTTTGAACATTTATCCTATTCCCATCCTGATCCTCAATTGCAGTGTCGAAAATAAAAGATCTCTGATTTTTCGCAGAATCGTTAAGAATATTCTGAATATCGGTATCTTTATACAAACTCCTGATATTAGAGGCGAAATAATACTTAATTTGCTCAAGATTATAACCAAATAATCGTTGAAAGCCTTCATTAATCCATTCAATTTTTCCTCTCTCATTTGTAATTATAACAGCATTATCTGTTTTACTGGCTACCAGTGATAATTTTTGCAATTCTTTATTAATATCTTCTAATTGTTCGGCCTGGGTTTTTATTTCCTCTTTCTGCTGTTGAATTTCGCTGGTTCTCTCAATAACAATTCTTTCTAAACGGTCTCTGTCGGCTTTTAACTTTCGTACATAAATTTTTACTCCCGTATAAAGAATTAAAATGAACAAAATAATATAGACTAGATAGGCAAGGGTAGTTCGATACCAGGGAGGGTCTATTGAAAAGTGAAAGATACTTTCCTCACTTGTTTCATCATAAATGTTTCTTGCTATCACGTGAAAACTATAGTCTCCCTCTCTTAAATTGGTATATTCAACATTTGTCTCCTTTGACCATTTGTTGGATTTATTCTCATATCCTTCCAGCCATACATTGTATTCTATTTCTCCGGGTTCATCGTAATATGTGGCAGAATATTCAAATCGTAATGCATTGCTTTTATAGGGTAAAGTTATTCTGGAAAAGCTATCTTCAAGATCAAGATTAGGATTTATAATATTTTTATTGCCAAAAAATAAAACAGAATCTTCCTGAATACTTACGACCTTTCTTATATGAGACTTATAATCAAGCTTATAGTCCTTCGGGTAATGAGGGTTATAATTTAAAATATATTCATCGGTCCCAAACATTACATTCTCTTTATCTATGAATGATATTCTTTCCAGGTTGCGACCCTGAAATTTGTTAAATTGCTTTTTCTGTAAAGAGTATTCCCCGTTATTTTCAGTAAAAACCTTTAGAAAACCATCATCTCTTACCCAATATCTTCCTTCAGTTCCTTTTCTGAGTAGAGTAACCGGGCCATTTATATTAAATCTGTTGTTTAATTTATCATATGGCTCAATTCTGCCTATTAAATTATTATAATGATAAATTCCTTTATGAGTAGGATTTGTAAAAACGATTTCATCTTCAAGGTTTAGTATCCAGTTTCCTTCATTGGAAGGAAGCCCCTCTTCTTTAGTAAATTCCTGGATTTCCACAACAGAATCTTTTGTTTCATTTAAAATCATTTTTTTGACTCCGTTTAATTCATCAGAAATCCAGAAATCTCCATTTTTATCAATAGCTGCATACATAATATTATCGTCCAGTCCTGCTATTTTCCCTTCCAGTATAATATCATTCCCTGTATTTCGTAACTTATATAATCCTTTGATAGAGCAGGCATAGAGAAGATTTTTGTCAACCGGATCTTTTATCATTTCCCATACATTATAAGGAATTGGTATTATTTTATCCACCTCTTCATTTCTGATTACTATAACTCCGTTGTTATGTCCACAAAGTAAGAATTTTCCGGATTTTTCAAACAGCCATGACTGTCCCTGTGATTTCTTTAAAAATCGTGCCTTATTTATTTTGAGATCCTCATTTATTTCTTCCCAGGGTTTAATAAAAATACCTTCATCACTACTAAAGAAAAGATTATCCCTGTATTTTTGCACATAATAATTTTGTTTAGGAATATTATAATTTTCAGTATAATAGGAAAAAGGAGAATTAATCTTTAAATAAGATATTCCATTTGTTAGAGCTGCCCACAAATTTTTTTGCTTATCAAGCATCAGATCAAGGACAACATTATTCTGTAAACCATTAGATTTATTATAAATTTGTTTAACTTCTCCCTGTTCATTAATAACTATAATACCTCCTCCCTGAGTACCAAGAGCATAATATCCTCCGGGAAGTTTTTCCCCACAATACAAGGGATGTTCAACAATAAAATCACTCGCGGGTATGTCCCATGATCTGAATTTTTCCCCGTTATAAATTGAAAGACCGTCTATTGGGGAAGCAAAAAGCATCAAAGAATCTTTAAAGGGAAAAACAGCTCTTGCAGAATAATACTTATAATGGTCTCCATCAGGAATTAACTGAAGCTCACCATTTTCATGTTTTAAAACACCTTTTTCCGAATCAAATACATAATAATTCTCATTTATTATGAAATCAAAAAAGAATTGTCCTTTTGTCTTGAAGACTTCAATAATGGTTGTATCAGCATATAAAAACAATTTGTTCCTGGCTCTGATGTAAATCGTATCATTAATAACCTTAATGTCCCAAATATTGCGGATATCCTCAACATTTTCAGGAACTTTATTTTTTAGGGTCCGATAATAATATTTCCCGGCTGAATCTATCAATAACTTTCCAAAATCTCCTTCCCCACCAATATAAATTTGATTATCAGTGTCTGCATTCACAGACCTTAAGACACTACGGTTAGGTAAAAATTTCAACCTCCACTTTGATCCATCATATATTAACAATCCATCAGAATTTCCAAAAAACATTTTTCCTGAAGAGTCCTGAAAAATTCTCCAATTCTGTGGTGAAGCTCTATGATTTTGGGGAGAATATTCTTCAATTGAATAGTTTTCTATTTCACAAACACCCTTATTCTTTATCTGACCATTTAAATTATGGGTAAAAAACAATACAGAAACAAATGAAAACAAACAAAAGAGAATATATGCCAAGCGATTAGGGAGCATTTTCTTATTTTATAAGTATTAACCAGGTGTTGAAAATATAAAAAATGAAAATAGGAAACAAATATTTAAGTATAAGAGAAAATTTAATGTATTTTATGCAACCTTTTTAAAGATTTTCCGGTAAAATGTAAGATGTTAAACAACAAGCTGGTCTAATTTTTGTAATAAATATTAAGGCAAAGCGTTTAATAAAAAAAATGTGGTAGAGATAGATAGTCCAGCTCAATCATAATAAATTCAACTCTATTTTTACAATGTAAGATTTAATAAAAAATTGTTTTAACAATTTTACAATATTAATGGTATACATCGGAACAATTAACTATATAATTTACTATTTTAGTAGCTTTTGACAATTTTTACCAAGACATAAGCAAAGATGAAAGAAGAACAATACATACAAGAGCAATATAACGATCTGTTCAACAATTGCTTTAATTGTATGGATGAGAAAGAAAAAAAGCTTATCCAGGAAGCTTTTGATCTTGCTTATGAAAAACACAAAGGTGTAAGAAGAAAATCAGGAGAACCCTATGTCATACATCCTATTGCTGTTGCTAAAATCATTAATAGTGAAATAGGACTTGGAGCTGAATCAATAGCTTGTTCCCTGTTGCATGATGTAGTAGAAGACACTGATGTCTCCTTAGAAGATATAAGAAGACAATTTGGAAACAAAATTGCTTCTATTATTGATGGCTTAACAAAAATAGAAGAAGCCATAGACTACACAAAATCTCTCCAGGCTGAAAATTTCAGAAAAATTCTCATGACGCTGGCAGACGATGTTCGGGTTATTATTATAAAACTCGCTGATCGCTTGCACAATATGAGGACTTTAAATGCTATGCCGCCAAACAAGCAGGTTAAAATTTCCGGAGAGACAATATATTTATATGCTCCGCTGGCGCATCGGTTAGGTTTATACTCTCTAAAAAATGAACTCGAAGATTTAAGCCTTAAATATCGCCATCCGGCAAAATATAACGAAATTGAAGATAAAATAAAAGCCACAGAAGAAGAGCGAAAAGAACTTATTGGAAAATTTCTGGAACCCATAAGAAATAAACTTGATCAAAATAATATTAATTATCACATTGTTGCTAAGCCTAAGCCTATCTATTCTATATGGAATACAATGCAACAAGAGAACCTGCCCTTTGAAGAAATCCCTAACATGCTCAATATTAGGGTAGTAATAGATTCAACCAATGGTAATAGTGAAAAAACCAAATGCTGGGAAGTCTATTCGCTTTTAACCGATATTTATGTTCCACGACCCGAGAGAATAAGAGATTGGATAAGCAGTCCGAAATCCAATGGATATGAAGCACTCCATGTTACAGTCATGGGTCCTGACGGAAAATGGATGGAAGTACAAATTCGTTCCAAAAGAATGGATGATTTTGCAAAAAAAGGATTTGCGGCAAGATGGAAGTATCAGGACGAAACACAGAGAAACCATGAATTAGATAAATGGCTGAAGAAAATAAAAGAACACCTTGATACTCCTAAAGGTGATCCTGTGGAATTTGTAGATGAGTTCAGAATGAATCTGTTTTCCTCAGAGATTTTTGTCTTTACTCCAAAAGGGGACATTAAAACGTTGCCTGTTAACTCCACAGCCCTGGACTTTGCTTATGAAATTCATACTGAAATTGGTAATAAAGCCATTGGCGCAAAAGTTAACCACCAACTGGTACCATTAAGTACTGTTCTTCAGAACGGTGATCAGATTGAAATCCTGACTTCCAACAAACAAAAAATACAAAATGAGTGGCTCGATTACGTAAATACCGCTAAGGCTAAGGCAAGAATAAGGGACACAATTAAAGCAGAGACAAAAAACAGAACCGAAAAGGGAAGAAAAATACTCGAAAAAAAACTAAAAGAACTTAACCTTACCCCAAGTTCAAGTTTGTTAAAAAAAATATTACCTGCCTATGATACATCATCTAAAGAAGAACTTTATAGCAAAATTGGCAGTAACATAATCAAACTGGATAATTTAGAAAAAGTAGTAAAAAAACATAGAAGAAATAAGATTATTCGATATTGGAGTTTACAGATTCCCAAATCAACCAATAAGTTAAAACCAAACAAGCAGGAAGTTAATAAAAATACAAAATTTGATTACAAATCACCCTATATTATTAAAGATCAAATGGAGGACGATGAAATTCCTTATGAAATTGCTGAATGCTGTAATCCAATCCCGGGTGATGATGTAATAGGATATAAACAGCCTAATAATAATAAAATTATTGTGCATAAAGCAAAATGCCCTAATGCCATTAAACTGATGTCAAACCAGGGAAAATATATTGTAAGAGCACAATGGAAAACACATAAATACCTATCTTTCCTTGCCAAACTCTCCATAAAAGGTATTGACAGAATTGGAATTACAAAAGACATTACAACCATCATTTCAAATGAACTAAATGCCAACATTCGAAAAATAAACATAGATACACTAGAGGGTATTTTTGAAGGATACATTGAACTCTATGTACATAATGTAACAGACCTCAACAATCTTATCCTGAATATTAGTAAAATTAAGGGAATAGACTCTGTGAAAAGAGTAGAAAGTATTAACTCCTAATTTTTTTTTAAAATAATTCTAAATAATTTTGTATTATTCAAATTTTTTATCCTAATTTTAACCTTGAAATTAAAATTTCAGGGATATGACATGTAGTGAAACCATAGAAACCGTTAAAAATATTTTCACAAAATTCCTTGAAAGAAAAGGACACAGAAAAACACCGGAGAGATATGCAATTCTCGAAGAAATATACTCAAGGGACAATCATTTTGATATAGAAACCCTCTATATCTCTATGAAAAATAAAAATTACAGGGTAAGCCGTGCTACACTTTATAATACAGTTGAACTCCTGCTGGAGAGTAACTTGGTTATTAAACATCAATTCGGGAAAAACATAGCCCAATTTGAAAAAGCATACCAATGTAAGCAGCATGATCACTTAATCTGTAAGGAATGTGGAAAAGTAATTGAATTTTGTGATCCACGAATACAAGAAATACAAACAACCATTTCAGAATTGATGGAATTTGATGTGAGCTATCACTCTTTGTATTTCTATGGAATTTGTAAAGATTGCCAGAAAAATAAATAATCCCTGTCGTTTTCATATTTCTTAATTTTATTTGATGCATAAAATTCTTTTATGCCTGTATTTTTATGCATTCATAAAAAATATTCCATTTATCACTTTTTTAAGAAGGGAATTTTTGTAATTTTAAGATTTTGTTTCACAAAGAACAACATAAAACTATGAGTATTAACGTATTATTAGGTTTACAATGGGGTGATGAAGGAAAAGGTAAAATTGTCGATGTTTTTGCCTCAAAATATGATGTAATTTCTCGTTTTCAGGGTGGTCCTAATGCCGGACATTCTCTTGAATTTGATGATGTAAAGCATGTCCTTCATAACATCCCTTCGGGAGTATTTCATCCTCAGATAAAAAATATTGTTGGAAACGGTGTAGTAGTCGACCCGGTAATTTTTCAAAAAGAAGCAAGAGAATTAATGGAAAAGGGAATAAAAATTGATTCTAACCTGTTAATCTCAAGAAAAGCACATTTGATACTTCCGACTCATAAAGTTCTCGATGCTGCCTCAGAAGCAGCCAAAGGAAAATCTAAAATTGGCTCCACTCTTAAAGGCATCGGACCAACCTATATGGATAAAACAGGTAGAAATGGCTTAAGGGTTGGCGATATTGAATACAGTGATTTTAAAGAGAAATATAATTTCCTGAAGAAGAAGCATCAAGAGCTTTTGGCGCAATATGATTTTGAATACGAATTGGAAGAAAAAGAAAAAGAATGGTTCGATGCAATTGAATCCTTAAAAAATTATCAGTTTATAGATAGTGAGCACCTAATTAACCAATATCTGGATGAAGGAAAGAAAGTATTGGCTGAAGGTGCACAGGGAACGCTGCTTGACATTGATTTTGGATCTTACCCGTTTGTAACCTCATCAAATACTATTTGTGCGGGAGCCTGTGCCGGACTGGGAGTTGCACCAAATAAAATAGGAGATGTTTACGGGGTTTTCAAAGCATACTGTACAAGGGTTGGTAGTGGGCCCTTTCCAACTGAACTGAACAATAAAGAAGGCGAACAACTTCAAAAACAAGGAAATGAGTATGGTGCAACTACAGGCAGACCAAGAAGATGTGGCTGGCTGGATTTACCTGCATTAAAATATGCAATCATGCTAAATGGTGTTACTAAACTGGTAATGACGAAAGCTGATGTTTTAAACAAATTCAAAAAAATTAAGGTGGGATATAAATATAAATTAAACAATGATGAAATTGATTATTTGCCTTATGATCAATACAAAATAAACGAAGTGCTCTATAAAGAATTTGACGGCTGGCAAGATGATATTTCAAAAATAGACAAATTCCAGGATCTTCCTCAATCTTTTAAAAACTATGTTCAGTTTATAGAAGATGAAACAAAAGTGCCTGTCAAACTTATATCCACAGGCCCAAAACGAAAAAGTCTGATTGAACAATAGAAAAATTCAAAAAAAAGAGGCTTCTAAAAGCCTCTTTTTTTATGCACTCAAGATACAATTTATTCTGCTTTATTAGGTTGTTCAAGACCATATCCTGAAACTTTATCATCACGTTTTAATAAGAATGCAAAGAAAATTCCAAGAACACCAAGAAGTGATAACATTAACATTGGATTTGTATAATCCAGCGGTTCCAGAACTTCAGCACAATACTCGCCATCTTTAAAATTAATGTAGTTGTAATTGGCATTCTGAACAACGCCATCTCCTAACTCAATATGCATCTTGCCCTTTTCGTCAATTTTGACTGACTGTTTTTCCTGGTAAACAAGGTCATTTGTTTTCCAGTCAACCAAAGTCACCAGCATATCAACAGATTTATCTTTAACAATCTTTCCTCCTTCTTTGTAAACATTTGTATATTTTTCTTCGCCACTAGCCAGTGCAAAAGTGTCTTTCTTAATAATTGTAGTAGTATCGTCATCTTTGAACAGTCCTGACTCAATTTTCTCAAGCCTGATTCCAAGATCGTATTTCTTAATATCAATAAGATCATATTCTGCAATCGCAAGAATCTCATAATCTGAAATTTTAAAGTTATATTTTCCCTCATCGCCGGATTTTACTCTGTTGTAGGATTTCCAAATAATATCGCCTTTACAGCTATCCGCATGAATGATATACTTCACTTTAAAGCTTTCATTCTTCACCACATCATCTTCTTTAATTTTGTAAACGTCTTCATAAACTTTCTTATCCTGCAGAGTAGCGAACTGTGCATTATTAATTTCTTTTTCGTAATTTGGATTTGAAGCATCAAGTACCACTCCGATAAGCATTGGTAAAGCCCATAAACCGAGATTCTGGACAGAAAACATAGCTCCGTATGCCGTACCAATTTTGTTTTCACCAACAATTTTTGTAACAGCAGGCCACATAGCGGCAGGTACAAGTGAAAAAGCTACACCCAGTATAAAAATCGGTATATAGGGTGTAATCATCGTCTTGGCAAACATCAAATGAGCAATTATCAACAAAGCAGAACCAAGATACATCAATGTGGCACTCTTACCTTTATAATCAGCAATCCAACCAAAAAGAGGGGTTAAGGCAATTGTTCCATACATCAATATAGATGAAATATTTCCACTAATCTGTCGCCCAAAATCATATTTATTCATCAACAGGTCGGGTGCGTATTTAACAAAAGGAAATACAGCTGAATAGAATGTTACACAAAGTAGAGTGATATAAATAAACGTTCGGTTTGTTACCAGAAATTTTAAATCTTTCCATTTAAACTCGTCTTCCGGGTCATGTGGAATGGTTTCACGAATTTGCCTGTCAATTTTGACATCAAGAAGCATGTAAATAATAAATATAAGTAAGCCGACCCAGAGCAACATCACTCCAAACCAAATAGCATTAGTCCATTGTATTTCTGCAAGTTGTGGAGAAAGATTTAAAGCAAGAGCAGTTCCTAATCTTCCAATAGCCAGGTTTAATCCTAAGGCTAAAGCTATCTCTTTGCCTTTAAACCATTTAACAATTACTTTGGATAAAACTACAATACTCGTTTCAGCCCCCAGACCAAAAATAAAAAATCCCAAATACATCATTTTAAGGGAAGGAGAGAAACCGGGCCAGAAAGAAGACATAAATTCGTAGGCAAAGCCACCACTGAGATATACATCTGATGCCCCGTAGGCAGTAATCCCGGAACCAATAGCCATTAAGGCAATAAAGGTAGTACCTGTAATTCGTATTCCCAATTTATCGAGTATAATTCCTCCAACTACTGCCATTAAAAGAAAAACGTTTGGAACACTATAGGCAGACATAAAAGTACCATAATCTGATGAGGAAAAACCCAGGTTCTCCTGCATTAAATCTTTCAAGGGAGATAAAGCATCGTAAAAATAATAATTAAAAAACATAACGGCACTTGAAAGTATCAATACCGCCCACCGCATAAACGGAATATCTTTAAGAGTTGTCTTAGTCATATCTCTTTAATTTATTTGGTTATACTTTAATTTATTTTGTTACAATACAATTTTGAAAAGGTCAAAAGTAAAATAATTCTTGCCGGAAACAAACATAAATTGAATGCTATTAAAAATATGTCAAAAATGATAAAAAAAACAGGAATACCTTTTAACTATAATGGTATTCCTGTAAGTATTTATGATTGGTAACTTAATTTCAACTCTGAATATAGATCCATGATGTCTCTTCAAAAGTTGAACGCATATCCTTAACAATGTTTACAGCTTCTTTCCATGAATTTGTCGCTTGTACAGAAATCATCTTAAAACCATATTGATTTTTTATAATATTGGTTTTAAAACCTTTTCCTTCTACATACCTGTTGTATGAACGTAAATATTCTTCGTTTGTAAAACTTCCGACAATAACATGGTACTTATTCCCTGAACTGGCTTTTTGTTCTGATTTTTTAACGGAATCAAGCATCTTTTGATGTTTTTTCTTTACCTGGTTAAGTTGTTTTTTCAAAGTCCTTATTGAATCGACAAAACGGAGGCTATCCTGCTTTTTCTGATAAACCAATAGGGTGTCCTTTCCATTTGAAAATAATTTCTTATCCTTAAAAAAGTCACAGGAAGTTAGTCCTACAAATAGCAGTATAAAAGATGCTAAAAGAAAATGTCTCATTTTTTATTTAATTTATAAGTTAGGCAAGACAAATATAAATAAAAATAACTCATTGTCAAATAACAAAGGGAATCAGAATGAATAGATAAAATATGCTAAAACCTCAAATGCCTAAAAACCAATTTTTTAACAAATTTATTTCTAAATGTTCATTATTTGAATATTTTTTTAAATTTGAGTAGTTCTTTAAACCATAATTTTACTATGCAAACAATAATTGAATTATTTGAAGAAAAAGCTGACCAGTATTCTGGTAATCCGTTCTTATGGGAGAAAAAAGAGGGCAAGTATCAAAGCAAAACTTATGAAGAAACCCGAAAACTAGTGCATGAATTTGCAGCAGGTTTAATGGCTTTAGGAGTAAAAAAAGGAGACAGGATTGCTTTACTGTCCGAAGGAAGAGACGATTGGGTTATCAGTGAGTTAGGAATTCTTTATACTGGCGCAATCAATGTTCCTTTGTCAGTTAAACTCGATGCTTCCTCGGAATTAAGATTCAGATTAGCGCATTCCGAAAGTAAATATATGATAGTATCAGGCAACCAGTCCTGGAAACTGGAAAAAATAATAAACGATCTACCCGACCTGGAAAAGATCATTTATCTGGACCCAAAAGATTCTTACGGAAAAAATGAAATATCAAAAGAAGAAACCTATCGACTTGGCCATAACCATCTGAAAACAAGCACAGAGGAATTTGTGAATACCTATAATTCTGTTCAACCAGAAGACTATGCAAATATAAGTTACACCTCTGGTACAACAGCCGACCCAAAAGGAATTATTTTATCTCACAGAAATTATACAGCTAATGTAGAACAGGCTCTCACTCTGATGAATATTCCTGAATATTACAAGACTCTTTTGATTCTGCCTCTTGACCACTCTTTCGCTCATACGGCAGGAATTTACAGTTTTATGGCAAGTGGCGCAAGTATTGGAACAATTGAGGTGGGAAAAAACCAAATGGAAACCCTAAAAAACATTCCACAAAACATTAAAGAACTAAAACCCAATTTACTTTTAAGCGTTCCATCGCTGGCTAAAAATTTCAGAAAAAATATAGAAAAGAAGATAAAGGAAAAAGGCCCCAAAGCCGAAAAACTTTTCAAAAGAGCTATGAAAGCGGCCTATGCTTATAACAAAGAGGGTTACAATAAAGGAAAAGGCCTCCAATTTCTAAAAAAACCGATTATAAACCTCTATGATAAAATTCTGTTCAGTAAAGTAAGAGAAGGCTTTGGTGGAGAACTGGACTTTTTCATTGGTGGCGGAGCTTTGCTTGACATTGAACTGCAAAGATTCTTCTATGCCCTGGGAATACCTATGTTTCAGGGGTATGGCCTATCAGAAACTTCGCCCATCATTTCATCAAATGCCCCTCAAAGACACAAACTGGGTTCATCAGGATTTCTTGTAGAAAATATCGAAGTTAAAATATGTGATGAAAACGGTAAAGAGGTCTCTATAGGAGAGAAAGGAGAAATTGTTGTAAAAGGTGAAAATGTTATGGTTGGTTATTGGAAAAACGAAAAAGCCACCAATGAAAGCATAAAGGACGGCTGGTTCTATACAGGTGACCTGGGTTATCTGGATAAAGATAATTTCCTTTATGTGCTGGGAAGATACAAAAGTCTGCTTATCAGCAATGATGGAGAAAAGTTTAGTCCGGAGGCCATTGAAGAAGCGCTGATAGAACATTCAGATTATATTGAACAGTGTATGCTGCATAACAACCAGGATCCTTACACGATAGGGCTTATATACCCAAATAAGGAACTTATTAAGAAACACCTCGAAGAAAAAGGGCTTTCACCCGACCAGAAAGAAGGACAAAAAGAGGCGCTTAATTTGATCCAGGATGAAATTAATAAATTTAAAAAAGGTGGGGAATTTGAAGATACTTTCCCGGATCGCTGGCTGCCGGCTGCTATTGCAGTCCTAGGTGAAGGATTTACCGAAGAAAATAAAATGTTAAACAGTACAATGAAAATCGTGCGGCGAAGAATTGAAAAACATTATGAAAACCGTATTAATTTTTTGTATTCCCCTGAAGGGAAAGAAATACACAACCATCAGAACATGAACATTATAAGTAAATTTTAAATTTATCCTACAATTATATCTAAAAAAATTGTACAGGCTCAAACCTATTAAGTTTGAGCCTGTACTGGTTTAATATAACTCTGAAACAAAACTTACCCAAAAAAAGAGACACTATTCAAAATTATAAGCTAAACCAGTTTTTAGAATCCATGTAAATCCATGTTCTTTTTTCATCGCCTCGGCAGTCATTAATTCATTATTATCGTTGTTTAAACCAATATACACTCCACCACCGGCAAAAACATCAAGGAATAAATGTTTAAAAATATCAATCTCCACTCCCAGTCCCAGGTAATGTTCCATAGTTGTTACCCGTCCGGGTTCTTCAAACTCACTCAAATCAATGTTATATTCCCGGAAATTCTCTTCCCGGGTTTTATAGGAATTACTTGTTTCATTGCTATAGACAAAATTATACATTAAATAAGGTCTGACATCATATAGTTTCAGCGTAAAGTCAACTCCATCAATTCGTTGGTTAAGATAATACTGATGCATAAAAGAAAAACCTGAGATCTTATCTTCTTTATTCAGCAAAACACCCAAAACAAAAGACCGTTTATCAATAATTATACTTCCACAAAAAAGTAACTCTTGCTCCTGTATGCCATTATATGAACCATGTACACTTGTAACATATCTTACAGAAGGATCTGACTCCTGCGCCCGTGGAGACTTTGCCAATATCAATGTAAGAAAACTTACAAGTATAATTGGTAATATGTTAATTTTAAAATCCATCATTACTTTTATTTCATTACAGTCACCTTTTCAATATTCTTAACTAATACTTCACCATTTATAGGTTTTAAAATATAAGCAGAAGCTCCCAGGGAACGCGACAGTTTTTTAAATTTGTCGCTATCATAAGCTGAAATAATAATAACAGGAATGTCAATATTGTTTGTCCTCATCTTTCTCAACACATCAAATCCATTCACCTCGGGCATCATTATATCAAGCAATACAAGATCTGGCTGAATATCTTCAATTTTTTCAAGTGCTGTATTCCCGTTTAATGTGGAGTAGATCTCATAGCCTTTTTCAGAAAGAATATTTTCCAGCAAAATGTTATTAATAGTGGAGTCGTCAACAATAAGTATCTTCATATCTAGCCTTTTTGGCAAGAAAGAATCAACAACCGGGCCAATCTGTATATATGTTTAACATACAGGATATTAAAGAAAAACTAAACAAAACATAGGAAATAAAAATGTAAAAAAACTCACAATGTTTTTTTATCTTCAGAATTAAGGTATTGTTCAAGAAGAATCCTGGCTCTCATATAATCTTTTTTCTGGACAAAAAGACGTACTCCATTCTGAGGGAAGACAGAGCCAAAGCCGGCGGTAATGCCTGAATTATAATCATCCCTGATATATGATGATATTTCATTATCTGCCAGGTAATCTTTAATAAAAAGGGTATTAATTTTAGAACCCGTATATAAATGAGTCAGTTGTTCTTCTTTTTTCATAAATGTATGATTTCTTACAATATATTTAATTTAAAGGCTGGTTTAATTTCACCAACCTTATTTCCAGAATCATTTAAATTATCCATGATAATATATTTCTCCAGATTGTTAAGCTCATCTGCGGATAAAACCCGGAGGGTTTTTAATACATGCGTCACAACCGGAGGCAACATATTCATATTTCCGTCTTCTATTTTGACAGCAATTCCTATGTTTTTTTCTTTTATTCCCACACAATAAATACCCTCAGCGCCGATTTTCCCAATTAATTTTCCATTGGTATTGGCAATCAGGTCTGTGCAAAAACCGTTGGTTCCCGCAATCATAAATGGATTAGCAATCATTGCTTCAACCACCTGAGATATTGCTGTTTTATAACGATTCTCCAGGTTTTCCGGATTGGTAAGTCGGGCATAGCCAAGAGCCATATTAAAAAGAGGTAGTGCATGAACAGGTACAGAACAACCATCAATTCCAGTCAGGATCTTTTCAGAAGGATAATTACAAATATCGCTTAATATTGATAATATCTCCTGCTGAACCGGATGGTTATCAGACAAGTAGCTATCTATTGGATACCCTTTATATTTACAGGTTGCAAGCATTCCCGCATGTTTTCCCGAACAATCATTTTGAAGCGAACTGGGATCCTTTTTTTCGCGGGCATTTTTCAGGGCAATTTCTTTGTTTATAGAAACAGAAGCCCCAGCCAACAGGGAGTCTGAAGAAAGTCCCACTTTTTCAAGTATATTTTGTACTGTTTTAAGATGCATCTCCTCAGCATAATGAGATGAACAGATAATCGCCAGTTCACGTGAAGATAACTCAAATTGTTTTGCTGCTCCGGATAAAATAACATTCAGGGCCTGAATTGGTTTTGCTGCAGACCTCATATATGTGTATTTAAATGGATCGCCGGAATAATACAACACATCGCCCCGGTTATTAACAACAACTACATCTCCCCTATGTATGCATTCTATTACTTTTCCCCTTGTTACATGTATCAAAGGTTCTGCCATAATTATTTATTGGTTTTTGATTTTTGATTTTGTCGTCGTTTTAAATAATTATAATACGCATCTTGTGCTCTTACCCTCTTTTTGCCATTTCTGATATACTTATTATCCTGAACCTCATCCAGTATTCTGGCTTTCACATTATCTCTTAACTGAATTTTCAGCATTTGTTTCAATTCTTTCTTTATTTCCTGGTCATATACCGGACATGTTAATTCAATCCGCCGGTCCAGATTTCTAACCATCCAATCAGCAGATGAAATATACATGGATTCTTTTCCTCCATCATAAAAATAAAATATTCTTGAATGTTCCAGAAATTTATCGACTATACTAATAGCTTCAATATTCTCACTAAGCCCTGGAATTCCAGGTTTTATAGAACATATACCCCTCACAATCAGTTTGATTTCTACTCCTGCCTGGCTGGCTTCATAGAGTTTATCCATCATCTGTTCATCTACCAGGCTATTAATTTTAATAACCATATACCCTTTGTTGCCTTTTCTTACATTCGCTATTTCTTTGTCAATATGATATATAAAATGCTTTCGTGTAGTAAAGGGCGAAAGTATTATATGCTTAAAAACGTGCTGTTTATAGTTTTTATCAAAAAACTCAAAAACTTTTACTACATCAGAGGTAATATTTTTATTAGAAGTAAATAATCCTTCATCACTATATATTTTTGCAGTGTTCTCCTGAAAATTTCCAGTTCCGATATAAGCGTAATGTTCCAGTTTCCTGTTGACTTTCCTGGTTATGAGCGCTAACTTGGAATGAACCTTTAACCCCGGAATACCATGAATCACTTTAATTCCTAATTCCTGCAGCCGGTTCGACCAGTTAATGTTGGCTTTTTCATCAAAACGCGCCTGTAATTCAATAAGGACGACTACATTCTTTCCATTTCGGGCTGCATTAATTAAAGTATTCATAACCATTGATTTTTTAGCAACCCGGTAAAGGGTTATCTGAATAGTAGTCACTTTAGGATCAATAGCTGCTTCTCTGAGCATATCAACAAAATACCTGAAAGATTGGTAGGGATAATGTAATATATGATCTCTTTTCTTTATTTCTTTCAGAATACTTTGTTGTGCTTTAAAATGCATAGGTGGAACAGGTTTCCTCGCCTTGTTCTCAAGGTGTGCTGGTCCAATATTAGGAAAATGAATAAAATCTTTAAAATTATGATATCTTCCGCCCGCAATAATATTATCTTCTTTTCCAAATTTCATCCTGTTTTTAAAATAATCGAGGAGATCTTCCGGCATCGATTCGTCGTAAACAAATCTTACTGGTTGTCCTTTTTTCCTTTTCTCAAGGCTCAGCGACATTTTTTCCATGAAGCTCTTAGAGATATCGTCATCAATATCGAGTTCAGCATCACGTGTAATTTTAATAGTATAGGCTTCTATGGAATCGTATTCAAAAAATGAAAAAATATCTTCCAGACAATAACGCACAATATCATCAAGGATAATTATATACTTTTTATTTCCAATTCTTGGTAGTACTACAAACCTCGGCAGAATTTCAGTAGCAAGATCAAGCAGGGCATATTTTGTCTGGCTTGGTGCTCCTTTTTTAATTAGCTTCACCGCAAAATATATTGGTTCATCACGCAAATAGGGAAACTCCTTGGTATGTTGCAACATGATGGGAATAAGAACGGGACGAATATTCTCATTATAAAAATCAACAACAAATTTTCCCTGTTCTTCATTTAATTGTGTTTCATTAATGACGTGAATATTATATTTTTCCAGTTCTTCAATTAATTCACTGTAAATTCTTTCAAATTTTGATTGCTGTTTTACAACAATATTCTGAATTTCCTGGATTAATTCAAAGGGAGTTTTGTTGCCTATCAGTTTTTTCTTGCCTTTAAATGCCGCAATTCTCCGAACAGTTGCAACCCTTACCCGAAAAAATTCATCCTGGTTATTAGAAAAAATTCCCAAAAACCTCATTCGTTGAACAAGAGGATTCGTTGGATCTGCAGCCTCCTGTAAAACCCGGTCATTAAATGATAACCAGCTTATCTCCCTGTTAATAAACCTGTTTTCTCTTTTTCTATATGGCATTTCTTTGGGCTTTTTCTAAATATAACTTCATCAAATATAAGGATTTCCTCATACTAGCAAGTTAAATCAGTATTAAAAATCCTTGTTTTCGATAGTATAAAACTGAAAAGTATCCAAATCGAAGGCTGTAAGATATCCCATTCCAGGATGACGATCTTTGTAAACACAACCCGTATCAATATTTACCTCTATTTTTCCAGTCTTCTGAAAATATTCTTTAGCTATAGCAACAGGTATAGGGGTATGCCCGTGAACAATCATTTTTCCCCGTGTTTCTTTCTCTGAATATGATAACTCCCTTGACCAGATCATTTCAGAGTAATTTTTAAAGGGTTCTTCCACCTGAAAATCTATTCCTGCATGCACAATAAATGAATTATCAAGCTCTATGTAGTAAGGCAGCGACCTAAAAAAGGAAATATGTTTTTCAGGAATATGATTTACTGCCACCACTCCTTCATATTTATAAGATTCTATATTGTAGCTTTGCAGAGTGGCTTCTGCGCCATTCATCATCCATAGAAGATAATTATTCTCAGTCTGATCAAGAAAGGTATTAATAATCAGTTCTTCATGATTGCCTCTAACAACTTCAACCTGAAAACCCTGTTCTTTTTTTTCAAGGATATAATCCACCACTTGTTTACTATAAGGACCTCTGTCTATCAGGTCTCCAACAATATAAATATAGTCACAAGGCTGAATTTTCAAATGTTTTTCTAATAAAACCTTTAATGTTTTATAACAACCATGAATATCTCCAACTGCTATTCGCATAGTTCAGAAATTTTTATAATCCAGATATGTTCATTCAAATTAAATAAATCTTAATTTGTCAGAAAAAAAATAAATGAAAGAATAAATGTTTTATTTTTGTTTAAAATATATTAATTTAGTTAAAAAATACAACTTTGCCGAATGATTTTCAAAAAAGCTGAAGAAAAAGATATTATAGAAGCTCTTTATCTGATTAACCACGCCATTGAATCTTCGCTGACTTCCAGAGATGAGTGGAAACCCCCTATTCCTGATTTTACTGCATTAAAAAATGAAGTAGACCAGGAAAGACTTTATATATTCAGAAATAAGAACATAACTATTGGCACCTTCTCCTTTACAGATGACAAACCAGAATCATTCAGTAAGGTTGAATGGAACAAAAAGAATGACAAAACTTTATATATTACCCGTTTAATAATTAGTCCGAATTGGCTTAATAAAGAAAACGGGAAACAAATTATTAAGCATATAGAAGAATTTGCTAAGCAAAATGGATACAGTTCTATGAAATTAAACATCAAAAGCAACAATACTTTGATGAATAATTTTTACAAGGAAATTGGTTTTGATTTCAGGGGTGATTTACTCTATCCCGAACAGCAAACACCCTATTATTTCTACGAAAAAAATCTATAGTTAAACTCTTAAACCCATTACAAGAACATCATCCATTTGCCAGTGATCTTCACGATAAGCTTCAAAATTTTGATCTAAAATCTCTTTTTGCTTGTTCATAGATAAATGATGAATATTTGAGAAATCATTTTTTAATTTTTTTATTGTATATTTTTTCCTCATACTTGTATTAAACTGATCGGGGTAACCATCTGAAAGCATATAAATTACATCATTTTCCTCTATATCTGTTTCATGATTTGTAAAAGGAACATTGTCTTTTATAAAATTACCTATAGGCATTCTGTCAGCCTTTAAGGTTGTCATTTCTCCTTTTCGAAACAAATACAAGTGGTTATAAGCACCTGCAAACTCCATTTTCATGTTTTCTCTGTCTAATATAATCAACGACAGATCCATTCCGTCGTCTTTCTTTTCACCCGATTGAGCAAGTGTACTTTTTACATAATCACGGAGCTTGTCAAGTATTTTTGATGCTTTTAAAGTCATATCAGAATTTACAATATGATTCAGGAAAGAGATGCCAAGCATACTCATGAAAGCCCCGGGTACTCCATGACCTGTACAATCTGCTGCAACCAGGACAAGTTTGTTTTGTCTTTCGGTCATCCAATAGAAATCACCGCTTACAACATCTCTTGGTTTTAAAAGAATAAAGTGATCTTGTGCATATTTTTCGATCAGATTCACATTGGGCATTACCGCATTCTGTATTCTGCTGGCATATTGAATACTGTCGTCAATATCCTCCTTTTGCTGTCTGACTTTTCTTTCAGCTTTTACTCTTTCTGTGATATCTGAAGCATATATCTGGCATACATTTAACTTAGATATGCCTCTTACCATTACTCTTAAAATCCTGTCTCCAACATTTTCAGTTATTGTAAGTAGTTTGTTGTTCTTAATAAATTTTTTTATTTCCAGGTCTGCAATTCCCGGTAAAAGTTCAGATACATAGTTCCCGTTCATCTGATCTTTTTCAAAGAGAACATTAGCAGCAGGATTAGACTGAAGGATCTTTCCATTCTCATCAAAACGAAATACCGGTTCGGGATTCAACTGCGCAAATAATGCCATAGACTCAGCATTTTTCTGAGCCTCTATCCTTTTCGTTATATCAGACCCATAAATCTGGCAAATTGCTATGTCTTTTATCCCCTTTATTATAAAACGGAAAACTTTATTTTGTTTTTGAACATCAATTGTTTCAATTTGATTATTATCTATAAACTGAGAAATATTAATTCCTTTAAGCTCATCAAATAGTTCCTTTACCTGCATACCCTCTATATTTTTCCTGCCAAGAGTTTCATTTGCAACCGGATTGGCTTGAAGGACAATACCCCTCTTGTCGAAACGCAAAACCGGTTCAGGATTTAATTGTGCAAACAATGCCATTGAGTGAGCTTGTTCTCTTGCACGTTTTTTTTCAGTAATATCTTCCTTTACCGAAATATAATTTCTAATTGTTCCCTCTGAATCTAAAATAGGGGTTATTGAAGCTTCTTCCCAGTAATTTATCCCATCTTTCTTACGGTTATAAAACTCACCTTTCCATACTTTCCCACTGCTAATAGTTTCCCATAGTTTCTTATAAGTTTCTTTTGAATGATAATTGGTTTTCAAAAACCTTGGGTTTCTTCCTATAACTTCATCTTTTGTATATCCGGAGATCTCTTCAAAAGCATCATTCACAAATTCAATGTTCCCATCAATATCTGTAACCATAACAGAATTAGATGATTGCTGTATTGCCTTAGACAACTTCTCATTTTCATACTGCGCCTTAACAATTTCAGTAATGTCGGCTCCATAGCCCTGAACAGATAACAAATCTCTTATTCCTTTCAATTCAAAACGATAAACTTTATCACTAAAATTTTGTACAAAAGAATCAATTTCTTCATTATAAATTAAATTTTGAATTTTTCCTTTTTCCAGTTCTGGAAATAGTTTAAAAATGTTAACCTCATCGTATTCACAGAATTCAGTAAATAATTCCTCAGCTTTTTTATTAGATTCAGTAATTTCTCCCAGCAAATTAAAGCGAAAAACTGGAGCAGGATTCATTTTGGCAAATAAGGCAATTGAATCAGCTTTTTTTTGAAGGGTGACCTTATCTGTGATGTCAGTACCATATAAATGGCAAAACTCATGTTCAGCAATACCTTTCAGTGTAAAACTGTAAAATTGATTATTCAGCACAAACTGATGCTTTTCTATCCTTTCTTCTTTTATAATTCCAGCAAAATCTATACTTTCAGAAGAAGGGATCAGATTCTGTATCTGCTTGCCTTTTATTTCTTTATTCTCCAGCAGTTCCTTCATTGTTGTATTTGCAAGCAGAATTTTCCCCGTTTTATCTGTACGCAAAATCGGTTCAGGATTCATCTCTGCAAATAATGCCATTGAATTTTCTAAATCTTTCATCTTATTAAAATTTTATTTTTAGTGGTCAGATGTAGTTCACAATGATCAGTAAAAATAAGGGACGCACACTATTTTTGGCTGTACTACAATCATCTCCGTTTGTGTCAATTTTTTGTCATTACGCGGTTCATAATCCGAATTCAAATTAAGACTGATTACTGTGAATCTTTTCTACCAGATAATTGATTGTAAAAGCTGAACTGACAACAGCTTCAACTAAAGTATGATCAAAATAGCCAATTGGGTTATCCTTGTTAAAAACAATGAATGAAATATTATTTTCATGATAATTAATAAAGTTATCAATTCTAAAATTTAAGAAATCAACTACATTATTATCAAATCTATGTTTTCTGTCAAAATCATCAGGATTCTTGTAATTACTTCTCGAATCACTAACAAGTCTGCTTTCTCTCCTTGAATCCCAAACAGGAGCATCAGAATCTTTTTCTATAATTATTTCATCAGATTTAACAAGTTCCTTGTTTATTAATTTGTAAACATTCCCTTTTAAATTATCCCTTTCATCTTTACTGGTAATGAAGACACCCTTATACCCGGATTTTAAAATAAAGCTGGCAAGTCTGTCATAGCTATCCTGCAACTTCACTTGCTCTGTTATACTTGTCATTGTCTGGGTAATAAAATTCCTTACTTTACTCAGTTTATAAATCAAACTCTTTCTTAAGGTAATATCATCAAGCCATACAAGTACATTGTTACTATAATCTTCAGCCTTAAGATGAACAGCAAACCATTTTCGCATACGCGGAGAATACCACTCATCTGTGATCTGTTTATTCTGCCTGCAGGTATTTGAAATTAATTCTTTAATAGCAGATACTTTGTGATCTTCAAAAATATCGAAAAAGGTCTCAATTTTGTTTTTAAAAAAGAGATCCTTCGTTTTGCCCTCTCTGGCAATAATCTGTCCTCTATTATTCATTACAAACGCAGGATCTTTTCTTTCCATTGGTAACTTCACCAGCAAATTCATATCACGGTTACTGAATTTAACCGAAGCTTTGGATATGGATTGTACAACTATTGGAACAACAAATGGCACAAATGATCCGAAAATAAAAAGTCCCTGAAAATAATTAATCGTAACACCAATTAAAAAGGCAATTAAGTAATTTAGCGGAGAAATAAGTTCTTTCATTAAAAACCGTAGATAAATTACCAGATATTTTAAATTTTGTTCCATTTTATTATGATTTCTATAACATTAGTAAAGAACGCACAAAATAGTTACATTTGAAATTAATTATTGTTTGAATTTTAGTAAAATTTATTTATGTTTTATCTAAACTCCTAAAAGCAAGACTTTAATAATGGGAAATAAGATATCCTGATTTAAGATAAGCTGAAATTAAAAGAATTGGCAAGTATATTGATTAATAATCCTGGGTATCGTACCAGCTTTGTTGTTTTTTATATTTCAAATCCTGCAGTATGGAAGCATTAACCCTGATTTCAAAGAAATAGCTCTTTCTATACCCAACAGGAATCCAATCGAAACTCATGGTCCAGCAATGAAGATCTCTTGTAATACCGATGCTTGTAGCTACTAATTTATCTTCCTGGATATCATAATTTGCAGAAACATCAAACTTCCATTTATCGGTAAGGCTGAAATTTCCACTTAGTCTTAACGATTGGGTAATATTTGATTTAAAAGCCCTTTTCGAGTAATTAAAGCTGTATCCAAATCTAAAGCTCCAGGGAACATCAAAATAATCATAATACGGACTTCTGCTCATCCCCGATGAACCATTATTTCCTGAGGATTCGTCTGTTTTTCCTTTGCTGGATTCCCAATTCATATCAAGACTAACCCGGGCATTGGTCAAACGACCTATAGAACCACTTTTGCCCCATTCAGAGTTATTTACAATATTTCCGTTCTCATTGATGGCATAAGGATTTACAGTACCCGAAAAGCTTAAGTTTACTTTATTTTTAAACAGAGAAGTCCTTCCCCGGATGCTAATTGGAGACCAGTTTAATGAATCGGCAAATAAATTATAACTGGATGAAAAGCTCAGGTCATTCAGCAAAGTTACTTTTTTAACATTATCAGCCGAATCCTGGGGCGTTCTAACCTTCATCTCGATATTATTTCCAAGGTTGAAATTAACATTCCCGCTTTGCCTGGGAGCAGATGGAGGACTATACAGCTGATTATCAAAGTAGGAATATTCATAGGACCTTCCTGTAGCTTCATTTGTGTATTCATCATAATACTTATCTGTCATATAACCCACATCCGGACGGTAAGAAAAACTAACCGAAGGAGATAACACGTGTCTTACAGCTTGTACTTTAGAATCTTCATTTTTAAATTGAAATATTCCGTATATTTTAGGTGAAAAGCCAAATCCAATTGAAGGTTCAATTGAATGGGCATATCTAAACTTTTCAACAGTATCTGTAACAACCACACTGTCGGTATCATTCCAGTATTTCTCCATATAACGGGGAAAAAGCACACCCTGGTAATTAACCCTGGGTGTAATATTAAAATATTTCAAAGTTTTAAAATTCAAGCTAACAGGTACCCGGTGTCTGAAACCACTTTCAAAATCTTTAAACTGGGTTTGAGTAAAAAGCAATGAATCTTTTGTTTTAATTCTGTTTTCCAAATCCGCATTATAACTTAACTGGATATTCTCATACCATTTCATCTCCCCTGAAGTTTTATTTTCAGGGCGAAAAGGATATATCCTGTTCATATTGAAAGACATTGTAGGTAGGGTCAGATTTACCTGCCTTGTTTTTGAATTCTGACTATGACGCAATTTGGCATTAAAACTAAATGGGCTGGAGGGCCATGTTTTACGATAACTAATACTCGAAGTTTTCGTGTTTGTCGTATAGTTCTGCATATCCCTGCTATGGTTTTTGTCATAAGAGGAAGAACTAATATTTACATTAGCATTAAAAGAGCTGTTTGGGTTAGCCTTAGCCGATTGCGAATGACTCCACTTTATGGAATAATCCCTGGATACCCTGTAATCCGGCGCTCCAATGTCTCCAAGAACTAATTTTTTAAAATCAGCACTCAGGTTGCTTGTAAATTTATATCTTTCCCTGTATCTATAAACCATATGAGCGCCCCACGTACCTTTTGAATAAACCTCCCCTGTTAATTGTAAATCCATTTTATCGCTTATACCAAAATAATAACCACCATTTCGCAGGAAAAAACCCCGGTTTTGCTCTTCTCCGTAGCTCGGAATAATTATCCCCGACGATTGTTTTTTCTGAACAGGAAAATAACCAAACGGAATTCCTATGGGTAATGGAATATCTCCCACCACAAAGTAAGAAGGCCCGGCAATAATTTTTTCTCCCGGAATTACCTTCCCTTTAGAAATAGCTATATAAAAATGCGGATGAGTTTTATCACAAGTCGTATATTTTCCCTTTTTAAAATGTATCTGGTCTCCGGCATGTTTCTTTGTTACCCGGCTGTGCAGATAACCTTGTTCTTCTTCTGTAACAACTTTGCGGATAAAACCCTTTTTTGTCTTAAAATTATACCTGATAAAGCGGGCATCATATATTTTACTACCTTCCTTGAAAATTGGCTGACCCACCATATTTCCTGCAGAATCCTTCATACCTCTTGCATAAACAATATTGCTATCCTGAATAAATTCAATATAATCTGCTTTCAGCTCAATATTTTTATAAGTAACCTTGGCATCTTTATACAAAAAAATTTTATTCTCATCTCTTGAGAGCACAATGGAATCTTTGGCATTATAGTTTACTTCAGCATCAAGAAAATCTTTGTCTTTTTTTTCGGATGCTTTTGTTGTATCAGATGCAGTTTTCGTTGTATCGTTATTAAGGGTGGTATCGTTTTTAATATCCGCTGTATCAATTGTGGATGCATCTTTAAAAAAAACTGTGTCTTCCTGAAAAGAAAAAATTCCATAAGACAAAGCATTTGCCTCTACAATCCATATCGTCAGAAATAAGATCAGAAACAAAAAACTTTTAAAAAATATTTTAATTAATTTTATATGCAATTTTGATATGCTATTTTTGCAATTGTTTGTGATTAGTTTCGCATCAAAGCTAATGAAAATATTACATCCAATCTTATGAAGTCACTAAAAATTCATGCCAAACATAATATTTTTAAAACAATATTTATTTTTTTTCTGATTTTAAACTTATTCCACACAGCCTATGGACAAAATGACAAAAAGGAGAAAAAATATAAACTGCAAACGGTAGTTATTGATCCCGGGCATGGAGGGAAAGATTCGGGTGCCAGGGGCAGTAAGAGTATGGAAAAAGACCTTGTTCTGGACATTGGAAAAAGAGTGGGAAAATATATTGAAAACAACCTTAAGGAGGTAAAAGTTATATACACCAGAAAGACCGACACCTTTATTCCGCTTTACCGAAGAGCAGAAATAGCAAATAAGAATCAGGCAGATCTGTTTATTTCGCTCCATATTAATGCCAACCCAAATCATAAAGCCAGGGGAACCGAAACATATGCCATGGGTTTGCACAAAACTGAAAGCAACCTTGAAGTAGCCAAAAAAGAAAATGCTGTAATCTTGTATGAAGAAGATTATTCCCAAAAATACGAGGGTTTTAATCCTAAATCGGCAGAATCATACATACTTTTTTCACTTATACAAAATACTTATCTTGAGCAGAGTCTTAACTTTGCCTCTTTTGTCCAGGAGAAATTCACAAGCAACACTCACCTGAGAAACAGAGGTGTTAAACAGGCCGGGTTTCTTGTGCTATGGAAAACAACTATGCCAAGTGTTCTTGTTGAAGCAGGCTTTCTTTCAAATCCAAAAGAAGAAAATTACCTGTTAACTGAAAAAGGGAGAGATAAACTTGCAAAATCAATTTATGAAGCATTTAAAAATTATAAAAATAAAATAGAACAAAAAAGTGTAATGCTGGCAAAAGATGAACAAGATATTAAATTCTCAGTACAGGTTGCAGCCGCACATGATCCTATTCCTTTATCTTCCGATTATTTTAAAGGACATGATGATGTGCAACAACATAAAATCTCAGACACTTACAAATATACTATCGGAGAATCACCCGATTATGACAAAATCAATAAACTAAAAGAAAAAATAGAAAAAGATTTTCCGGATGCATTTATTATAGCTTTTAAAGAGAATAAAATCATTCCGGTTCAGAAAGCTTTGAAACTAAAAAATCAATAAAATAGAATGGCAAAAGAATTAAAAATAGGACTAATAGCAGCTTTTTTGATTGCACTGCTGATTTGGGGAATTAATTTTTTAAAAGGAAAAAATATCTTTTCACAAACAAATCATTATTATGCAGTTTATGATGGTGTCGGCGGACTTGAAAAGGCAAGCCCGATTTTTCTGAATGGCCTTGATGTTGGAACAATTGAAACTATAAAACTATACGGCAAGAACAACAGAGACATTATTGTAGTGTTTTCTCTCAGAAAAGACATTAAGATTCCAAAAAAATCCGAAGTGGTTGTTTTTAGTTCTGATTTCCTGGGAACAAAAGCTGTACGACTTGATTTTAATAACAATAATGAATACTATGAATCAGGAGACACAATACCGAGTAAACTGGAAGTGGATATTACAGAGCAAATCTATTCTGAAATTAAACCCATTAAGGAGAAATCGGAAAAAATGATAGAAACCATTGATTCTCTTACTGTCATGCTTAAAAATGCCACACGAACAGATGTTACAAAATCTCTCAGAAATCTGCATGTTATTACACAAAACCTGAAAAATTCCTCCACTACTCTCAATAACCTGATGAATGCTGAAAAAGATAATTTGCAAGCTGTAATAAAAAATACTAAAGAAATCTCTGAAAACCTCAAGAACAACAATGATAATATAGACAATACCTTAAATAATGTTTCTGCAATCACAGATTCGCTTAAACAGGCAAATCTTCACAATACACTTGGCAAACTTGAAAATACACTTACAAGAACAGACAGCATCCTGAATAAAATAAATCGCGGAGAAGGTTCGCTGGGTTTGCTCGTAAACAACGATTCACTTTACAATAATCTGAATTCTACTTCTAAAGACCTGGATATCCTTATAAAAGATATTAAAGAAAATCCGGGAAGATATATTAATGTTTCAGTTTTTGGTGGAAAAAATAAGAATAAGTAATTTTTATTTGGTCAAAATCTAATTATACAAATTAACATTAGCTTAACACTTTAATTAAATTAAGCAAATTTTTAATTAACAATTATTTAACTTACGCATTACGTAAAAAAATATAAATCAATACTTTATAAAATTTTGAAAAAAATAAAAAAATATTTGCTTGACTAAAAATGCCATAGAATTAATTTGAAAAATACAAGTAAAATTCTATTTTTTTTTAAAGAATTTTTTATCACATTTGTTTTACAGCAAAATAATCGTCGAAAAGTCTAAATAACTAAGAATTAATGAACGATAGAAAACATATCGATATTTGGAACCGCTGTCTGAAGATCATAAAAGATAATGTTCCAACTATTTCGTATAGGACATGGTTCGAACCAATCGTTCCTCTTAAGGTAGAAGAAAATGTATTAACCATCCAGGTGCCAAGTCCATTTTTCTATGAGTACCTTGAAGAACAGTATATCGATATACTGAGAAAAACCCTGAGAAAAGAACTCGGAGAAAAGGCAAAACTGGAATACAGTGTTGTTATGGAAAACAATACAACCTCCAGAAAAAAGCCTGTAACAGTCAGATTCCCAACCAACAACAAAACCGAACTAAAAAATAAGCCTGTTTCGGTACCTTTAAAAACAGAGGAAAACGAAATTAAAAACCCATTTGTAATCCCGGGAATCAAAAAATTACATGTTGATCCGAGGCTTAACCCTGATAACTCATTCACTAACTTTATTGAAGGTGAGTGTAACCGCCTGGCCAGATCAGCAGGAGAAGCCGTTGCAGACCAACCCGGTGGTACAGCTTTTAATCCCTTGTTTATTTATGGAGAATCAGGTCTTGGAAAAACTCACCTCTCCCACGCGATTGGAATAAAAGTCAAAGAAAAATTTCCCGAAAAAACAGTACTCTACGTAAATGCCAATAAATTTCAAACTCAGTTCGTAGAGTCGGTAAGAAATAACAACAAAAATGATTTTCTCCATTTCTATCAAATGATTGATGTCCTCATAATTGATGATATACATGAACTGGCAGGAAAAGAAAAAACACAGGACATCTTTTTCCACATATTCAACCATTTACACCAAACGGGTAAGCAGTTGATACTTACGTCGGACAAGCCGCCAATTGAAATGCAGGGAATTGAGCAAAGACTCCTTTCCAGATTTAAATGGGGTTTATCTGCAGACTTACAATCTCCGGATTTTGAAACAAGAATTAAAATCCTTAAGCACAAAACATACCAGGATGGAATTGACATAAAGGAAGACATTGTTGAATACATTGCTTCAAACATCACTATTAATATCAGGGAACTGGAAGGAGCCTTAATTTCACTGTTAGCTCAATCAACACTTAATAAGAAAGAGATTACACTTGATCTTACCAAAAATGTAATCGATAAACTGGTTAAAAATTCGAAAAAAGAAATTTCCGTAGATTATATTCAGAAAATTGTTTGTGATTATTTCAATATATCGCCAGATCAGTTGCATTCGAAAACAAGAAAAAGAGAGATTGTACAGGCAAGACAAATTGCCATGTTTTTCTCAAAATCACTTACTAAATCCTCTTTGGCTTCAATAGGGTCGCAAATTGGTGGAAAAGACCATGCTACGGTATTACACGCCTGTAAAACGGTAAATAACTTAATTGATACTGATAAGCGGTTCAAACAAACTATCAAGAATATTGAGAAAAAACTTAAAATATAACAAATGAAAAATTTCATGTTGCAAAACAGGTTCTCCAATAAAAGAACCTGTTTTTTTTTATCAACTTTGCGCTTACTTTTGCTGACTAAAATAAATACAGTATGATATTTCTGGTTCTGAGTATACTCTCCTCTTCATCGCTTTTTGTCATATTTAAAATACTGGAAAGATATAATATAAAAACATTTGATGCGATCATTATCAATTATATTATTGCTTCAATTCTTGGCTTTTCAATAAGCCAATATGATCCATCTATCTTTCCGCTATATGAAAACCCCTGGTTCCCTTATGCCATAATAATAGGAATCCTGTTCATAATTGGTTTTATACTAATTGGTGAATCATCACAAAAGGTAGGAATTGCTATTACAACCGTGGCAAGCAAAATGTCTGTTATAATACCTATCTCCTTTTCAATTCTTTACGACCCTTTCGATATGCTGACAAACTTAAAAGCCCTGGGGATTTTGTTGGCATTAACTGCGGTTTTCCTGACAATTTACCGAAAAAGAAAAATTGATTTTGATCCGAAAAATTTAATTTTCCCTATCGTTTTGTTTTTTGGAATGGGAATAATTGATTCTATTATAAAATTTGCCCAGTTTAAATATATTGACAACGGAAGTTCTACCCTCTTCTCAGCAGTTCTTTTTTCTATGGCAGGAATTATTGGATTGTCAATCAATCTGATCAGAAAAAACAAATTCAGAACATTATTTTATCCCAAAACACTTCTATGGGGTTCTTTGCTTGGTATTGGAAATTACGGTTCAATCTACTTTCTAATCCTGGCGCTGAATCAAAAAACCGAAGGCGGCATCCCTATTGACGGGTCGGCTGTGTTTGGAATTAATAATATTGGAATAGTTGGTTTGTCTGTAATTATCGGACTCCTGGCTTTTAAAGAAAAATTAACTTTTGTCAACTGGATCGGGGTTGTACTTTCATTTATCGCAATTTATATCTTAGCTTCTGCAATTTAAACTTTCAGGTATGAAAGAAGATGAATATTTTACAATAAACAAATCATCTAAAGGAGTATACAAAGAAAAAGGGAGTAAATTTATTGCCCATGCCATCCCTGTTGAAAATGAAGAGGAAATAAAAGAAAAAATTGAAGAAATAAAGAACCAATACCATGATGCGCGACACCACTGTTATGCCTATCAAACTGGAATACAGCAGCCAAATTTCAGGATGAACGACGATGGCGAACCATCTTCCACAGCAGGCAAACCCATCTACGGACAAATACAATCATACAATATAACAAATGTGCTTATTGTTGTTGTTCGTTATTTTGGAGGCACAAAACTGGGAACCAGTGGTTTAATAAGAGCTTATAAAACAGCAGCCGAAGAAGCACTTAAAAAAAACAGAATTATAAAAAAAACTATAACCAGAAAACTCCGAATAGAATTTGAATACGGGGCAATGAACGAAGTAATGAAATTACTGCACGAGCTTAATATAGAACCAAAAGATAAAGAATTTACAGATAAATGTGTCTTTATATTTGACGTAAGAAAATCACTGACAGATAATACAATTAGCCGGTTTAAATTGATAAAAAACTTAAAAGCAGAAGAAACAGGGAATTAAAAAAGTCTTAATAAAATGTTATTAATTTTTCTCTTTTATTTTGGATTAATTCACAATCAGTCACTATTTTTATCACAGAATTCAGATAAGTACAATTTTTTTAATAAAAAAGCATCATTATTTATTGGTATGGTAAGTTCCATCCGAACCCAAAAAACTAACTTTAAAAGATGAAAAACAGAAGTCTAATTTCGATTAATGATTACAGCAAGGAAGACATAACTAAAGTGTTGGATCTGGCTGAAGAATTTGAAAAAAATCCTACTCAAAGTTTGCTGGAAAACAAAGTTATAGGTACTCTCTTTTTTGAACCTTCAACCCGTACCCGCTTAAGTTTTGAAAGCGCTGTAAATCGTTTGAATGGCCGGATTATTGGTTTTGCCAGTAAAGACAGTTCAAGTGTACAGTAAGGTGAATCTCTGAAAGACACAATAAAAACAGTCAACAACTATTGCGATTTAATTGTAATGAGACACCCGCTGGAAGGAAGTGCACGATTTGCAAGTGAGGTAGCAGATATACCAGTAGTAAATGCAGGAGACGGAGCCAATCAACATCCTACACAAACGCTTCTTGATTTATATTCAATTAGAAAAACCCAGGGAACCCTGGAGAACCTGAATGTTTTCCTGATAGGAGACCTTAAATATGGCAGAACAGTACACTCTCTGCTAATGGCAATGTCAAACTTTAACACGACCTTTAATTTCATCTCCCCGGAAGAACTTAAACTTCCTGATGAATATAAGATGTATCTTCAGGATAAAGGCCTAGAATATGAAGAACACATAGATATCACCGATAACATTAACAATGCAGATATTATATATATGACGAGGATTCAGCGTGAACGGTTTTCTGATCCCATGGAATACGAAAAAACAAAAAATTCTTATGTGCTCAAAAATGACATGCTGGATGGAACGAAAGAAAATATGAAAATTCTCCACCCATTACCAAGAGTCAATGAAATTCATGAAGATGTAGATGAAAATAAAAAATCATACTACTTTACCCAGGCTCTTAATGGAGTTTATACAAGAATGGCTATCATTACTTCAATTTTAGGAATTAAATAAAACTTATAAGAATATGTCAGATCAAAAAAAGAAATTACTGGTAAGCGCCATTGAAAATGGTACTGTAATTGATCATATACCTGCAAATCACTTATTTAAAGTTATTTCAATTTTAGGATTAGACAGTCTGAAAAAACAAATAACTTTCGGAACAAACCTGGAGAGTAAAAAACTAGGTCATAAGGCGATTATAAAATTATCTGAAGTGTATTTTAAGGATGAGGATATTAATAAAATTGCACTAATTGCTCCACATGCAAAGCTCAATATTATTCATAACTTCAAAGTAACCGATAAAAGGGATGTCCAGGTGCCAGAAAAAATAAAAGGGATTGCTAAATGCGGAAATCCAAAATGCATCACAAATAACGATAATGTAAACACTATTTTTTATGTGTTACCCAAAGACAGCGAAAAAGTAGCTCTCAAATGTCATTACTGTGAAAAAATTACTGATCCGGAAGACATGGAAGTATTTTAACGCTGGAAGAGAAAACAATGAATTCAATGCTGCCATAAATTAAAATCAACAGGTATATAAAATAGTTTTCCCGGCCTTTTTTTGGTCGGGAAAATTATTTTAATCGCAAATATCTTTTATCTTATCGTATTCTGTCTATGGAACGAACCAAAGCTTCATCTTTACCAATGGCCCGTATACCAAGGTATGTAAAAATCGCTGAAACAAATGGGAAGGCTGCAAAAATTTTATAATGAACAATATCCGTAACTATGCTTTCGTCAAATTTCCCATTTGCAAAGCTGGTGATATAAAAATAAGACAAGCCAGCAAAACCCAACATTAAAATCAAATTGATAAAATTAAGTCTCATCTGAATTACTCTCTTCTTATAAAGAAAGATAGTAACAAAGCTAATTGCCACAACTACAGAAAGCAGAATAATTAAAGGTACGGTCTGAATAAAAACAGTCTCTGAAAAAGACTTATAAAATCCGTCAAACATAACTGTAAAAATCTCATTTTCTGTGCGGACAACTGCTAAAGGCAAAAAGTACAATGAGCCCATTAAAAGAAATGCCAGGAGTATAAATAACGTTTGAATTCTTTGTAACATGTTTTTGTTTTTGACAAAAATAATGAATTTAACCCTACAAATATATCTTTATCCCTGAAATTTATCATTGAAAACAAAACTGTTTAAAGGCTTTCGGGTTCTTTCATTATTTTCCCTTGATACCAATTTTTCGGGAGCATTATCTTGATTTCCTTTATAACCCAAAGCAATCATAGCTACAGGTTTATAACTATCTGGTATTTTAAGCAATTCTCTCGCTTTTGACTTTGAATATCCACCCATCTGATGTACATATAAATCCATATCTGTGGCCTGAAATAAAAGATTAGATACAGCCATTCCTGTATCATGGAATGCATAAGGGTTTTCCTTTTGAGTGGTAGGTGATATAAGACTTGCAACACTAAGCATCAATACAGGTGCGCTTTTAGCCCACTCCTTGTTTGCATCCATCAAACACTCAAAAAGCAAATCATAAATTTCATCTTTGCCTTTTACACCATATATAAAATTCCATGGCTGATCATTAAAACTGGAAGGAGCCCACCGTGCAGCTTCAAACAACCGGTTAAGAACTTCTTCACCAACCTCTTTATCTGAAAATATAACAGGACTGTATCTTTTGCTTATTAATGGATGAATGTTTGATTTCATATTTATATCATTTATTTTGTTTAATATTTCTTACAAATAAAAACAGAAAAGGTTTACACCTGCAATTTCCCTTTCCCTTAATAAAAAAAATATGTTATAAAAAAGATGTCTGTTTTATAAAAATAATGAGTTTAGTCTTGAAAATCAAAAAAGATTTGATTAAGATTGTGCCACAAAAAGATAAATTTTATTAATCATTAAATATAATAAGGGCTATGGCTAAAATGACATCAAAAGATTACATGAAAAGAGAGGAGCAATTTGGTGCTCATAACTATCATCCGTTACCCGTAGTTTTAGACAAAGGTAAAGGCATATTTGTGTGGGATGTAGAAGGAAAAAAATATTATGATTTCCTGTCAGCTTATTCTGCAGTAAATCAGGGGCACTCACACCCAAAAATTGTGAAGGCTCTAACCGACCAGGCTAAAAAGCTGACTCTTACTTCAAGGGCATTTTTTAACAGTGTACTGGGAGAATATGAAGAATATGTAACCAAATATTTTGGTTACGACAAAGTTCTTCCTATGAACACAGGTGCTGAAGCTGATGAGACAGCAATCAAACTGTGCAGGAAATGGGCTTATCAGAAAAAAGGAGTACCTGAAAATCAAGCAAAAATTATTGTTTGTGAGGACAATTTCCACGGAAGAACAGTAACAATCGTTTCAATGTCTTCTGACCCGGACGCTAAGAAAGACTATGGTCCTTATACTCCCGGATTTGTTACCATTCCATATAATGATACAGAAGCACTTGAAAAAGAATTACAGGATCCAAACGTAGCCGGATTTCTCGTTGAACCAATCCAGGGCGAAGCTGGCGTAAACGTACCAGATGAAGGATACCTGAAAAAAGCTTATGAACTTTGTAAGGCCAATAATGTCCTTTTCATGGCTGATGAGGTACAAAGCGGTATTGCAAGAACTGGTAAGCTGCTGGCGTGCGATCACGAAGGTGTCCGCCCGGATGTGCTTATCCTTGGAAAAGCTATTTCTGGTGGTGTGTATCCTGTTTCTGCAGTTCTTGCCGATGACGACATTATGTTAACAATTAAACCCGGCGAACACGGATCTACTTTTGGTGGAAATCCTGTAGCTGCTAAAGTAGCTATTGCTGCATTAGATGTTATTAAAAACGAAAAGCTTGCAGAAAATGCGGAAAAACTGGGTAAAATTTTCCGTGAAGAGTTCAGAAGCATTCAGTCGGAAATGATTACCACAGTGCGCGGAAAAGGATTACTAAATGCAGTTGTTATAAAACCAAAAGAAGGTAAAACTGCATGGGATGTGTGCGTAGGAATGAAAGAACATGGCGTACTTGCCAAACCTACTCACGGTGATATTATCCGTTTTGCCCCACCACTGGTAATTAATGAAAAACAATTGCGTGAAGCAATGGATAAAATCAAAGAAACATTTAAAGAATTCGAATAATATAATAAGGATTAAACGTTAAAAAGAAAAAGCTGTCTAACCAATCGTTTAGACAGCTTTTTTAATATAAAAACAGAAAAATGAAAAAATTAACAAAATTAACCTTACTCGTTTTGGCAACGATTTCAATAATCTCATTACAAAATTGCCAGAAGGTACAAAAAGAAGAAAAAAATCTGAATGTTGAGTACATCAACGAGAACATTGATCCGGGGAACAATTTTTATAAGTATGCCAACGATGGATGGATGAAAGCATATCCAATTCCTGACGATGAAAGTCGTTTCGGATCTTTTGATTTATTAGGCAAAGAAACCAAAAAGAAAGTCAGAAAAATTCTTGAGGAATTCAGCCGGGGTGATTACGAAAAAGGAAGTATAGAACAAAAAATCGGGGATTTCTATAAACTAGGAATGAATACCGAACAGATAGAAAAGCAGGGAATTAAACCTTTAGAGGCTGAGATAGAAAGAATTAAATCTATAGAAAACAAGCAAGACCTTCAGGGTCAAATTGCAAATTTTCATAAACATAACATTGGATCAACTTTCCGAATTGGAGCCAGCGCAGATGCAAAAAACAGTGAAATGGTGATTGCTCAGTTAGCACAGGGAGGTTTAGGAATGTCAGACAGAGATTATTATCTGAGTGAGGATAATAGATCAGAAGAATTAAGACAAGCTTATAAAAAATATATGGACAAAATTTTTCAGCTTGCCGGGTATAATGAAAATGAGGCCAGAGAGAAAGTAAATACCATCATAAAAATTGAAACCCAGCTGGCCAAAGCATCAATGTCACGTCTGGAAAGGAGAGATCCACACAAAACGTATAACAAAGTTGATTTTAATGGCCTTACCGAAATATGTCCAAATATCGACTGGAGAAGTTATTTCAACGAGTTAAATATTGAAGCTCCAGAAGAAATTAATGTTCAGCAACCTGCCTTCTTCAAAGAGGTGAACAAAATGATAGCTGATGAAAATCTGGATAACTGGAAAACATATTTTGAATGGAATCTTCTTAACAGAAGTGCTCAATATTTAACCCAAAACTTTGTAGATGCGCAATTTGAATTTTATGGAAAAACACTACAAGGTAAAAAAGAGATGCAACCAAGATGGCGAAGAGTACTGAATAGTACAAATCGTGCATTGGGGCAGGCTATAGGAAAAAAATTCGTTGAAAAACATTTTCCACCTGAAGCTAAGGAAAGAATGGTTACGCTTGTTGGTAATTTAAGAGAAGCCCTGGGACAAAGAATCGAGAAGCTTGAATGGATGAGTAATGAAACAAAGGAAAAAGCACTGGAGAAGCTTTCAGTGATGAATGTTAAAATAGGTTATCCAGACAAGTGGAGAGATTTTTCAGACATTGAGATTGTTACTTCCTCTTATTTTGAAAATGTTATGGCGAGCAGCAAATTTAACAAAGCATATCAACTAAATAAAATCGGAAAACCCGTAAATAAAGACGAATGGTTCTTTCCACCACAAACCGTAAACGCTTACTATGCACCTTCTATGAATGAAATATGTTTCCCTGCTGGTATTTTACAGCCTCCTTTCTTTTACTTAGATGGTGATAAAGCTATTAATTATGGAGCAATCGGAGCAGTTATTGGCCATGAAATGACTCATGGATTTGATGACCAGGGAAGACAGTACGACAAGGATGGGAACCTGAAAAGTTGGTGGACTAAAGAAGATGAAGAAAAATTTAATAACAGGGCTGATATTCTTGTAGAACAATACAACAATAAGATAGTCCTTGACACAGTACATGCAAATGGCAAATTGAGCCTGGGGGAAAACATAGCCGATCTTGGTGGTGTAAATATTGCATTCACAGCATTTAAGAATGCCACAAAAAATGAAACTCTGCCAGATAAAATTGATGGATATACTCCTGATCAAAGATTCTTCCTGGCATGGGCAAGAGTTTGGGCTCAGAATATAAGAGATAAAGAAATCCTGAGAAGAACGAAGGAAGATGTACACAGTCTGGGTGTGCACAGAGTGAATGGACCCCTTGTAAATGTTGATGCTTTCTATGAAGCCTTCAATATTACAAAAGATGACAAGCTCTACATCCCTGATGATAAACGTGCCAAGATCTGGTAAAAATATAAAAAGCATCCAACATAAATCGGATGCTTTTTTTTATTATCTTTCTTGTAAATTTTACCTAAAACCCCAAAATATTAACCTATGAAACGAATTATTAAAACAGACAAAGCTCCCGCGGCTATTGGACCATATAGCCAGGCAGTGGAGATTAATGATACGTTGTACATTTCCGGTCAACTACCCATAAATGTGGAGACCCAAGAAATGCCTGAAAGTATTTCGGATCAGGCCGAACAGGTTATGAAAAATATAGGAATTATTCTGAAAGAAGCAGGATACAACTATAACCAGGTAGTAAAATCAACTATTTTTTTGGCTGATATCAAAGACTTTCAAAAAATGAATGAAATATATGGCAATTATTATAAAGAAGATCCTCCAGCCAGGTCTGCATTTGAGGTAGCAAATTTACCCAAAGGAGCTAAAATTGAAATTGAAACCATCGCAGTGAAATAATACAACTGACGATAATTGAATTTTGAGATTAAAAAATTAACCCGGAGATTGAAGCAATCTCCGGGTTAATTTTTAATAAGAAACCTTTAATCAATAGGTTTGTATTCTCCTTTACTTACTCCACATACCGGACAGGTCCAGTCATTAGGGACATGTTCGAATTCAGTTCCGGGTTCGATTCCCCCTTTAGGATCACCTTCTTTAGGGTCATACACATGACCACATACTGTACATTTATACTTCTTCATTGTAATATAAGATTAATAGTTCAACAAAATTTATTTTTTAACTTTTCTCACAACGTCAATAATTGTACCATCTACCCATTTAATGGCAGCAATAATTTCATCATCCAGTTCAGGCTTTTCAGGTTTACCGCATATTCTTTCCGCTTCCTCCTTTAATTCCTCAATAGTTTTTATTGGCAATCTTGATCCTTTTAATTTCTCCAGTAAATCTGTTCTTTTTGGATTAACTGCAATACCACGTTCGGTAACGATAACATCAATCAACTCACCTGGTCCACAAATTGTTGTAACCTCATCGGTAATCACAGGTATACGATCTCTGAATAGTGGAATAGGTAAAATAACATTTTTTGAAAACAAGCAGTTCTGCCATCCACCAATTCCATGTAACAAATAACCATCAGAGTGAGTAGCTACATTGGCATTAAAGTTTACATCCACTTCAGTAGCTCCCAGAACAACCACATCTACCATTCCCGCAAAGTTTCCTTTGCCGTGGTAGTTATAGCTGGTAAATGGACTTGTCCATACATGAGCAGGATTGTCTCTCATCGAACGTACTCCCTCCAAATCAAAAGTTTGTCCATCAAGAATATAATCAACAAGGCCATCCTCCAGCATTTTTACGAGGTACTTATTACTTCCTCCCCGGGCAAACCTTGCCTTTATATTTTTCTCTTTCATTTTTTTAGCAAAAAATTCTCCTACAGCCAGAGAAGTTCCTCCTGCCCCTGACTGAAAGGAAAAACCATCTCTGAGAATACCGGTTTCTTCGCAAAAATCTGCAGTCAATTCTGCAAGAAGCAATCGATCAGGACTTTTAGTTATCCGGGTTGTACCTGATATTATTTTCTCAGGAATTCCTATTTTTCCCAGCTCTACAGTATAATCCACATAATTACCCTGGATCTGCCAGGGAATACATGGAAAATCTACCATATTATCAGTAGCAACAATAACTTTATCAGCGTATTGTGAATCAGCCAGGGCAAAACCCAATAAACCTGTGGCAGATTGGCCGTATAATCCATTTGCATTGCCAAACGAATCAGCACAACCAGCTCCAATTACAGCAATATCGATCTGAACCTCCCCATCTTGCACAGCCTGGTATCTTCCTCCATGCGACCGCAGAATTCCTGTTCCTTTCATGTTTCCTTCCGAGGTGAACTTTCCCAGGGGCCCGTTCATACTTCCTTCAATATGATGAATGGTTCCATCTTCCAGGTATTGCAGCAAGTGCTCATGACAGGGAAATGATGCTGATGGAAACCAACGCAGGTTTTTTATACCTAATTCATGAGCAGCATCAAAAACCATATTTGCCAGAAGATCTCCGTTCCTGAAATGGTGATGTGTTGATATAGTCATTCCATCCTTAATGCCTGCTTTTTTTAATGCTTCTTTAAGTGATTCGACACGCTTATCTCCATTAGATGGGTAATCGGCATACGATCTTATCTTTGGTGCATGCTTCCTTCCTTCCGGCTTATGTTTTCCAACTCCTTTAAAAGGAATTACTTCTTCACCGTTAATTTTATCGGGAATCATCCGCCCTGCTGCATTCTTTGTTAAATTTTTATAAGGTTGTCCCATATATTGTATTATTTTACCTGTTATTGTTTATGATTAAACTAATTTCATATTTACTCCTCTTTCATCTCTTCCCGCCAGTTTTCAGAAATTATTCCCAGATCAACAGCCAGGTCAATATTTCGTTTTGCTCTCTTTACTACCGGCGGGTCAATCATTTTGCTACCAAGAGAAACAACTCCAAGTCCCTTTTCTTCCGCTTCATAGAATGCATCAACAATTTTCTTGGCTTTTTCTAACTCCTCACTTTCAGGAGCAAAACTTTCATGAATTACTTTAATCTGACGGGGGTGAATACAACCCATACCTTCGAAGCCAAGAGATTTGCTTTCTTTTATAGTATCTCTCAAACCCTGTTCATCACCGACATCAGAAAAGACAGAGTCAATAGCCTGAATTCTGGCCGCTTTACAAGCATTAATCAGACGTGTTCTTGCGTAAAAAGATTCGACAGCCTTGTTGGTTCTCTGGGCCCCAATATCAGCAGTATAATCCTCCAAACCAATAGCCAGGGCAACAACATTTTTTGAGGCAGAAGCTATTTCAAATGCCTTCTCCACGCCAAG
>Ga0102938_10000015_pt1 | contig 77700 bp, 78 predicted proteins | sample SalPonR2_B_D2_MG_FD_84516 | JGI IMG/M metagenome (GOLD analysis project Ga0102938, IMG submission 84516) | Salt pond soil microbial communities from South San Francisco under conditions of wetland restoration - Salt Pond MetaG R2_B_D2_MG | ecosystem: Environmental > Aquatic > Marine >...
AACTCTTAATTGAAATCTCAAATTTACGAGTTACGCTAGCAATTATTTATTGCTTTAATTCTTTGCTCTCTTGCTGTTCAGTTTTCAAAGACCGCTATTTCACTTGCTTTGCGCCATTTCTCTTTCGGCGACTCTGTTATAATATCATGGGCGCTATTCCTTGTCAACCGGTTTTTTGACTGTTTTCAAATTTTTATTGAAAGTAGTTGAATTGCCATGCAACCTTGCCCTTCATTTTTTTATATATGCTTTCAATTCATCCAAATCATCAAGGTATACCGGCCTTAGGGACTGATTGTAAATCACTGCCGCAGGATGAAACAAGGGGAAAACACTAAAGTTCATCCCTTCAATTTCAAGAGGACGGCCATGTACATCGCCTATTGCTATAGACCCTTCTTCCGTGACGGCTCTGAGAGCCGTGTTCCCGAGTGTCACAACAAGCGAAGGCCCTATCAATTTCAATTCTTCATGGAGCCTTCCCTTAAAAAACATGAGTTCCTCTTTGTTGGGCGGGCGATTATTTTTGCGCCCAGTCCTTGAATTGATTTTATACGGTCTTGTTTTGACAACGTTTGTTATATATATTTCCTTTCTTTCAAGTTTTACGATTTCAAGAAATTCATCCAGATTTTTTCCCGCCTGCCCAACGAAAGGTCTTCCAAGCTCAACTTCTTTGGAGCCCGGGGCCTCGCCAACCAAAACCATCTTCGCATAAATATTCCCCTCTCCATGCACTATCGTCCCGTACTTGGATTTTTCCATTTCCATTCTCAGCTTTTTTACGGCTGCCGCTTTCATATAAAAACCCCCTCTTCCCCGTCTGCAACAATTCAAATCTACGCTTATCATTATACAACATTTCCAGCCTTTTTTATCTTCGCAAAAAAAGATGCCGCAATCGGCATCTTAAAAGGGTATTTAATGGACTTTTTAACTGTTTTGCCTAAGGTATTCGACCGCGAATCCAAAATAAAGGGCCGTACCGTTTGCGAGACTCTCCTCATTGATGTTGAATTTGGGATGATGATGCGGAAATGTAAAGCCTTCTTCTCCGCTTCCGCTTCCGACAAATGCTATCGCTCCGGGTATTTTTTGGAGATAATACGCCATGTCCTCGCTTCCAGTCGTTTTGTCCTGATGCACAAGGTTCTCTCCACCCACTACTTTTTCGGCAACGCTTTTGACCGTCTCGACAACACCGGAATCATTTATTGTGGCGGGCATAGCCTCGACTATTGAAACCGCCGCTTCTGCCCGGTATGTTTTAGCTGTTTCCTGGGCATACCGCCTTATTGCATCGCCGGTTCTTTTTCTGGCCTCCTCGGAAAAACATCTGAATGTCCCTTCCATGTGGGCCTTTTCGGGTATTACATTGAATCTACTTCCCGCTTTGAACTCTCCAAGTGTGAAGACGACCGATTCCAGGGGACTTTTTTCCCTGCTTAGCATGGCTAGCGAATTCATTACAAAGGAAGCTGCTGCTACAATCGGATCCACCGTCTGGTTTGGAAGGGATCCATGACCACCTTTTCCTATGAAGTCTATGAAAACGCAATCGCCCGAAGCCATCCTCGGGCCAGTCTGAATGTTAATCTTGCCAGAGGGGATGTCGTTCCATAGATGGATCCCCATTATGGCGTCGACTCCGTCAAGCGCTCCTTCCTCTATCATCAGTTTGGCTCCACCGGCCTTTTCTTCCGCCGGTTGGAACAAGAGCTTGACTGTTCCCGCCAATTCGTTTCGAATTTCCGAAAGCGCCTTAGCGGCACCCAAAAGCATTGCCGCGTGCCCGTCATGGCCACACGCATGCATTACTCCATCATTTTGAGACTTGTAAGAAACATCGTTTTCTTCTGAAATCGGAAGGGCATCAATGTCCGCCCTGAGTGCCGCAACCGCCCCCGGACGTGCTCCTTCAACAATCGCAACCACTCCTGTTTTTGCGCAAGGCTCCCAAGGGATTCCCATCTTGTCGAGTTCCTCTTTTATCCTTTTTGATGTCCTTGCTTCATTCCAGCTGAGCTCGGGATTCTTATGGAACTCCCTTCGCATCGAAATCACATATTCTTTTTGCGCGTCAACAATTCCTTTGTGTTTCATTCCCTCTTCATCCCCTTTACTGATTTAAAAAATCCAATGCATACTGCGCATACAAAGCCGCTGCAATTTCCAAGGCATCCTCGTCAATATCGAATTTCGGATGATGGTGAGGATAAAGAGGAATCTTTTCCTCATTTTTTGTCCCGACAAATGCAAAAGCTCCGGGAACTTCTTTGAGATAGAAGGAAAAGTCTTCTCCTCCTGTTGTCTTTTCATAGCTAATCAAAGCATCTTTTCCCGCAATTTTTCCCACAGCCTTTTCTCCTATGGCAGCCATGGCGGGGTCGTTTATAGTAGGCAAAACCAATTCCTTGTAGTCAAGAACAGCCTCGGCCCTGTAGCTCTCTGCAGTTTTTTCTACCACTCTCTTTATCTGGGATTCAAAGGCATCGTTTACTTCCATGCTGAAGCAACGGGTGGTTCCTTCAAGATATGCCTCTCCCGCCAGCACATTGAACCTTGTTCCCGCATTGAATATTCCTATAGTTACTACCGCCGGATCCAGCGGGCTTATTTCCCTGCTTACAAGTGACTGCAAGTTGGAAACTATTGCAGAACCCACTACTACCGCGTCTACTCCTTGGTGAGGCATTGACCCGTGTCCGCCTTTGCCGGTGACATTTATGTTGAATATTCCTGCCGATGCCATCCTGGGACCTGCCTCAATAGACACTTTGCCTGCTGGAGCATCGTTCCAAAGATGCATTCCGAAAATGCCGTCGACATCTTTGAGTTCGCCTTCGTCAATCAATTTTTTGGCTCCCTTGGCAACCTCTTCACCCGGTTGAAACAAAAGCTTGACTCTTCCATCGAATGCATGGGATTTCTCTTTGAGTATTTTTGCGGCCGTCAAAAGGCCAGCTGCATGCCCGTCATGGCCGCAACCGTGCATGAATCCTGGATTTTGCGACTTGTAGGGCACTTCGTTGGTTTCCTGAAGGTCCAAAGCGTCTATGTCCGCTCTAAGCGCAATCGTTTTTCCCGGTCCTTTTCCTTCAACTATTCCCACAACACCGGTGCCTGCGGCTTTTTTGCATTCTATGCCCATGGACTCGAGTTCTTCTATTATACGATCCGACGTTCTTATTTCCTTCATGCTCGGTTCAGGATGCATATGAAACTCTCTTCTGATTTTCACGGCATAAGGCTTGTATTCCTTTGCCAGCTCTCTTATTGACATTATTCCGCCTCCCCTAATTCTATAATTGTATGGCATATGACTTCTATTCCCTTTTGCAAATCTTCATAGTCTGTCCATTCCTCCGGACAATGGCTCCTTCCGTCCCTGCTTGGAACAAAAACGAGTCCTGTCGGAGTTATCTCGGCCATTATCATTGCATCATGACCCGCACCGCTTGTCATGACCTTGTGGGAAAAACCTTCTTTCAAGGCATTCTTCTTTAGTAGCGACAATATTTCGGTGTCCATGGTCACTGGATCAACTTTAAGCAAATCTTCTATTTCAAAAGAAACTCCACGCTTTTGTGAAACTTCCTTCAGTTTTTCCTCAACTGCGGACCTGACAGCATCCATGCAGCCAATTTTTTTTGAACGGATATCCACGGTAAACTCAACTTCGCCAGGCACAATATTGGCCGCCCCGGGCCTGACATCCAGAACTCCAACTGTTGCGACCGTGCCTTGACCAGCTTCGACGGCGTAGTTGCCGAGCTCGGAGATGAATTCGGAAGCCGCCCCAAGAGCGTCTTTTCGGAGAAGCATCGGAGTCGTTCCCGCATGGTCGGGGCGTCCAATCATCTTTACCCTGAATTCAGAAATTCCGACTATGAAATCCACCAGCCCGAAATCCGTATTTTCTCTTTCCAGCACCGGACCCTGTTCTATATGCAATTCTATAAAAGCTTTCAAGTCTTCCGACTTTCTTGCTGACTCGTCAATTTTATGCGGGTCAAAACCAAAGGCTTCAAAAGCCTCGGCCATTGAAATCCCATCCTTGTCTTTGTTCTTCTTCAAATCCTCATACTTGACTTTTCCTGCCATTGAACGGCTTCCGAATACGCCCGCTCCGAAGCGGCCGCCCTCTTCTTCTATCATTCCTACAAATTCAATCGGATATTTTGTTTTTATTTTTTTTTCCTTGAGGACCCTCATTATTTCCAGCCCCATGACAACTCCCGCAGGACCGTCGAAGTTGCCTCCATTTTTAACAGAGTCGAAATGCGACCCGATCATTATTACCGGTGCATCTGAATCGGTTCCTTCCATTCTTCCAAAAATGGAGCCTGCCGAATCTTCGTAAACCTTGAGGCCCAATTCATCAAGTTCGCCACGCAAGTATTCTCTTGCTCCCCGGTCGGCTTTAGTAAGCGAAAACCGTGTAAGCCCCTCTCCCGGAGATGAATTAAAAGCAGAAAGAGCTTCTATGTCTTTTCTTATTCTATCCAAACTGGTATGCATGACCTTCCTCCTTAATTTTTAAATCAACCGGGAAATGGCATCTCCTTGACCTAAAGACAAGCAGATGCCAAATTTATCCCAATCTTCACTGATGATATCCGTTAAGCGGTTACAGCAGTTTTACGAATATGCCCGCAATTATTACCGAGGCGATTGTAACAGTCGTGAATCCGCCTACCAGCATCTTCGGAAGCATTTGATCCATTGCGTAATCTTCTTCTTCCTGCGTTTTTGTAGAAGCCTTGATTGCCTCTATTGTAAGAACATAGTCTGCGGGGAAGCCGTAAAGAGCTGTCATTGCAATTGAGAATGCCATCTCTTTTGTAGATCCCAAAATTTTTCCTGCAAGCATAGAAAGTATTCCCATTCCGATTACCCCGAGAATGATGATGCCGAAAAGAGGAAGCGCTATTTTTGCAAGCATTTCCGGAGTAGCTTTTGAAAGTCCCGCAAATATGAATGCCATAAGCACTGTCATAAGGAAGCCGAATGCGTTCGCTTTTACAAGAGCCTTTTCCTCAAGAAATCCGAATTCTCTTCCTATTACTCCGAAGAGCAGACAAACAACAAACTGATTCAGGTGAAGCACAGGTGATGCAAGTGTAGCCAAGTAAGCCACAAATCCCAATTTGAACAAGATAACATAAGGGGATTGGTATTTTTCAGGCACCGGAGGGAAGGTCCAGTGGCCCGCTTTTTCTTCGGCCGCCATGGCTCCAACAGATTTCTTCTCGGCAGAGAAGGAAACCTCTCCGCTTCTGATCTTATCTGCCAATCTTGTAGCTTCCTTCTTAAGAAGCACTGCCGTAAGCGGGTATCCGAAGAATCCCTGCATGATGTACATGGCTGTTGCAAGCACCGCAATTGTGGGAAGTCCCATTTCCGTTGCTGCCGTTGACATCAGAATTGAAGCTACTACTCCACCTGTTAGAGGCGGCGTGGCGGCTACTACTGTCTGCCATCCGAAAAACACTTTCCCGATAGTAAGGGTCATTGCGCAAATTCCCACGATTCCCATCATGGCTATTACGACAGTTCTCCATTGGGACAATAATTCCTTGACACTCATGAGTGTTCCCATATGAGTCAGCAATAAGTACATTGATACATAAACAATAGGTGTTGCAAATGAGCTTTGTGTAACAAGATCAGCAGGAAGTACCGTCCAGAAACCGATCAGGAACAACACCGCCGATACGAAAACGGAAGGTATGAATGCTTTTGTTTTCGTCGATACAATTTCGCCTATCATCAGTATGGCCAAAACAATACTGAAAGCGGCAATTACGTTTAATACCATTATAAATTCCTCCTTTTATATATTTAATAAATAGTCTAACAATTTCGTAAAATTATTGCTATGGTGAACACACCAAAGTTTAATGTCATTTTTTGTGTCTATGGTATATAATAGTCTTAAAAAACTGGAGGCAGACGATGTATTCACATAAAAGCAGGGAAGAAAAGCTTGAAGCTCTTCTTGAAGTAACTCAAATTCTAAATTCCACACATGACACCGATTCAATCTTGCACTCGCTTCTGGAGTTATCCATAAAACTTATAGACGGAGGAGATGCCGGTTGCATTTTCCTTTACAACAAAAGAACGGGCTTCCTTGAAATGAAAGCATACGTCGGCATGGGCGACTCTGTCAAAGATGTAAAGATGCTTCCAGGCGAGTCAATGACCGGAATAGCCTTCGAACGGAAAGAGGCGATGTTTTTTCCCGACAGCAAGGCGGTGCGTAGCGCCATGGGGACAATGTCTAAAAGAAACAACCAAATGGCTGTTGACGGAAATGTTGTGGCTTCTAATATCCATAGTTCAATCTGCTGCCCCCTCAGATACCTTGAAGACACCATCGGCGTTCTGGTAATAGACAACTTCACAAACAAGGCCACCCTTATGGAAAGCGATGTGGCGTTGCTTAAGGCCGTTTCAGTACAGGCAACAATAGCGATCGTGAATTCCCTCAATTATGAGCGCGAACTCAAAAACAACCAAAAGCTGGCACGCTACAACAAAATAATTGAAAGCCAGAGGAACAAATACAAATTCAGCACCCAAGTCCACGGAAAATTCACAGACATGGTTTTGAATGGGAGCTCTTTAGACGATATAATTGAAGAAGTCAAGTTTCTCACCAAAAAAAACGTTTTTCTTGTAAACCCGTTCTACAATATAACAAACCATACTTATATAAAACCCCTTCCTTTTGAATCGGAAAGCCTTCGTCCCCTTTTAATTCAAAAGCTTAACAAGCATGCAAAAACTCTGTTTGAAACCGATTCCGGACTGCACTGCTTTTCCTTTCCTATAACGGTAAACCAGGAAACCATGGGATGGCTCTGCCTGATCAGCAAATCGGCCAAGCTCGTAGAAAACGAAATTATCGCCGCGGAAAGAAGCGCAACAATATTGGCAATAGAAATATTGAAGCAAAACGAATTGAAAGACCTCGAGCAATCTCTCAAAGGCGATTTTCTGGACAGCCTGCTGACAGGCGTACCCAATGATTATCTGCTTAAATGCTCCGAAAACTATCAATTCAACATGGAATCGAGCCACAGGATTTTACTTGTTAAATTCATGTTTGAAAGTCCGTCGGGAACAAGTCTTACAAACCACGAAAAACATGTCCGCAACTGCCTTAAACGGTACTACACACCTTTTGACAACGCCCTTCAATCAAGTTCCCCCGGATCCATTGCTCTGCTGCGCCACCATTACATAGTATGCATATTGGAATCCTCTCCTCTGAAAGACAATTTGGATGTCGAAGAAGTTCTCAACATAGTCAAGTCCAAATACCATCAAAATTACAGCCACGAATTCAAGACCCTTAAATTGAGGATTGGCATCAGCGATGCTTTTGATAAAATAGGAGATTTCAGGAATGCCTACGAATCCGCAAGGCACACGGTAAAGATGATTGAAAGCTCTGACTCCCCAATAGTTTCACTTTATTTCAAAGATATAGAAGTGAAGAGATTTCTTTTGGCAAACGAAAAAGAACATCTTCGTTCTTATTATAATAAAGTCCTGGCCCCATTGCTTGACTACGACAACAATTCAAGAAACGATTTTATTGAAACTCTCGAGATCTATCTCAAAAGCAATTGCAATTGGTCAGAATCCAAGAAGCTGCTCCATATTCATGGAAATACGCTGACATACCGGTTGAACAGGATTTCTGAAATAATGAACATGGACCTTAAAAATTATCAGGACCGGCTGCGGCTTCAAATAGCTTTCGAAATCCAAGAACTGCTTAAATGAGCCGTCCGCATTTCGCTTTCGACATCAAAAGAGCATGCCCCTTTTGCGGGCATGCTCTTGCTTTGTATTTATTTACTTAAGGCTTTTGTTTTTAATCTTTCCACTTTCCAACCGACCAACTTTCTGCTTTTTTGTCTTTGCTCTTTTTCTTTCTACTTTCTACTTTCTACTTTCTACTTTCTACTTTCAACTTGCTACTGTTCCTATTCCTTCGCCTCTCCCAAGTATGCGTTCTTGACATCTTCGTTGACAAGAAGCTCTTTGCCCGGGCCCTCGAGTACTATTCTTCCCGTTTCGAGAACATAGCCATAGTCGGCTATTTCCAATGCCGCTTTAGCATTTTGTTCTATAAGGAGTATTGTTACGCCTTTTTTGTGTATCTCCTTTATTATATCGAAAATGTCCTTTACTATAAGCGGCGCCAAGCCAAGTGAAGGCTCGTCCATCATCATAAGCTTGGGATTCGACATCAATCCGCGTCCAACGGCAAGCATCTGCTGCTCTCCACCCGAAAGCGTGCCGGCCTGCTGCCATTCGCGCTCCTTGAGTCTCGGGAAGAGGTCGTAAACCCATGCCATGTCCTTGTCGACTTCAGCTTTATTGTTTCTGAGATAGGCTCCCAGTATCAAGTTTTCCTTTACCGTCAGATTGGGAAAAACCCTTCTGCCTTCAGGAACCAAAACGATTCCCGATTTAACTACTCCTGTGGTCTTTTTTGTAAGGAGACTCTCCCCGTTGTAAACGATGTCTCCACCCGAAGGCTTGACTATTCTCATTATGCTGCGAAGCGTTGTGCTTTTTCCTGCTCCGTTGGCGCCTATGAGCGTTACTATTTTCCCCTCGGGGACATGTATGTTGGCTCCCTTGAGAGCGTGGATGCCTCCGTAATGGACATTAAGATCTTTTATTATCAGCATTATTCATCCACCCCCAGATATGCCTCGATTACCTTTTGGTTGTTTTGAATCTCGCGGGGATTTCCTTCAGCGATGGTGACTCCGTAGTCCAAAACATAAATTTTTTCGCAAACACCCATGATTACCTGCATGTGGTGTTCAATCATGAGTATGGAAACCTTGAATTTGTCCCTTACATCATGTATGAAGTCCATAAGCTCGAGGGACTCCTGGGGATTCATTCCTGCTGCCGGCTCGTCAAGAAGAAGTATCTTGGGCTCAGTTGCCAAAGCCCTTGCGATTTCCAACCTTCTCTGCTTTCCGTACGGAAGCGATGTCGACACTTCGTCGGCTTCTTTTTCCAACCCGACTTCTTTCAGAAGATTCATCGATTTTTCATACATTGCGTTTTCTTTTTTTACATAGTCCGGCGTTCTGATTATGGAAGAAAACAGATTCGAACCCAGGCGCATGTGTCCAGCCACCATAACATTGTCCAAAACAGACAAGTCCTTGAACAGCCTTATGTTTTGGAAAGTTCTAGCTATGCCAAGTTTTGTTATCTCGTGGGGTTTCATTCCAGTTATATCCATGCCCATACATTGAATGTTTCCTTCTGTAGGGCTGTAGACACCGGTGATCATATTGAAACAGGTCGTTTTGCCGGCTCCGTTCGGACCTATGAGGCCGACTATTTCGCCTTCTTTCATATCCAGATTGAATTCAGAGACCGCCGTCAATCCGCCGAATCTCATGGTAATGTTATCTGTCTTTAGAACAGTCACTTTTCCACTTCCTTTTCATCTAGGCTTTTCTATTTTTCCAAGCAGTTGCAATCGTCTCTTTCGGATTTGTTACCCATTCCCAACGAAACTCATTCGTACCCATAAGACCCCTTTGATAAAAGAGGATTACAATCATGAGAAGCGCAGAGAAAACAACCATCCTCATTCCGGGAATTCCTTCTATTTGAATGAATCCGAAATCCATGGAACCGTCGAGGAACCTTAGTGCCTCAAGCATTACCGTAACCACGACAGCGCTTATTACTGTTCCTGTTATACTTCCTATTCCTCCAAGAACAACAATCAAAACTATATTGAATGTCATCAGGAACCTGAACATAAGCGGGTCGATTGTTCCCATCAGATGCCCGAGAAGAGCTCCGCCGACACCCGCCATGAATGATCCTATTACAAAAGACATCATCTTGTGCTTGAACAGACTCACGCCCATGGCCTCGGCGGCAATCTCATTTTCTCTTATTGCCTTGAAAGCCCGTCCGTAACTGCTCTTTATCAACAAAACCATGACAATGACCATTACAACTGCCGTGCCCCAGCTCCAATATACATTTGTAAAGTTGGGAAGCCCTTTGAGTCCCAACGCACCGTTAGTGAGTGTTTGAGTGTTTGTGAAAATGATTCTTATGATTTCACCGAACCCAAGTGTGGCAATTGCCAGATAGTCGTCATTGAGCCTCAGCACAGGAGCACCAATCAAAGCTCCCGCAATTGCCGCCATGACCCCGGCCATTATAAGCGCAGGAAAGAACGGCCATTCAATGTTTGCAAACAGAGGAATCATTGGTTTCAGAAAAAAATTCATCTGCTTGAGTTCGGGAGACATTGTCAAAATCGCCGAAGTGTAGGCGCCCACAGCCATGAATCCCGCATGTCCAAGTGAAAAAAGTCCGGTGAATCCGTTTATGAGGTTGAGTCCTAGACCAAGAGTGACATATATTCCGGCAAGATTGATTATTCTCATTTGGTAGGAATCGAAAATTCTATCGGCTATCGTAAGAAAGCCTATGAACAAAACCAAAGCTATCAATGTCAAAATGTTTTTTTTCGTATTTTTTTTCATCGTCTACACCTTCTCCGTCGTTGTTTTTCCCATCAAACCGGACGGCTTGACCAAAAGTATGACAATCAATAGAACAAACGCAAAGGCATCTCTGAATCCTGTAAGCGACGGAAGCAATGCAACTATCAGGATTTCTCCAAGGCCAAGTATGAAGCCCCCCACGACTGCACCCTTTATGCTTCCTATTCCGCCGACAACGGCCGCTATAAAGCATTTGAGACCCGGCATCATTCCCATCAACGGAATAAGCTGCGGGTATTTGAGCCCCCACAAAACACCTCCAAGCGCGGCAAGAAGCGAACCCACGCCAAAGGTAAATGTTATTATTACGTCAACATCAATTCCCATCAGTCTTGCTGCCTCATAATCTTTAGAGACTGCGCGCATTGCCATTCCCGTTTTTGTATTGTTGACAATGTATACAAGCATAGCAAGGAAAATAAGTGTTACAACAGGAATTATCAACTGTATCGATACTACCGATACGCCGCCAAAATTGAAAATCTTTGCAAAAACCGGAGCTATCGGAAAAGCCTTGGGCCTTCCTCCGAAAACAACAATACCCAAATTCTCTATTAAAAATGAAGCTCCTATTGCCGATATCATTATTGAAATCCTCGGCGAATTTCTAAGAGGCCTGTAAGCAAGGCGCTCAACAAGGATTCCAAAAATAGCTGTCAATACAAGTGACAAGATAAAAGCCGCCCACCACGGTAGAAAAAAAGCCGTCATTGCATAAAACGCTATATAAGTCCCTATCATAAAAATGTCGCCGTGGGCAAAGTTTATAAGCCTAAGAATCCCGTAAACCATGGTATATCCTATGGCCAAAAGCGCATATAGGCTGCCAAGGGAAATCCCGTTGACCATATGCTGCATAAATGTCTGAATACTCATCTGTTTTCCCCCAAACATTGCAATTTAACACTTTGTCTTATTATTGCGGCAAAGTCTATTGTAACAATAGTGTAGACTTCCCATTTGGGAAGTCTACATTTTGTTTATTTGATTTTTCTGACCTAGAAAGGTTCAACTGTTGCTTTGTACTTGAATTTGCCGTCTTCGATGACCTTGATTATTGCAGATTTGACAGCGTCTCCGTTTTCGTCGAGAGAAATGATTCCTGCCGCTCCCGGGAACATGCTTGTTTCTGCAACAGCATCTCTTATAGCAACTGTGTCAGTTGTAGTCCCTGCTCTTTCCATTGCATCAAGGGCTACCAAATAAGCGTCATATGCAAGAGCTGTAACGGCAGCAGGCTCGACATCTGCACCATACTCTGCTCTGTATGCTTCAAGGAAAGTAGTTGTTTCTTCAGTCAATGGAACCTCTGAATCAAAGAATGTAGAGAAAACAGCTCCCTCTGCAGCTTCTTTTGCTATTTCGATGACTTCCGGAGTTTCCCAAGTGTCAGCTCCGAGCATAGGAAGATCCATTCCTAATTCTTTAGCCTGCTTCATTATAAGAGCAGACTCGATGAAGTTGCCCGGTGCGAAGATGGCTTCCGCATCTGAATTCTTGATGTTTGTCAATTGAGCAGTGAAGTCCTGGTCTCCCGTATTGTAGTTGGAAACCGAAACTATGACATCTTCGTCGCCTGTAAGCTTTTTCATTTCTTCAGTGAAGAACTGAGCAAGTGCTACAGAGTAGTCATTTGAGATCTCTTGGATGATGGCAACTTTCTTAGCACCAACTACATCGTTTGCATATCTTGCCATTACAACGCCTTGGAAAGAGTCTATGAAGCAAACCCTGAAGTAGAAGTCGTTTCCAAGTGTAACAAGCGGATTAGTGCATGAAGTTCCTATAGCGGCAACCTGGGCATCCTTGTAGACGGGACCCGCTGCTATGGAGAATCCGCTTCCCCAAGAACCGAGAACTATTGACACTTTTTCTTTGTCGACAAGTCTTCTTGCGGCATTTGCTGCTTCAACCTTGTCGGACTTGTTGTCAACAATAACCAATTCCACTTTCTTTCCGAGAACCTCCGGATAAAGCTTGTTTGCAAGCTTGAGTCCTTCGATCTCCAAAGCTCCACCGGCTGCATTTGCGCCTGTCATTGGCTCAAATACTCCAATTTTCACAACTTCTGCTTCTGCTGTTCCTTCCGATTCATCTCCTGCCGGCGCCTCTTCCTTTGCACAGCCAAAAGCGAACACCGAGAACACCATTACAAGTGCCAAAAATAGTGCCAATTTCCTTTTCATACAACTCCCTCTCTTTCGGTTCGTTTTTTTTGAATCCTTTTTGCTAACAGTTTCTTGAAACTACGTAAAAATACTACTCTAATTTTAGTTTTACTACGGGATTTTGTCAATACGATAAAATTTTTATACATATATAATAATATTTATATGCTCTATTTCCAAAGCTTTTAGCCGATTGACTTCTTTTGGGTAGGATTGGGAATTTTCAAACAATTATATTTTTTTTCAGCTCTATAAATGTCATGACGTATTGTGTTTAGAAACATACTGTACTATACTGTTGAATATGCACAAGGAGCAAAAATTTTTGGAGGTATTTGATATGAAAAGAGTTTTTTCAGGCGTTCAGCCGACATCGGAACTTCATTTGGGAAATTACCTTGGAGCTATCCGAAGATTTGTACAATTGCAGGATGAAATGGACTGTGTCTACAGCATAGTCGATTTGCATTCCATCACAATTCCCCAAGAACCGTCGGCCCTTAGGGAAAATTCACTGAAGCTGGCCGCGCTCTTCATGGCCGTAGGTCTGGACCCGGACCGAATCATATTGTTTATGCAATCACAGGTCAGGGCTCACAGCGAGCTTGCCTGGCTCCTTCAGTGCGTAGCATATACAGGCGAATTGAACAGAATGACGCAATTCAAAGAAAAGAGCCTGGGGAAAGAAGCCGTATCCGTAGGACTTTACACATATCCAACCCTAATGGCGGCTGACATTCTTCTTTACGATACACATTACGTACCTGTAGGCAATGACCAGAAACAGCATCTTGAATTTACACGTGACATTGCAGAAAGATTCAATTCTCGTTTCGGAGAAACATTTGTGATGCCAGAACCTCTTATTACAAACGTTTCGGAAGGCGCTCGAATAATGGCCCTCGACAACCCGGACAAGAAAATGAGCAAAAGCAACTCCAACCCCTACAGCAAAATCAACCTGCTCGACAATCCGTCGAAAATTAAAAAAAGCATAATGAAGGCGGTTACCGACAGCGAATCCGAAGTTCGTTACGATTGGGATGAAAAGAGAGGCATAAGCAACCTTATGACAATACATTCAGTAATGAGCGGCAAGTCGATAAAAGAAATTGAAAAGACATACGCTAACACAGGCTATGGAACTTTCAAGAAGGATCTTGCCGAAATAGTTGCCGATTCCCTTTCTCCTATACAAAAGAGATATGAAGAAATTCGTTCTTCCGGCGAAGTGGAAAAGGCAATGAAGAGCGGTGCGGAAAAAGCATCTTCAATAGCAGACGAAGTTGTAAACCGAGCAAAGAAAAAAATGGGTTTTGTGTTGTAGCAACAATTTGACGCACTTGACAGAAAAGCGCCGGAAGCTCTGCTCCGGCGCTTTTCTTTGAGATTGAAGAAAAAGTCTCAATATCACAGGCTGTAGAAAACCTTCTATTTCAAGGCGCCGCCAAAAGCCAGTGATGGGAGCGTATTGAGACATACGTGACCAAACGGGTTTTGGCAAGGCAACGCAGAAATTGGTGCTTTTCTACAGTCTGAAGCGCCGGAAGCTATGCTCCGGCGCTTTTATATTTCTTTCAGCTTGTCAAATTCCTTTCTGAACTTTCGGATAATTTTTTTCTCCATTCGGGATATTGTCATCTGCGAAACCCCTAGATCCGAAGCAACCTGTATCTGAGTGCGGGTCTTGAAAAACCTGTCCTCAACTATCTTCACTTCAACCTCATTGAATTTTTCCATGCACTTGACGATAAATTCCCTGTTTTCAATCATGTCGAAAACCTTGTCCTCTTTGCCTATTATATCTATAAGCTGTATGTCCTTATCATCTCCATGGTTGTCATAGCTTATGTCAAGAGACTTTGGAGAATATACTTGGCTGGCTTCTATAGCTTCAACCACCTGCTCAACCGAACACTCGAGTTCCTTTGCAATATCATCAATGGTAGGCGTTCTCTGCAACTTTTGCTGCAGTGATGTTTTTGTCGTATAAATTCTCTTGGACAATTCCTGGATCCTTCTGGGAACCCTAATTGCCCAACCCTTGTCCCTGAAATATTTTTTTATTTCTCCGATGATTGTCGGTGTCGCAAAACTCGAAAACTCATATCCCCTTTCAACGTCAAACCGTTCTATTGCGTAAATCAGTCCAAGAGATGCAACTTGGAAAATATCCTCGTAGTCAATCCCTTTGTTCGTGTATTTCTTCGAAAGTATTTCAGCTATATAAAGGTATTTTCCCACCAAAATATTCCTTATTTCAATATCTCTGTTTTTGGCGTAAAGCCTGAAGAGTTCCTTTCCATCCATCGCCTCCAAGGCAATGCCATCGTTAATAATATTTTTTTCTGTTTCTTTTTCCATCATTGCCCAATCCCCCTCCGCAAAAAACTTTGGCTTCGCAGTTTACAAAAGATTTTTGTACATTTTTATTTCAGTACCCTTTTCTTTTGAGGAATTGACCTCTACTCGGTCCATAAGCGACTTGATAACAAAAATTCCTAATCCGTGGTCCGATGGATTCTTCAAGTCAGGGGAAGAATAGTCCGCCAAATCGAATCCATTGCCATTGTCTTTAACAATAACACCTATTTTTTCATTTTCTTTTATAAACCTGATATCGAAGTTTTCTTCTTTTTTGGAATGAACGACTACATTATTGCAGGCTTCGCTAACAGCAACCTTTATGTCTTCTATTTCTTCGAAGTCAAAACCTATGCTGTTTGCAATTACCGAAGCTGTCAGTCTGACAATCGAAACATATTCGGGATTTGAGGGAATAGACAGGTCTATATATTTTTGTCCTTGGCTTGCGCCTTCAAAATCAACCGTTTCCTTGAATATGCACATATTATCACCCTTCATTTTGGTTTTCCTTAATTACAAAAACTTTATCCAGCCCTGTAATGCTGAGCAGTTTAAGAATGTTTGGCCTGGCATTCAATACTACAAGGTTCTTGCCTTCTTCCTTGAGCTTCTTCAATATTCCTATCAAAACTCCCAAACCGCTGCTGTCTATGTAAGAAAGCTCCTTGCAGTCGATTTGTATTTCTGATTTTTTTTCTTCAATCATTTCATTCAGGGTTTCCTTGACTTTGTCTGAAGTATAGATATCCACTTCTCCCATGATCTTTACATCCCATAAATCCTTGTCTTGATGGTATCGCTTCTCGATAGAAAGTGACAAAAGCTTTCCCTCCCCAACCTGTTGATTTCCTTGGCAATCGGCAAAATAATAACAAAAAGTGTGAAAAAGATAAATAATCTTCTCATTACTTTTGATTTTACTATATATTCATCATGTGTGCAATTTCAATTAAAGCTCTGCGGCTCTCCATTCAACAAAAAAAGCCTCCGTGACTGCATAAGCAGACCGGAAGCTTTATTATTTTTTCAATATCAGTATTCCTTGTCAAAATATCTTTCACAAAAATCACAATAGTTCAAGTTGCACTTGTTGTTTACGTTGTGTATGCAAGTAATGGCACCACATTTCTTGTTTTCCATCTTCTTTTTATCAACTGTCTTCTTCGCGTTTTTCATATAATGCACCCCTTTTCGAACTATTTATGTGTACATTATAATATCTGTATACAATCTTGTCAATGGTATACAGGTATATTTTTTTAGAAAAATGTAACATTTTTTTATTGCGCCAATTCAAACATTTTAAGCCCTATCAGAATTATTGCTGCGTCTCCGCATGCATGAATAATGTAGGAACAAATTATTGTATCGTCCTTTTCGTCAATGTAGTTGAAAAAAAATCCCGCGGAAAGCAAACCCAAAATGGCAACTGCAATCAATTTGGCATCAAACCAAGTCTTGAAAATTGACAGGTGGTAAATTGAAAAAAGCAACGAAGAGTAAATGTATGCAAAAAGCCTTTCTCCCGAAGAATTATTTTTTAAGTTCAAAAATAAAAACCCTCTAAAAAAATACTCTTCTATTGCAGCATTTACTAAAATTATATAAATGCCTACCGCCATGAAGTTTCCTCTATTGATATTGAGAGAGCTTTCCATTTCTCCTATTATCGAGCCCGCGTCCATTTGACTCCCCAACAATGCATATGCCGCCATGACTGAAGAAAACGCCCCAAGCCCGAGAAGCCCGATTTTTTTCAAGGATACCAACCCTTTGATTCTAAAAAAGCTTTTTCTTTTTCCAAATGCATTCTGCAATAGCGATGCGCCGACAAAAAAAATCATAACTTTTGAAATTGACTTCACAATGTATCCCGGCATCAATATTTGTTCAATGATATAAAGAAAAACTACTGCCAGCAAGCTGTACGCAATTAGCATCGTTTTTTTTGTTTTGTCCATTTTTCTTCCTCCATCAGCTCTGTTCACATCAATGACAAAATGAATTTCTTTTGTATTGTCAAAAACTTTTACAGTTTTTTGCTTTTACGCAAAAAAATCCGCAATAAAATGCGGATTTTTTACTTTCTATTTTAGTTCAATCTCTTTTTCAGCTTCAAGAACCTTGGCTATGGAAATAACAGAATCATTTTCTTCTATTCTCATGAGTTTGACTCCCTTTGTGCTTCTTCCCATGGTGGAGATGTCATCCACTTTCAATCGTATCACCACACTGGATGAATTGATAATGAACAACTCATCTTCCTCTTCAACCACTATGGCCCCTACAATCCTTCCCGTTTCATTTGTCGAATTGTATGTTTTAACGCCCTGTCCGCCTCTTGTTTGGACTCTGTATAGAGCCATACGCGTCCTTTTTCCGAAACCGTTTTCACTCACTACCAGAAGTTTTTTCTTGTCATCGGCAATTTCAAGGCTAACCACGCAGTCATCACCTTTGAGTTTTATTCCCTTGACCCCTTTGGTGTTCCTTCCTACGCTTCGCACTTCCTCTTCTTTGAACCTGATGGACAATCCATTTCTTGTAATCAGCATGAGATCCTTTTTACCGTCGGTTTTAATCACTTCGATAAGTTCGTCCCCATCCTTAAGATTTATGGCAATAAGTCCTGTTTTTCTTGATGAATCATATTGGCTCAGTTCTGTTTTTTTGATTACTCCGTCTTTGGTTGCCAAAACCAGATAAGATTTTTCCTCAAAATCCTTAAGGGGGATTATGGCTGTCACTTTTTCATCGCTTTCAAGCTGCAGGAGATTCACTATCGCCGTTCCCTTTGCCTGACGTTTTGCTTCTGGAATTTCGTACGCCTTTATCCTGTACACTTTGCCTTTGTTTGTGAAAAACATAATATAATTATGAGTTGTTGTAGTGAATATGTCTTTTACAAAGTCCTCTTCCCTTGTTGAAAGCCCTGCTTTCCCTCTACCGCCTCGCCTCTGGCTGGTGTATGTGTCGCACGGAACTCTTTTTACATATCCATAACGTGTAAGTGTTATAACAACTTCTTCGTCAGCTATGAGGTCCTCGTCGTTCATGTCTTCGGCTTGCGCCCGTATTTCTGTTCGACGATCATCGCTGAACTTGTCTCTTATTTCTGTTATTTCATCTTTTATTATGCTCATCAGAAGTCTTTCGTTTGAAAGTATTTCCTTGTATCTGTTTATTTTTTTTATGAGCTCCATGTATTCGCTTTCTATCTTTTCACGTTCAAGCCCTGTCAATTTCTGCAGTCTCATGTCGAGTATCGCTTGGGCTTGCACCTCTGTCAATGAAAATTCGCTTTTTAGCTGGGCCCTTGCCTCTTCTGCGTTGGCAGATTTTTTTACGAGCTCGACTATTCTGTCAATATTGTCAAGAGCTATTCTAAGGCCTTCCAAAATATGGGCCCTGTCTTCGGCTTTTTTAAGATTGTATTTTGTTCTCCGTGTTAAAACATCCTTTTGGTGTCGTATATAATGGTAAAGTATTTCCTTGAGGTTAAGCGTTTTTGGCTCTCCGTCCACTAAAGCTATCATTATTATGCTAAAGGTCGTTTGAAGTTGTGAATGCTTGTAAAGCTTGTTGAGTACGATTCCAGCATTGGCGTCTTTTTTGAGTTCAATGACCACCCTTATTCCTTCTCTGTTGCTTTCATCCCTTAAATCCGAAATCCCCTCTATTTTCTTGTTTCTTACCAAATCTGCAATTCCCTCAATTAATTTGGATTTATTTACCATGTATGGTATTTCGCTGACTATAAGGGCTTCTCTTCCCCTTTTCATTTCTTCCGTTTCAATTCTGGCCCTGACCCTGAGCTTTCCTCTCCCTGTCCTGTAGGCGTTCTTTATTGCGTCCTTGCCTAAAATTATTGCCCCCGTAGGAAAGTCCGGCCCTTTTACTATTTTGATCAATTCATTTACATCCGAATCCGGATTGTCTATTAGATGAATGGTTGCATCAATTATTTCCCCCAAATTGTGCGGAGGTATTGACGTAGCCATACCAACGGCTATTCCGCTTGATCCGTTAGCAAGCAAATTGGGAAATCTGCTCGGAAGCACAACCGGTTCCAAAAGCTCCTCATCGAAGTTTGGTGTAAAATCAACGGTTTCCTTTTCTATGTCCCTTAGCATTTCCTTGGACAGCTTGGCAAGCCTGGCCTCGGTATATCTCATTGCCGCAGCGCTGTCTCCGTCTATTGAACCAAAGTTTCCATGCCCGTCGACCATCATGTATCTTGACGAAAATTCCTGAGCAAGTCTAACCATTGCATCATATACCGCAGTATCTCCATGCGGATGGTATTTTCCCAAAACGTCACCGACTATGCGGGCGGATTTTCTGTGGGGTTTGCTCGGATCCAGATTCAATTCGTTCATTGCATAAAGTATCCTGCGGTGAACCGGCTTTAGACCGTCCCTTACGTCAGGCAAAGCCCTTCCAACTATTACGCTCATGGCATAGTCTATATATGATTTTTTCATTTCCTTAGTTATGTCAACTTCAAGGATTTGATTGTTTTCCATTGTCTTCCTCCCGCCTTGTTTTCATTAGACTCTTCAATTTATCAATAAGCATCTTTTGTTTATATATCCAGATTGCTTACATATTTCGCGTTTTCCTCTATGAATTCCCTTCTTGGCTGGACTTTGTCACCCATAAGAATCGTAAAGATTTCATCTGCTTCAACAGCGTCGTCAATGGAAACCTTTTTCATTATTCTTTTTTCAGGGTCCATGGTAGTATCCCATAATTGCTCAGAGTCCATCTCTCCAAGACCTTTATAACGTTGGATTGATATGCCTTTTCTTCCTATTTCTTTCAAAAGGACATCCAGTTCGCCATCGGTGTATACATAATGCTCTCCTCTTCCTTTTTTAACCTTGTACAAAGGCGGTTGCGCTATATATATATATCCGTTTTCAAGAAGCGGCTTCATGTATCTGAAGAAAAAGGTCAAAAGCAAAGTCCTTATATGCGATCCATCTACATCGGCATCTGTCATTATGACTATTTTATGATATCTCAGGCTGTCAATGTCAAACTCGTCTCCAATTCCGCAGCCGAATGCAGTGATCATCGCCCTTATTTCATTGTAGTTCAACATTCTTGCCAAATTCGCCTTTTCAACATTCAATATTTTCCCTTTGAGCGGCAAAATAGCCTGCAAAGCCCTGCTTCTTCCCTGTTTTGCCGAGCCTCCAGCTGAATCTCCCTCTACAAGGAAAATTTCTGTCTTTTCAGGATCTTTTTCTGAGCAGTCTGCCAGTTTGCCAGGAAGAGAAAGTCCGTCCAATGCGCCTTTTCTCCTTGTAAGCTCCCTCGCCTTTCTGGCTGCTTCCCTCGCCTTTGATGCCTTGATGCATTTTTCAATTATGGATTTTGCATCTGCGGGGTTTTCTTCCAAAAATCTTTGTACTACCTCTCCCGTAATCGATTCTGTTATTCCCCTTATTTCACTGTTGCCCAATTTTGTTTTTGTTTGTCCTTCAAATTGAGGTTCAAGCAATTTTACTGAAACTACAGCAGTCAGTCCTTCTCTTATGTCCTCTCCCTGAAGGTTTGTATCCTTTTCCTTGAGGTAATTGAATCTCCTGGCGTAATCGTTTATATACCTGGTAAGCGCAGTTTTGAACCCCACAAGATGGGATCCACCTTCCTGAGTGTTTATGTTGTTTGCAAAAGTGAATATGTTTTCTGAGTATGCAGTGGTATACTGCATGGCCAATTCTACTGTTGTATTGTCTTTTTCCGATTCGTAATAAATAATATTTTCGTGAATTTCATCTCTGTTTTTATTTAAATATTTTACAAACTCCTTTATTCCTCCATCATAATGGAATGTTTCCTTTATTTCTTTCTCAGCCCTCTTGTCTTCCAATACTATTTGTATTCCCTTGTTGAGGAAAGCCATTTCCCTGAGCCTGTGCCTCAAAGTCTTGTACTCGAAATTTACTTCATTGAATATTTCGGCATCCGGCATAAAGACAGATTTTGTTCCTGTTTCGTCTGTTTTCCCTATGACTTGCAATTCCGTAACCGTTTTACCTCTCTCGTAGCGCTGTTTGTATATTTTTCCGTTTCTTTTTACTTCGACCTCAAACCATTCTGAAAGCGCATTTACTACAGAAGCACCTACTCCGTGCAATCCTCCCGAAACCTTGTATCCTCCGCTTCCGAATTTTCCTCCTGCGTGAAGAACCGTATGTATTACCTCAACAGCAGGTTTTTTCATTTTTTCATGCAGGTCGACCGGCATTCCACGCCCGTTGTCTATTACCGATATGGAATTATTTTCATTTATGGCTATTTCTATGCTGCTGCAATATCCGGCCAAAGCCTCGTCTATACTGTTGTCCACTATTTCATACACTAAATGGTGAAGCCCTCTTTCTCCAGTGGACCCTATATACATCCCGGGCCTTTTTCTTACCGGCTCCAAACCCTCCAAAACCTGTATTTGTTTCGCATTATATTCCTGTGTAACCTTTGCTATCACTTTCCATGCCTCCCCGAGGTTTTTTTCATATAAAACATACAATATATGAAACCTTTATTATTCAACCTTTGATTCAGTAAAACTGTTGTATTTCATTAGACAGTGCTGAAAAAGGCAATTGAATTTCATTGATATTCATTCATATTTCAACAGCTTGCTTAATAATGTATTTTAAACAACACTGACATTTCCTTTTTCCACATAAAAAATTTTACCATCTTTGATGTCTTCTTTCAATAATTCAGGTATTTCTGTCATTGTTGTAAAAACTTGAACACCTTTCAAACTTCCAATCAGCTCCTTTTGCCTTTTTTCATCCAATTCACTCATCACATCATCCAAAAGAAGGATTGGGAATTCACCCGTTTCAGCTTTTACTATATCTATTTCAGAAAGCTTGAGTGATAAAACCGCCGTCCTTTGCTGTCCCTGAGATCCGAAATTCCTTACATCTATTCCATTTATGCTTATTGACAAATCATCTTTATGGGGTCCGCAAGTAGTATATCCCCTTTCAAAATCCTGTTTTCTCTTTTTCTTTATGCTGTTTCTAAAAATTTCTTTGATTGTTTCTTTGTTTTCATTTTCTTCATTTGCTATGTTTCTTTTATATAAAACTTCAATATTCTCTTTGTTTTCAGTTATCTTTCTATGTTTTAGTCTTGAAATGGTATTGAGTCTTTTAATGAAAACACTCCTTCTTTCCATTATTATTGAACCTTCTTCTGCAAGTTGTTCATCCCATACATCCAATAAATCCATAGGCACTTTCATGTATTTTCCCTGTTTGAGCAGATTGTTTCTTTGCGTCAATATGCGGTTGTATTGCGAAAGATGATGATAGTAATTGGGACTTATGTGGGATATTTCCCTATTCATGAATCTTCTTCTTTCAGAAGGGCCTTCTTTTACCAGTTTCAAATCTTCTGGAGAAAAAATAACCACATTCAAATTTCCAAGAATGTCGGAAAGTTTTTCAATTCTCGATCCATTTATCTTTATTTCTTTTTTTCCTTTGTTATTCCATCTCAAGTCTATTTTCTGCTTTCTTTCCCTGCAAAAGTACTTTATTCCCAAAGCCGCATTATTTTCACCCATTGAAACAAGATCTCTGTCATTTGCGGTTCTGAATGATTTTCCAAAACCTCCAACATAGAGGGACTCTATTATATTTGTCTTTCCTTGAGCATTCATACCGTAAAAAACATTTATTTTGTTGTCAAATTCAATAGAAAGACTGCTGTAATTTCTGAAATTCACTAGATTCAGGCTATTTATATACACTAAAACAGCTTCCTTTCAATTTTCTTTCTTTTTATATTGAATATTCGCCCATTTTTTCTTAATATCACTTTTTATTGTGTTCAATTTTATATTTTCTATTTTCAAATTCTACTACATCTTCATCTTTAAGTTTTTTGCCTCTTCTTTTTTCGACTTCCCCATTTACTTTTACCAATCCTTCATGAATTATAATTTTGGCGTTTCCACCTGTTCCAGCTTCTCCGCAAAATTTAAGAAATTGTTCTAATTTTATTGTTTCCGTATCGATATATACTGTTTCCATTATATCTCCTTCCTTTACCGGCAATTTCATAAAAAATTCAGTCCTGTGACAAGGACCGAATTCGTTTCCGTCAAAAAATCATTCAGCCGACAATCTTACAGGAAGGACAAGATAAGTATAGTCCTTTTTGCCGCAAGGCATTATGATGCAAGGATTCACGCTGGTTGTCAAATCCATGTTGACTTCATCGCAATCAAGCACCCTCAATACATCTATAAGATACTTGGAATTAAAACCTATTTGAATGTCTTCTCCTTCAAGTTCTATTGAAACTTTTTCTTCGACACTTCCTATTTCTGCATTTGAATTTATTTTCATCACATCGTCTTTTATATTTATCTTTATCAGATTGTTTTTTCCTTCTCTTGCAAGAAGTGAAGCCCTTTCCAATCCATCCAAAAATCCCTTTGTTTTTATTTTTATTCTTGTCTTGTATTCATTGGGTATTATCTGCTTGTAATTAATGAAATCACCGTCAAGGAGCCTTGATACTATTCTTACTCCATCAATGGTGAAAAGCACATGATTTTCAGAAAACGAAACAAGCACAGATCCTTCTGCCTCATTTCCAATTATTTTCATTATTTCATTCAATGTCTGCACAGGAACCACTGCTTTGTTTTTCGCATCACCCTCGACAAAAACCTCTTTTATTGCCAGTCTATATCCATCCAAAGCCACAATAGATGCTTTTCCTTCATCTATCTCAATCAGTTCTCCTGTAAGTATTGGTCTTGTTTCATCTATTGAGGCGGCAAAAGATGTTTGCCTTATCATGTTCTTGAATACATTTTTGTCAAAAGTATATATATTCTCGTCGACAACGTCAGGAAGTGAAGGGAATTCTTCTGAAGGCTGTCCTATCAAGTCAAAATTCGATTCTTCGCAGCTGATATGTACATTGTTGTCTTCATCGGTTGACAACAATATATCCGCATCGGGCAATTTTCTAATTATGTCTCCAAAAAGCCTTGAAGAAATTACTACCGATCCGGTTTCTATTACTTCAGCTTCTATTTGGTTTTCAATGGCTATGTCAAGATTGTTTCCTACCAGTCTTATATGATTGTCGTTTGCTTCAATCAGTATTCCTTTCAAGATGGGTAAAGTTGTTTTGTTTGAAGCGGCTTTTTGTACAATATTAACTGCTGCGGCAAGATGTTTTTCATTGCAAACAAATTTCATTTTAATACCTCCTTGGAGTGTCTGTTTTTACAATAATAAAAGAAAAAGGATAGTAGTAATAGTAGTAGGGCCTGTTGATTTGTTGAAAATAGGCCCTATGCATTATGAATGAAAGGGTTGGGGGTTTAAAAACCCTGTGGATAACATTGTTTTTAAATCAATGGTTTTCAACAGCTTGGAACCGGTTTTTATTCTCCCTTTATTTCCTTGATTATTCTTTGTATTTTTATTTTTTCTTCATTGTTGTTAATTATGGTTTTAGAAATTTTTTCATATGCATGTATTACTGTAGTATGATCCCTTCCGCCGTAATTTTCACCTATTTTGGGAAGGGACAGGTCGGTAAGCTCCCGAGACAAATACATTGCGACTTGCCTTGGAAACGAAATTGACCTGTTTCTGCGCTTGGAATTGAAATCTTCTTTTTTAAGGTCGTAATGTCTTCCTACTACATCCTTAATTAATGAAACTGTTATTTCTTTTGGTCTTGATGTTGAAAAAATATCTTTCAAGGCTTCGTTTGCAAGATCCGGGCTTATTTCTCTATTAGTAAGTGAAGAAAATGCGCATACCCGGGTCAGTGCACCTTCGAGCTCACGTATGTTTGAGCGAATTTTTCCAGCAATGAAATGAAGTATGTCGTCGGAAACATTTATATTTTCCATTTCTGCTTTTTTGCGAAGAATTGCAACTCTTGTTTCAAAATCAGGAGCCTGTATGTCTGTTATGAGTCCCCATTCGAATCTAGACCTTAAACGGTCTTCTAAAGTGGGTATTTCCTTTGGCGGCCTGTCGGAAGAAATAATTATCTGCTTGTTGGCTTCGTGCAATGCGTTGAATGTATGGAAAAATTCTTCCTGGGTTCTTTCTTTGCCTGCTATGAATTGTATGTCGTCAATCAAAAGAACATCAATATTTCTGTATTTGTTTCTAAAAAGAACATTTTTATCATCTTTTATAGAATTTATGAGTTCATTTGTAAACATTTCGCTTGTAACATAGACTACTTCGGAGGAATTGTTTTTGTTTTTTATGAAATGGCCTATAGCGTGCATAAGGTGGGTTTTGCCAAGACCGACTCCCCCGTATATGAACAAGGGGTTGTATGCTTTTGCAGGAGACTCAGCAACAGCCAAGGATGCCGCATGTGCAAATTGATTGCTGTTTCCTATTACAAAAGTGTCGAAAACATATTTTGGATTCAAATTTGAAGATTTTGAAAACGCGGATGAAGAATTTGAAGAAACATTTGAGTCTTCGGTTTTTTTGAATTCGGATCCGGAAAGAATGAATTCTATCTTGACGGGTTCTTCTAAAATTTGGTTGAGTGCGCTTTCTATCAGCGTTGCATAACGTGTTTCAAGAATGTCTTTATTGAATTTGTTTGGAGCTGAAAGAATCATTACGCCATTTTCCATTTCAACGGGAACAAGAGTCTTGAGCCATGTATTGAAGCTGACTGCTGAAAGTTCTGATTTGATGAGTTCGAGGGTTTTTTCCCAAAATACATTGATGTTGCTGTTCATTTAAGTCCTCCTTATAAAGCGGGTAAGCTCATTGAGACAAGTTTTCCACATTTTTAATGGATAATTGTTTTTTAAAACTGCAATTGAAAAAAACATTGATTGTCAACAGAAAATTATAAAATCAAATAAAATTTGTTAATAAAAAATGAGATAATAAGATATCAACAAGATATATTAAAGCATATCAACAAACTGCGGTAATTGAAAAAAGCTGATTGTTGTATAAATGTCAACAGATACAAAAAAAAGCTGTTGACAAGACAGGAATCGTTAATTTGAAAAGTTATCAACATGCATAATTATAATAACAAAATCAAAGGGCATATTCAATTGAATGGAACAAAATTATCCACAAGGAGAGAAAAAAACAATACATTTATCCACAAATATTCGAAAGAGGCCAAACCCTTATTATTTCTTGACACAAGGGGTGTATAGGGGTATAATTACTAAGCGCAGAGTTGGAAAAGAATATAAAGGACCAAATCATATATAAAGGTCAATCGGAGGAGGTGCTTCAAATGAGAAAAGGTACGGGAACTTATCAACCTAAAAAAAGACAAAGAAAAGTCGAACACGGCTTTAGAAAAAGAATGAAGACAAAGTCTGGAAGAAACGTATTGAAGAGACGCAGATTAAAAGGAAGAAAGAAATTGAGTGCCTAAGACCGCTTCTAGTGGTCTTTTTCTGTAAACGGCGTTTTTGGGAGCTGAAGATGAACAAACTGAGAAAGAGTAAAGAGTTCAAGGAAATATACAGCAAGGGAAAATCCGTTGGAAGCAGGTACATTGTGCTTTTTTACAGGAAAAATAGAAGTGATGAAACAAGAATAGGTTTTACCGCAAGTAAAAAAGTCGGAAACAGTGTAAAAAGAAACCGAGCCCGAAGACTGATGAAAGAAGCATATAGGCACATTGAACCTTCCATTATGGAGGGATATGATATTGTTGCTATAGCGAGGGTTACCGTAAATGAAGCTGATTACAAAGGCGTGAAAGAGTCCTTTTTAAAAGCTTTGCAGAGAGCGGGCATAAAAAAACAGGTGTTTTAAATGAAGAGACTGCTGATTAAAATAGTTGAATTTTATCAGAACGCAATTTCTCCCTTCTTGCCGAAGAGTTGCCGTTATATTCCAACATGCTCTCAATATACAATTGAAGCGTTGGAAAAATACGGGGCAATCAAGGGTAGTTACTTTGGAGCAAAAAGAATATTGAGATGTCATCCTTTCCATCCTGGAGGGTATGACCCTTTAAAATAATTGTTAGAAAATCAAATAGGAGGATACATTTTGGGCGTATTAGCGAAACCACTGGGAGCGTTGTTGCATTTAATATACAATATGGTTGGGAATTACGGTGTTGCCATAATCCTTTTTACCATCGTTACAAAAGTTGTTCTTTTACCACTTACATTCAAGCAGTTGCAATCGACCAAGGCGATGAACGATATACAGCCGGAATTGAAAAAGCTGCAGGAAAAACACAAGGGCGATAAAAACAAGCTGAATGAAAAGACGTTGGAGCTCTACAAGGAGCACAACATCAATCCGATGGCAGGATGCTTGCCTCTTTTGATACAATTGCCTATACTTTTCGGACTTTTCGCGGCCCTGAGGACTCCTGTCGAATATGTTTTCGCAGGTGACGCCGCCGCTGCGGCAATTGCCACATCGGCACCCTTCCTATGGATGGCGAATCTTACAGATCCGGATGTGCTTACAATGACAATGACGCTGCCACTGTTGGGAAACAAGATACCATGGATTCTTCCCATACTTGCGGCTGTTACGACTTATTTTTCAATGGCTATGTCCGCAGGAAAGAAAAAAGGCGGAACGCAGCCCCAGTCCATGAAGACGATGACAATTATGATGCCGTTGATGATACTCTTTTGGGGAGTCACTTTCCCGGCGGGACTTACCCTTTACTGGGCCGTGAGCAACGTATTTCAAATGGTGCAGCAGTATTTCATCAACCATAGAAGCGATTTGAAGGAGGCGTAATTTTTTATGAAATCATGTGAAAAAAGCGCTAGGACCGTTGAAAACGCTATTAACAATGCTTTGGATGAATTGATGTTGACCAGAGATGAAGCAGAGATTGAAATATTGGAGGAACCCAAAAATATACTTGGTCTGATAAACACAAAACAGGCAGTAGTGAGGGTAAGACAAAAGATTGATGCCGAGGAGACAGCCACAAATTTCCTTCAGGAAGTTCTCATATACATGGGTGAAAAGGTGGACATAGATGCAAAGCTCGAGGATAACACTTTGTATTTGGATTTGTCCGGACCAAACATGGCTATCCTGATAGGGAAAAGGGGAACAACACTGGATTCTCTGCAGTATCTTACAAGTCTCGTAGTAAACAAGGGAAAGAAAGAGTATACAAGGGTTATACTGGATACTGAGAACTATAGAAGCAAAAGAGAAAAAACATTGACCAAATTAGCTGAAAAGCTGGCATACAAAGCCAGAAAATATAAAAAGGACGTTGTACTTGAACCTATGAACCCATATGAAAGAAGAATTATTCACTCGGCTCTTCAAGGCAACGAAGATATTTCCACCAGGAGCGAAGGAGAGGATCCATACCGAAAGGTGAGAATATATCTCAAGAAGAAGCACAGCAATTAAGATGAACGACATGACTATGAAACCCAGTTGCCGCTGGGTTTTTATTGCTTGATAGAGAGGTGAAAATATGTTTGATGAAACAATTGCGGCGATTTCGACTGCTCCCGGAGAGGCGGGAATAGGCATTGTTAGAATCAGCGGGCCAAAAGCGCTTGATATTCTTGATGAGTTGTTTGAACCGAAGAGGCGAGAAAGCATAAGAGATTATGCTCCCCGAAAAATGGTCTATGGTTTTATTTCCGATGGAAAGGAAAGAATAGACGAGGTGCTTGCTGTGTACATGAAGGGGCCGGGAACATATACCGCCGAAGATGTGGCTGAAATCGATTGCCATGGAGGTCTTGTTCCGTCAAGAAAGATACTTGAAATGGTTTTAAAAACCGGTGCCCGTGCCGCTGAGCGAGGCGAATTCACAAAAAGGGCTTTTCTTAATGGAAGGCTTGATTTGGCACAGGCTGAGGCTGTCATGGACCTGATTGGAGCGAAAACAGATAAGAGTTACGATATAGCACTTGATCAGCTTGAGGGCGGACTTTCGAAAAAAGTCAAAGAGGTTAGAAATGAATTGCTTTCACTCTTGGCGCAGATAGAAGTGGGCATCGATTATCCCGAGGAAGACATAGAGGATATAACTTATGAAAATATGCTCGAGATTGAAGAAGCTGCTAAGAATGAAATAAGCGTTCTGCTCAAGACTTCAAACACAGGAAAGATAATGCGGGATGGATTGCAAACCGTAATAATCGGAAAACCAAATGTCGGAAAATCATCACTTTTGAACGCATTGCTGCAGGAAGCAAGGGCAATAGTGACAAATATACCGGGTACGACAAGGGATATAATAGAGGAACACCTCAATGTAAGAGGGATTCCATTAAAAATTGTTGATACTGCGGGAATAAGAGAAACGGAAGACATGATTGAAAAAATGGGAGTCGAAAGAAGCAAGGCTTTTTTCAACAAGGCAGACCTTGTGATACTTGTTTTGGATGCAGGAGAAGCGTTGAGAGAAGAAGATCGTGAAATTATGGAATATGTAAAGACACGAAAGGCAATAGTTCTCATAAACAAGACGGATTTGGAAGTCAAGATTGATGAAGACGAAATAAGAAAATTGTTGGGAGACAAGGCTATAATAAGGACTTCTGTTTTGAAAGGCTCGGGGCTGGAGCAACTTGAGGATAAAATAGTTGAAATGGTTTATTCGGGTGAAATTTTTCAAAGGGGCGACGCCCTTGTGACAAGCGCGAGGCAGAAGAATGCTCTGGAGAGGGCCCTTGCCAGCATAAACGAAGCAATTGAGACAACCAAAAATAAGATGCCGTATGATTTTATTGAAATCGACATAAAGAACTCTTACGCATTCCTTGGAGAAATAATCGGGGAAACCGTAGGGGACGATATAATAGACAAGGTCTTTTCGGATTTTTGCCTGGGCAAGTAATCTGAGAAAGGGGAGCTTATGAAAAGTTTTGTTGCCGAAGAATATGATGTAATAGTCGTTGGAGCCGGACATGCCGGCTGTGAAGCAGCTTTGTCGTCTGCCCGAATGGGAATGAAGACCCTGGTTGTGACGATAACATTGGATGCGGTTGCCATGATGCCTTGCAATCCTTCGGTAGGGGGAACGGGAAAGGGACATCTTGTACGGGAAATAGACGCGCTTGGCGGGGAGATGGCCATAAATGCGGATAAATCCTCTATTCAAAGCAAAATGCTCAATACGGCCAAGGGGCCCGCAGTTCATTCGCTCAGGGTTCAGTCGGATAAACAAAAGTACCATACAGAAATGAAAAAAGTTATGGAGAAACAGGAAAATCTGGATCTCAAGCAAGCCGAAGCAACGGAGATATTCGTAGAAAACGGTAAAATAAATGGAATACGAACTAGAACTGGAGCTGTTTACGGCGCAAAAGCTGTAATTTTAGTAACGGGAACATTTTTGGCAGGCAGAATTTTCATAGGTGACGTCAGTTATGAAAGCGGACCAAACGATTTGAGGGCTGCGACTGAATTGTCTAAATCACTGAGAAAGAACGGAATTGCATTAAGACGTTTCAAAACAGGAACTCCGGCAAGGGTAAACAGTGCATCTATCGATTTTTCAAAAATGGTCCAGCAGCATGGAGACGAGGATATCGTGCCGTTTTCATTCATGAATGATTATCTGGATTTTCAGCAGGTACCGTGTTGGCTGAGCTATACAAACACCAAAACACATGAAGTCATCTTGGGAAACATAAACAGATCCGCTATGTACGGAGGAGAAATAGAGGGCCCGGGGCCGAGATATTGCCCATCGATAGAGACAAAATTGGTAAAATTTGCAGATAAGGACAGGCATCAGCTTTTTGTTGAACCTGAAGGACTATATACCAATGAAATGTATATACAGGGAATGTCAACAAGTTTGCCCGAAGAGGTTCAAGTCGCATTTTACAGAACAATAAAGGGACTCGAGAAAGCGGAACTTATGAGACCGGCATATGCAATAGAGTACGACTGCATAGATCCCACAGACTTGAAACCTACGCTGGAATACAAGAAAATAGGCGGATTGTTTTTTGCGGGGCAAATCAACGGATCTTCAGGCTACGAGGAGGCTGCCGCGCAAGGATTGATGAGCGGAATAAACGCGGCCTTGATGATAAAAGGAGAGGAACCATTTATTGTTGACCGGTCGGAGGCATATATTGGAGTTTTGATAGACGATTTGGTGACCAAAGGAACGAATGAACCATATAGGATAATGACATCAAGGGCTGAATACAGACTTGTTTTGAGACAGGACAACGCAGATCTGAGACTGACTGAAAAGGGTTGGAATCTGGGACTTGTTACAAAGGAGCGTTATGAACGGTATTTAAGCAAAAAGACAAGAGTGGGAGCCGAAATAGAGAGATTGAAAAGTGTCAAGAAAAAGCCGGGCGAACTAAATGATTTTTTGGAAAATCAAGATAGCGCGCCAGCCAAAAACACCCTTTCTTTATACGACTTGTTGAAAAGGCCTGAGCTTAACTATAAAGCATTGGAGACAATCGATTCAAACAGACCGGAGTTGATGCCCCAGGTGGTCACACAGGTTGAGGTGGAAGTCAAGTACGAGGGATATATAGTAAAACAAAAACAGCAAATTGAACGGTTCAAAAAACTCGAACGGAAAATGCTTGATCCCGATATTGATTATTCCAGGATTTCAGGAATAAGGTTGGAGGCAAAGCAAAAATTGAACAGCATAAAGCCTGTTTCGGTAGGGCAGGCATCAAGGATTTCAGGGGTTTCTCCTGCGGACATATCGGTTTTGATGATTTATCTCGAGCAAAAAAGAAGGAAGGCAAAGCAGAATGGATAAAAAATTATTATCGACAGGACTGAAGTCAATGGGTATAGAGAGTTCGGAAGAGATAGAAGAGTCATTCGAAAAATACATGGATCTGCTTCTGGAGTGGAACGATAAAATGAATTTAACGGCAATAACCGATGAAAATGAAATAATCGCAAAGCATTTCCTTGATTCTGCAACATGTTTGAGCATAGACGGAATATCGGAAGCCGAAAGATTGATCGATGTTGGAACAGGCGCCGGCTTTCCAGGAATACCTTTAAGAATTTTGACGAACAAGGGAAAGTGGGTATTGGCTGATTCACTAGCAAAAAGAGTGGGTTTTCTCAATAGGGCCATAGACTCGCTCGGATTGGAAGACATAGTTGCAGTTCACTCTAGAGCAGAAGACCTTGGCAGGGACAAGAATCTAAGGGAGACATTTGACGTTGCTGTTTCAAGGGCGGTGGCGAATCTTGCGGTTCTTAGCGAGTATTGCCTGCCATTGCTTTCAGTCGGAGGAATATTCCTGGCAATGAAGGGTCCAAAGGCTCAAGAAGAGCTTGAGGACGCGAAGCTTGCGATTGAAGTTTTGGGAGGCAAGGTAAAGGGAAGAGTATCCGTAAAGAATTCCTATCTTGAATCTCGACACGAAATAATAGTTGTTGAAAAGGTGCGCAACACACCCAAAAAGTATCCCAGGAGACCTGGAACACCTTCAAAAAACCCAATTTTGCAAGGAGAAAACAAATGAATGAAATCGTATACGTACAAATAAAGGATGTAAAGCCCAACCCCAACCAACCAAGAAAGCTTTTTTCCGAAAAGGCATTGGGCGAATTGTCCGATTCAATCAGAAAATATGGAGTCATACAGCCCCTTACAGTTAGAAGTAAAAGTGGCGAATACGAACTTATTGCAGGGGAGAGAAGATTGCGGGCGGCGGAAAAGGCCGGACTGGATTTTGTGCCTGTAGTTTTGAAGAACACCAGTGACGAGGACTCGGCTGTTATTGCGCTGGTAGAGAATTTACAGAGAGAGGATCTGGATTTTGTAGAAGAGGCGATAGGATATAAAAAGCTTATGTCAGATTACAACATGAAGCAGCAAGACATCGCCAAATCAGTTGGAAAGAACCAGTCCACCATAGCAAACAAGCTGAGAATTCTCAAGTTGACAGAAGGCCAGCTCGCTGAAATAAGAAAGAATGGATTGACAGAGAGGCATGGCAGAGCCCTGCTTAAGATGGAAAAAGAAAAAGACAGAGACAAGATGATCAAAAAGATAGTTAAAAACGATTGGAATGTGCGCCAGACCGAAGATGCCATAGAAAAAAAGAACGCAAAAGATGGAAAGAAAGAAAATAGACAGACCTTCAAGGCATCCATGAATATGAGGATTTACACAAACACAATCAAGAATGCATTCAAGGAGATTTTAAAGACAGGGATAAAAGCCGAATATGAAGAATCGGATAAAGGCAAATATTATGAAATAAGGATAAAAATACCAAACAACAGATGACTCGATGTTTCACGTGAAACAAAACCGCAGAAATTGCGGTTTTTATTTTTGCGAATCGCTTTAAAAAACGGAAGCATTCAAGTGAAAATGATTAGCTTTTGCAAGATAGGGGATTGCTAAAACGCAGCGGCTGTGTATTGCAGATTGGCAAGCGAGCATATTGAAATTTTTGACTGGATCAAAATATGAAATAAATCATTGCTTTCTCTTATAAATACTGCAAAAATATCTTATAATGAAACAGTGGAGCAAAAAGATAAAATAAATCAGCGATCGGGGAGTGCAACGCATGGGAAAAGCCATTGCCATTTTCAATCAAAAGGGAGGGGTAGGGAAAACTACCACTAACATAAATCTTTCGGCGAATTTAGGGAAGATGGGAAAGAAAATTCTTGTGGTCGACATCGATCCGCAAGGAAATACAACAAGCGGTTTCGGTCAGGCTTCGAGATATCTTGAAAATACAATCTACGATGCATTGCTTGGCGATGTCGAAGTGGGGAAATGCATAATGAGGTCCAAATACAGAAATATAGATTTGATACCTGCAGATATGCAGCTTGCGGGTGCTGAAATAGAATTGACCGGAATGCGTACGCGTGAATTCAAACTTAAAATCCTGATTGATCAAATAAAGGATGATTATGATTATATATTCATAGATTGTCCTCCTTCATTGGGGCTTTTGACATTAAACGCTTTGACTGCGGCAGACGGGGTTCTTATTCCCATTCAGTGCGAATACTACGCATTGGAAGGAGTAAGCCAATTGATGAACACAATTGGACTGATAAGAAATAAATTGAATCCTACTTTGGCTATAGAAGGTGTTCTGCTTAGCATGTTTGACAAAAGGACCAATCTTTCTGTGCAGGTGGTTGACGAAGTCAAGGAGTTTTTTAAAGACAAGGTTTATGAAACGGTCATACCAAGGAATGTGAGGCTGGCGGAAGCGCCGAGCTACGGGTTGCCAATCACGGAATACGATCCAAAATCGCGAGGGGCGGAGGCCTACCATATGCTGGCGGAGGAGTTTTTAGAAATGGAGAGAAAGGGGGAGAGATAATTGGCTAAAAAGAGAAGCGGTTTGGGAAGAGGGCTGAATGCCTTGATTCCGGATATGGAAAAACCGGAAAGAGAAGCGAAAGAATCAAATAAAAAAATACTGGACATAGATACAAATCTCATCAAAACTAATCCGAACCAGCCAAGAAAACATTTTGATAAAGACAAAATTGAAGAACTTGCCCTTTCGGTCAAGAGACATGGAATAATGCAGCCGGTAATTGTAATGACGGATGGAGACGGATACAGGATAGTGGCGGGAGAAAGAAGATACAGGGCTGCAAGAAAAGCGGATTTGAAAAGCGTACCGTGTATAATAAGGGAAGTGGAAGCTTCGGAGAGCATGGAGCTGGCCCTGATAGAAAACTTGCAAAGGGAAGACCTCAATCCAATCGAAGAAGCAATGGCTTTCAGGCAGCTTATGGACGAATATAAAATGACACAGGAAAAAGTTGCGGAGGTGGCAGGCAAGAGCAGGCCATACGTTGCAAATATGGTAAGACTCTTGGCGCTTGATGATAAAATCAGGGACTCGATTGCAAAAGGAGATATTTCCGGCGGACACGGAAGGACCTTACTTGGACTTCCATCCGAGGAAAACAGGGCTTTGCTTGCCCAAAAAATCATAAAGAACGGATGGTCTGTAAGGGAAGCTGAGAAGCAGGTCAAGGCGATGCTGTCAGAAAAGGCCCGTAAGGCCGATAATATTGAAATAGAAGAGGACAGTGAAATACTTTTGATGGAAGAAGCGCTTAGAGAAAGGTTTGCGACAAAGGTGCACATTAAAAACGGCACAAAGAACCGGGGAAAGATAGAGATTTCATATCACGGATTGGATGAATTCGAACGCATAATGAAATTGTTGGGAAAATAATTGTTTCACGTGAAACATGAAAGGAATGAAAAATGTTAAAATTCGGCTTTGGAATTGGAATGATCAACATAGTTTTATGGCTGTTCTTTATTGTTGCCTGGATATACTCTTTTGTTTTGTTTGTCAAATTGGCACACAGAGGCATCAAGGCATTGGATATTTATATAGGAAGGAATCGGATGGAGTAGATTTCATATTTGAAGAAAGCGAAATGGGGAGCAATGATGTCAGCTAATAAAATTTACAACAGAAACAACCAAATAAATGACGCATGGTCAAAATTCATGGAAAGCGGGTATATAGACCGGGAAATAATAAGAAAAGAAATTGCTGAGTCATGGATTAGAAGCAAAGAGGATCATGTTGATCCCATGGGCGGAGAAGGAGCAAAGTCGAAAAAGCTGAAAGACAGAGAGATTCAGCTCAGGCCACTCCTGAGGATTGCCAAACCATTTATGGAAAGCCTCTACAACATAGCGGGAAGCCATGGCTTGCTTGTGCGCCTTACAGACCCCGAAGGATATGTTGTGGAATGCCTCGGCGACGAGGATTCGGTGGAAATATACAAAAAGATGAATCTTTACAAGGGCTACAACGTCAGGGAGGAGACCATCGGCACAAATGCGATTGGAATAGCATTGGTCACAAGAAAGCCAATACAGGTCTTTGCTGCGGAACATTACGCCAAAAGATATCATAAATTCACATCTTCGGCATGTCCCATTAAAAATGCGGAAGGAGAATTGCTTGGAATTTTGAGTATGACGGACTCATATGAAAAAGTTCATTTGCACACACTGGGAATGGTCGTTGCATCCGGTGAAGCAATAGAAAAACAAATAAAAATCGATATGATAAACAGGCAGTTGAGAATTGCCAACCGTCATTTTTCAACCATTATCGAGCAAATAAAGGAAGGTTTGATTTGCATTGACAACGAGGGAATAATAACCGATGTCAACCTGATAGCAAGGCATATACTTAAAAGAACTGAAAAAGAATTAATAGGGAAAGACATCCGCGGGATAGTAAAGATAGGAGACCGTTTTAAAAGCATAGTTAAAAACATGAAAGACAGCCACTACAACAATGAAGAGCTTGAATTCATACAAAAGAACGGCAAGAGGGTTGTCTGCATAGCAACCATCGCAACAATAAAGGACATAGACAAAAATATTCTCGAGGGAGCCATACTGACCTTTCACGAAGCCAAGACGGTCCATAATCTTGTGAACAGGATAGTAGGATCGCAAGCCCGGTTTACTTTTACAGACATAATGGGTGAAAGCGACGCAATAAAGAAGGCCATAAAGATGGCTGAAGGAATGACTCAATACAATACAACAGTGCTTTTGCAGGGTGAAAGCGGCACGGGCAAGGAACTTTTTGCTCAATCAATCCATAACGCAAGCCCAAGAAGAAAGAACCCCTTCATTTTTCTCAATTGCGGAGCAATCCCACGTGATTTGGTAGCAAGCGAGCTCTTCGGCTATATAGAAGGGGCCTTTACGGGAGCAAAAAGAGGCGGACATCCCGGCAAATTTGAATTGGCGGACGGAGGAACAATATTCCTTGACGAGATAGGGGATATGCCCTTGGATACGCAAGCGAACCTTTTAAGAGTGCTGGAAACGCAGGAAGTGGTAAGGGTGGGAGGACACGATGTTATTCCCGTCGATGTCCGTGTAATTGCGGCAACCCACAAGGATTTGAAGGAAGAAGTAGAAAAGGGGAATTTCAGGGAAGATCTCTTTTACAGACTCAATGTAATGCCGATACATATTCCGCCGCTGAGAAAAAGAAAAAAAGATTTTAAACCGTTGATATCGTATTTTATGGAAAAATTCAGCGTGAAAATGGGCAAAGACATCAGGGGCATAGAGGATGCCTTTTACGACCGCATGAGCGGCTACAAGTGGCCGGGCAATGTCAGGGAGCTTCAAAATGTCATGCAGCAGATAATAAGCGTTGCAAAAGACGGGGAAGTTTTGTCTGTTGAAGACATTCCTCAGTATATGAAGGCTACCAATCTGGTTGACAAGGCGGATTCCCAAAATCAAAAATTTTTTACACTTCGTGAAATAGAAAGCATATCAATCGTAAAGACAATCAAGGAAACCGAGGGTAATCTTTCAAAAACTGCGCGTATTTTAGGCATAAGCAGAAGTTCCCTTTACAGGAAACTTAAAGAGTACAACATAGATGTGACCCAAAAAGAGACACATGTCCCAATGTAGAACGAAATTTAACAACACATACCAAATCATTGTAGCAAATTAGAACACCGCACCCATAAAGCGGATTCTGTTTGCTTTTTTGTTTTTCAAGAAATCGCTTGTAATCGTTGGAATTGCACGGTTTGTTAAAATATTTCCAAACATGGCAGAGTTGGCACGGAAGTTGCGTATATTATAAGGGTGCAATATTTTGGGGGTGCCGAATGAAAAAAAACAAGCCGAATATGTTTTATTTGATCTTGATGATTTTTTTCTGGTTTATTTTAACAGAAAGCATTGATGCTCAGATGGTTGTGGCAGGCATTGCAATATGTTTTCTTGTTTTTATCATTAACATGGACATACTTGAGATAAATTTCGGGTATTCTTTTAAAGACAAGAAAAAAATATTTTACCTTGTTCAATATCTTGCTTTGCTTTGCAAGGAAATAGTCTTTGCCAATTTCCATGTGGCAAAGATAGTGCTTTCACCGAAACTTCTTATAACTCCGAGTGTGATGAGTTTTGAGACGCGGCTGGAAAAACCACTTAGCAGAACAATATTGGCAAATTCGATAACGCTCACACCGGGAACCTTGACCGTCAACATGAAAGGTAAAAAACTTATCGTGCACTGCCTTATGGATGAGTACATAGAAACCGTGGCACATTCAAAGTTTGAGGAATTATTGCTCAAGGTGGAGGAAAAGCCCAATGATGATTAAAATATTTATTGCGGCGATAATATATTTGACGGTGACCGTAACACTTTGCACCGTAAGGGCTGTTAAAGGGCCGACGCCTGAGGACAGGCTGATAGCTGTAAATGTGATAGGCACGAAAACCACTGTTATAATTGCTGTAGTATCGTGCATTTTGAAGGAAAGCTATTTTTTGGACGTTGCGCTGGTTTACGCCCTGATAAGCTTTGTCGCGTCCATGGCGATAGCAAACTTTATAGAGGGAAGGGGGAGCCGGGTTGATTAGAGAAGCGATAATGATCATCTTGATAATCGGAGGACTCTTTTTCTTCACTGTCGGAACCGTAGGCATATTGAGGCTTCCAGACATGTACACAAGAGCCCATAGTGCAGCCAAATGCGATACTCTGGGAGCAGTGTTGATTCTTATAGGAATAATAATTTTTAATGGAGAAAGCTATGCAAGCCTAAAACTATTGCTGATAATCATATTTTTATGGGTTACAAATCCTACTGCGACTCACTTGATTGCAAAGGCGTATTACAACCGCCATCGAAAGGAAGAAGGCAGATGACCACTTTTTCAATGATTGTAATAATATTCTTAATAGGTGCTTCAATTGCGGTATCGGTCATAAAAAACCTTTTGGGGGCCATTATAGTATTCATGGTGTACAGCCTGACGATGGCAGTTCTCTGGCAACAGCTTAATGCTCCTGATCTTGCCATAACAGAAGCGGCGGTTGGAGCAGGAATCACAACGTTGCTATTCGTATTTACACTGAGGAGAGTCGGGGGTGGAGGAAAATGAGAAAAGTGCTTTCTGTAGCCCTTGCCATTGCGCTTATTGCAATTCTTTTGTTTGGTGTGGCGGACCTGCCTACCTTCGGGAATGCTGAAAATCCTTCCAACAACGAAGTCTCATACAGATACCTTGAAAAAGGGGTAGAAGAGACGGGTGCCGTGAATGTGGTCGCCGGTATAATACTTGACTATCGAGCCTTCGACACATTTGGAGAAGCAACGGTGCTATTTACAGCGCTGATAACTGTAATTGCGGTTCTCAGGAGGGATGAAGATGAATAAAATCCATAAAGAGGCCGAGCGCAGCGAAATTCTTACCGAAGTCGGCAAAGTGATAATACCATTTATTCAAATTTTTGCAATATATGTCATACTGAATGGACACCTTTCGCCTGGAGGCGGCTTCGCCGGAGGCACAATTCTCGGAGCGAGCATGATTCTCCACCGTCTTATTTTCGGATGGGACAATCTCATTTCGAGGCTTACATATGACAGGGTAATGAAATGGATGTGCGCTTCGCTTTTGATTTACGGAGCGCTGAAGGGCTACAGCTTTCTTACGGGAGGCATGCATTTGGAAGTGTGGGACGTTCCGCTGGGAACACCTGGGAAGCTGCTGAGCGGAGGTTTCATTTTGCCTCTTAACATAGCTGTTGGAATAATTGTATCAATAACGGTTTATGTGTTTTTTAAACTATTCTACGAAGGGACCATCTGATATGGAACACTTGCTGGCGAACTACTATGAGACAGGTGCCATAATATTGTTCGGAGTTGGATTTGTAACACTCCTTGCCCATGGCAATCTGATTAAAAAGATAATAGGAATGAATATAATGGACACGGCAGTTTTTCTGTTTTTTATCGCAAAAGGGTATATTGCAGGAAACGAAGCCCCTATAATAAGGTCCGTCAAATCTGCTTCCGGATATGTAAACCCGGTTCCGACGGCGCTTATGCTTACAGGCATAGTTGTCGCAGTGAGCATAACAGCATTCGCATTGGCGCTGACAATACGTGTTTATGAAAAATACGGCACAGTCGATCTCAACGAAATCATAAAAATGGGAGGGGAATAAATGCCAATTTACAATAGTTATCCGCTTGTCATAATTTTGCTTTTGTTTGTTTCAGCCTTTGCCATACCTATTTTCAAGAGCATCAAAATGGCCAGGATAATAAGTATTTCAGCGGCTGGAATTTCCTTTGCGCTTTCAATACTGACGCTTATGGGAGTAAAGGCGGACGGGGCGTACTACTTTCGCGTAGGCCATTTCGACGCCCCTTGGGGAATAGAGTTTCACATAGGCATAATTGAAGGACTCATGGGAGTTCTTTTTATGACAGTTTCACTGGCAGTGCTTTGGTTTTCCGTATACAGCATAGATCACGACCTTTCCAAAAAGAAAGTGCCGATTTTCTATACGCTTGTCAATCTGCTTGTTGGGTCTCTACTCGGAATAGTTTTTTCAGACGATCTTTTCAATTGCTTTGTATTCATTGAAATCAGCTCAATTGCCTCATGCGGAATAGTGGTAGTAAAGGACAAGAAGGAAAACATAAAGGCCGCACTGAAGTACCTCATACTTAGTTCCCTGGGTTCAGGACTGGTTCTTATGGGAATCGCCCTGGTGTATTCATTGACAGGGCATTTGAACATGCCGCATATACATGATGTGCTTGTTTCCATTTATCCGGACCATAGCAGAAACATGCTTATTGCAATAGGATTGTTCACGGTCGGGCTTGGGGTCAAAAGCGCAATGTTTCCATTGCACACTTGGCTTCCGGATGCACACACATATGCTCCGGCATCTTCAAGCGCGCTCTTGTCTGCATTGGTTCTTAAGGCTTATGTAATACTTTACATTAAAATCATACACAGGGTTTTCGGAATGTCGATTGTAGGCGATTTGCCCGTTTTGAACATAGTGCTTCTTTTGGGAGCGGTCGGAATGATTGCAGGTTCTGTGCTGGCCATCTTGCAGAAAAACATCAAAAGAATGGTTGCCTATTCAAGCGTTGCGCAAATGGGATACGTTTTCTTCGGAATAGGGCTCGGAACGACAATGGGACTTGCCGCGGCAATATTCCAGATATTCAACCATGCCTTTACAAAATCGGCTCTATTTCTTTCGGCGGGAAGCATAATTGAGAAGACGGGAAAAAAGAATATTGCCGATCTGAAAGGTGTTGGAAAGGAAATGCCTTTTACTTTGGCAATATTCACTATTGGAGGAATGTCTCTGGTCGGAATTCCTCTTTTGTCGGGATTCAACAGCAAGTGGAATTTCGCGGTTGCGGTAATCGAGGCCCACAGAGTTGAATTGCTTGCAGTGGTTCTCATAAGCAGCCTGCTGAACGCTCTTTACTATTTCCCGGTAATAGTAAATGGCTATTTTGGGGAAGAAAGTCTTGAAGGAAAAGTTTACAGGAACACAGAGCGTCCCATAAAGGAATTGGTCCCGATTTTTGCGCTTGTACTCGGAGTCATATACTTTGGAGTATCGGGCGGAGGTCTTTTGAGCCTCATAGAAGCGGGCATTCCCGCATTAAAATAGAAACTGAAGGGAGGGGCCCCGATGAATATTATGGCATTGGTCCCGATTGCATTTCCATTGGCCCTGGCTACAGGAATGCATTTTATAGAATTTAAAAAAGAAACATACAAGAGAGCCTACCTTCTTGGAGGCGTTTTTCTGAACTTTGTTTTTGCAATGATTGTCATTTCAACGGCACAGCCTGAAATGCACATATTTAAAATAAACGACTTCATGGAAATATATTTCAAGGTTGACGGAATGAGCAAGCTTTTTCTTTCAATGACGTCTTTTCTGTGGATATGCACAACGGCTTATTCATTTGACTATATGAGCCACGAGGGAAAGGAAAACAAATTTTTCACATATTTTCTTATGACCCTCGGAGTTGTCGTAGGAATTTCTCTGGCAGGCAATATATTCACCTTCTACATTTTTTATGAGTTCCTGACTCTTTCAACATTTCCGCTTGTAATCCATACAGGCACAAAGGAAGCTCTTGCAAGCGGAAAGAAATATCTGATTTATTCATTTGGCGGAGCGACACTTGTTCTCCTTGGCATGATTCTTTTATTTAGCGTTTCGGGCAACCTCGAGTTTGTTCCGGGGGGGATAATTGATGCGTCTGAAGCAGGCGGCAGGGTGACTGCGGCATATGTGATTCTATTCATGGGTTTCTCGGTCAAGGCCGCTATGGTTCCCTTTCACTCCTGGCTTCCGGCGGCAATGGTTGCTCCTACGCCGGTCAGCGCATTGCTTCACGCCGTGGCGGTTGTAAAATCGGGGATTTTCGCACTCGTACGAATAACATTCTATCTTTTCGGAGCTGAAGCGGTAAAGGCAATGCATGTAAGGGGATACTTGAGCATTTTGGTTGTATTGACAATTCTTATGGGTTCTTTTGTCGCTTTGCATCAGGATAATTTGAAAAAACGCCTGGCTTATTCGACGATAAGCCAGTTGGGCTATATAATTCTTGGAATCCTTCTTTTAAACGAAGACGGGCTTTCCGGAGCGCTTTTACACTTGATAAATCATGCGGCTATAAAGATAACTCTCTTCTTTTGCGTAGGAGTTATAATGTACAGAACCGGATACAAGACAATAGGTGAAATAAGGGGCATAGGAAAGAAGATGCCCATAACGATGGGTTGTTTTTCGGTGGCTTCAATATCTCTTATAGGGCTGCCGCCATCAAACGGCTTTGTGAGCAAGTGGTACCTGGCAATGGGAGGCCTCCAGGAAAACAGAGCGATTTTTGTTGTCATACTTCTCGTTAGCGCTATTCTTACAGCCGGATACTTGCTCCCTATAGTTGTCACTGCGTTTTTCCCGGGGGAAATGGAAAGAGAGCTGGTCAACAAGGAGCCGCCGCTCATGATGCTGGTGCCAATCGTGGTTTTAACCGCCATAACCGTGGCTTTGGGTCTTTTCCCGAATGTGGTTTTGCATTTCGTTCAAGATATTGCAAGAAGCTTGATTTGACAAGATTCGGAGGATTTCAATATGGATAAAGTTTTACTGGTCTCCACCCTGCTGATACCCTTTATCGGGTCTGCAGTCGGGTTTTTCATAGGAAAGAAAAATGAAAAGGCAAGGAATGTCTTTAATACAATAATGACGGGACTGATTTTTCTCGCCGTTCTTATGCTGTATCCGCATATTGGAGGAGAAGGCATAAAAATTGAGATACCGGATATAATGGGAATAGGGCTATTTCTCAAGCTCGACGCTTTCAGATACATATTTGCCTTTATAACGGCATTTGTATGGTTTCTTGCAACTATGTACTCTACCCAATATTTAATAAAATACAAAAAGAGGAACAGGTACTACGCATTCTTCATACTCACATATGCAAGTACAATGGGGATTTTTCTATCTGACAATCTTCTCAATTTGTTCACTTTTTTCGAAATAATGTCAATAACCTCATATTTCCTCATAATTCACGACGAAGACGAATATACCCGGGACGCCGGCAAAACATACCTTATAATGGCAATTGCCGGGGGCATGATACTCCTTATGGGAATTTTTCTTCTTTTCGACTATACGGGAACCCTGATGATTGACGACCTTGCTGCGGGAGTAGCCGGCATGGGGTCTGTAAAGTACATTATAGCATGGCTTATGATAATAGGATTCGGGGTAAAGGCAGGCATGATGCCTCTTCACATATGGCTTCCCAAGGCCCATCCGGCTGCCCCTGCTCCAGCGAGTGCAATACTTTCAGGAATACTCCTCAAAACAGGCATTTTCGGCATAATGCTTACAGTATTGGTTATGATGGACAGAGATCTTATTTTGTGCAATGCCATTTTTCTTCTCGGTTTGCTGAATATGTTTTGGGGTGGACTCCTGGCTATTTTCCAAAGGAACATAAAGCGGATTCTGGCGTACAGTTCAATGAGCCAGATAGGATATATACTGATGGGGATCGGACTTATCGGTTTGCTGGGCGACCATAACAACATCGCGATACACGGAACTCTCTTTCACATATACAACCATGCCATTTTCAAGGTGCTTCTGTTTTTCAGCGCCGGAATAGTCTACATGGTTCTTCACGAGTTGTCTATAAACCACATAAGGGGCTTTGGAAAAAACAAAAAGTTTCTGAAGGCCATGTTTATTATAGGCTTCATGGCTATAATTGGAATGCCGGGGTTCAGCGGCTTCGTAAGCAAGAATCTTTTGCATGAAGCCCTTATAGAGGCCGAGCACATATACGGAGGACTGGGGTTCAAGGCGGCGGAATGGATATTTATAATAAGCAGCAGTTTCACTGTCGCCTATCTGCTCAAGATTTTTGTATCGGTTTTTGTGGTTGAAAGCGAAAAGTATTGGGGCCAGTTCAAGAAGCAGATTCGCAAGAGAGCTCTCTTTCCTCTCTTGCTGCTTTCAGGAGTGGTTGTCTACACGGGAATCAGGCCTGAATACGCCTTTTCAGTAATAAGCCGAACGGAGACGATGTTTTCCGGTCACGGGCATGTGCCTCATAATATGTATACATCCGAAGTATTTTTGGATACAGGAATGGTTTTTGCTTTGGGATTTGCAATATATTTTTTAGTTATTCAAAAATGGTTGCTTGTGCAAACCGAAACGGGTTACATTTATAAAAATCCGACACTTCGCTGGCCGAATTTGGAACATCATTTCTACAAGCCATTGACCAAAGTCTTTTACTGGATCGGATACAACCTGTTTAAACACGTCGACCACGGATTGGTAAATTTATTTTCCAACATAGGGGGATTGTTTGCAAAGTTCGGGGACCTGAAAATTGATATGAGCAGGTATAAAAGAAAAGAACGCAATGGATCGGCCGCGGACAAGGTTGATGTTTTGAAGAAAAAAAGCGGAATAGAAATAAAGGACCTGGTTTCCGGAATTGGAGACAGGGCGGCAACCTCCAAAGTAAAAGAAAACTATGCAGAAGAAATAAGGAGCGTAGGAGAAATTCTTTCGCGCACACAATGGCATATGAACAGTATAATATATGCACTTTTCATATTCGCCATCATCCTTATAGGGGTATTGGGCTATCTGATACTCAAAACCTGATTGGCGGGCTATGCGGCATGCGTATAAAATCCAAAATTTTATTAGATGGCAAAAATATTCGCCACAAATCCGAAAGGACCGTTTAACGGTTCTTTTTTTATATTGATTATGTTTGAAAATAGTATATATTAGAAAAAAAGGAACACATAATATATAATGAAAAGAGATGCTTTCGGGGAGAAATTTATGGACAGATATTTTTTTGTATTGAATCCTGTTGCAGGAAGGGGCCGAGCAAGGCAGTTCATAAAGGCAATTGAAAGTTATGAAAAAACTTTGGGAATTGAATATGAAATAGCGGAGACAAAATTTCCAGGTCATGGGGAAACACTCTCGGCAGATGCCTGCAAAAAGGGCTTCAACCATATTATCTCCGTTGGAGGAGACGGAACCCTCCTGGAGGTCATAAACGGAGTTGCCGGTGAAGATGTATGTGTCGGAATCATCCCCTGCGGAACGGGAAACGATTTTTCGAGATCTCTTGGCCTTCCGGAAAAACTGAATGAACAATTGAAGGCGATACACAGCGGCAAAAGCAAACGAGTGGATTTGGGAAAAGCCAACGGCAAGTATTTCATAAATGTTTTCAGCTTTGGAATAGACGCACTGATTACACAGGAAACACAAAAAATAAAAAAATATCTGCCAGGGACTTTTGCCTATGTGGCGGCAACAATAAAGATTCTCATGACCTACCGACCGGTGGAGATCCATATGGAAACAGATGAAACGGTTTTCAAGGGGGAGGTAATGCTTGTGGCTTTTGGGAATGGACAGTATTATGGCGGTGGAATGAAGATAACTCCTGAAGCGTCGCTTGACAGCGGTGATTTCCAGGTGTGCATAGTCAAAGCATTGGGCAAGAGACAATTTATGAGATTGTTTCCAAAGGTTTTCGGCGGAAAACACATAGAGTGCGTTGAAGTGGAAACAAGCAGGGCAAAGACGATAAAGGTTGAATCTAAGGACAGGGTTCTTTTAAATGCCGATGGAGACATCGTTGGGGAATGTCCTGTGGAAATCTGCATATTTCCCGGTTCAATTCAAATAATAGTTCCATAAATTGAAAGAGAGGGTTATAAATATGAAAAAAGTTGATGCAAGAGGGATGGATTGTCCCAAGCCGGTTATAGAAACAAAAAAAATAATGGACGAAGGGGCTCCGGAAATAATTGTTATAGTGGACAATGATACGGCTAGCAAAAATGTAAGCCTTTTGGCAAACAAAAGAGGGTACGATTTTTCTGAAGAAAAAAAAGAAGACGGCATATATCTCAAACTCAAGGGGATTGGGGAATCAACAGAGAATAAACCAGACTCAAGCGAAAATGAAACCGGGGAATGGGTTCTGCTCATGGCTTCGGAACATATGGGTGAGGGATCGGACGAGCTGGGCAAGATTTTGATCAAGGGGTATTTTTATGCGCTTACGGAAGCAAAACCGTTGCCCAAAGCCGTTTTGTTCCTCAATGGAGGCATACGTCTCGCCCTCAAGGGGTCGGCGGTGCTGAAAGAGCTTTCTCATTTGCAGGAAAAAGGAGTTGAAATGCTGGTTTGCGGAACTTGCCTGGATTATTTTGGTGAAAAAGACAATTTGGAATTGGGAACTGTAAGCAACATGTACGACATAGTTGAGAAAATGAATGAATACAACAAAGTGGTAAGAGTATGACCGGAAAAGGCTTTATGGTCATTGCCTTCGACTCCACGCACCTGGCGATAAAGGTGGAGCGAATGTTGAAAGGGTCTATTGATGTTGAAATGATACCCACTCCCCGCAGCATCACAGCAAGCTGCGGGCTTTCCATCAAGACAGACAGGGAAGAAATGGAGAACATCAAAGAAAGGCTCAGGGAAATGGACGTTGACAGAAAACTTATAAGAATATATGGCATGGGATGTGAAAAGAAATCCAAGCCGGAAGAAATACTATGGGAAAAATAAACCCGTATGCAATGGTTTAAGGGGTGGGGGATATTATGAATGCGGAAAAAAGAAAAGCCAGAAGAAAGAAAAAAAGAAGGATTAGATGGATTCGGCTATTGGTTTTTGCCATCCTTGTGTCTGCCGGCGCATGGTATTTTTTTTCGGGGGGAAAGATTGCCGATGTGCCGTTTTTGAAAAGTTTCGAACCGGTCAGGCTATATGCGATTGATACAGGCGAAAATTCGGCTGAAATAGCAATAACAAACAAGGGTTTGGCGGTTTACGATGCCGGAGTATTAACCTTCTATGATTCAGAAGGAGTTTCTTTATGGGAAAAAGCTTTCGAAGCTGAAAACCCCAGAGTTTTCGCCAATGAAACCTATATTGTTTTCGCGGATGCAGAAAAGGGTAAATTATGGAGGATGGACTATAGCGGAGAAACGGTAAACTCATTGAAAAAAGACTTCCCGCTTGGAGGAGTTTATCAAAACAGGAAAAATTACCTTCTTTATTTTGGTGAAGAAGGAAACCAGCTGGATGTAATAGACAACAAAGGAAAGACAATAACGGAAATAACGGTTCCCAAGGGATACATACTTGACGCTGCAATTTCAGACACTTCAAGCATCGTGGCAGTTTCCACACTGAGCATCGAGAACGAAAAATATTACAGCAGCATCCTTTTCTATAATCTTGACGGAACAGTCATTGCGGGAAACAGATACGACGGGGAAATTATTTTCAGGACATTCTTCACCGGCATGGACGAGCTTAAGGCGCTTGCAAATGATGGAGCCTTTTCAATGTCAAGAGATGGGGACGTGGAATGGGAGAAAAAAATTGATGGGAACCTTTCAAGGGCCGACATAAACGATGCGGGCTACATTTCAATGGTTATCGAAAAAGAAGACGGGAAACAGGCATATTCGGGGCTTGACGAAAACGGCGATTTTTCCGATGAGATAGAAATTGAGGGAGAGGCGTCAATTGTAAGCTGCAACGGAAGGCACGGAGCCGTATTCACCAAAAAAGCCGTCCGGATATTCGACTTGAAAGGGCGCCTGGAGGGCGTGATAGAGTCGGATTTTGAAATAGAAGGCGGAGGATGGCTTGGAGATGACCGAATAATGCTGGTTTATGAAAACCGCATGGAGATAATGGACATCTACTGAAAAAAAACAGGAGGTATAAAATGAACGCTGCGGACATTTTTGTATTGGCAGTAATTGCACTTATGGCTTTGCTGGGGCTTTACAAAGGATTCATACGCACTCTTTTCGGATTGCTGGGATTTGTGCTGGCTGCTGTGGCGGCAAAGATTTACCATCCTCTTGTAAGCACCTATATAATTGAAAATACAGGGTTTTTTGAAAGAATAAGGGCCGGGCTCCTGAGCAGGCTTGAAAATTATGCGGCATCGCATCCCGAAATGCTTCAAGGAAACGGGCTGTCGGGCCAAGCGCCTTCAATAGAAATGGGTTTTCCCAAAACAATCGAAGAAATGATTTTGAACAGCGAGGTCTTAAGAGACAACGCCGGAGAGTCTGTTGCCGAAGTGGTTTCGAGTTTTGCGGAAGCTTTTGCGAGATTGGCAATAGACGCCTTGAGCATACTCTTGATATTCATTGCGGTCAAAATTGCCGTAGCGCTTGTTGCATGGCTTTTGGACAAAGTTTTTTCTTTGCCCCCGATCAGGTCATTCAACAATGTCGGCGGATTTTTGCTGGGTCTTCTTCAGGGCGTATTTGTCGTCTATTTGTCAGCCATTTTAATGATTCCGGTGGCTTCGGCTTTTCCTGACAGTTACATTGTGACACAGATGCAGTCTTCAAAATATGCGGTCATGTTTTTTGAAAATAATTTTTTGCTGCAAGCGGTATATACCTTCATCATGAACGGAAATTAAGAGAGAGGTGCAATAATGGCTATGGATTTGAAAAAGGGCGATTTGATAACCACAAAAAAAAATCATCCGTGCGGAGGAAATGTATTTGAAATTGTCCGTACAGGAATGGATTTTCGCATAAAATGTCAAAAGTGCCAAAAGGAAATATGGATCCCCCGGGTAAAGCTTGAAAAGAGAATCAAAAAAGTTGAACGCAAACCCGAATAATTAACGAGCACTTAATTTTATATCGAGTTCATGCAAGTATACTGAAATGCTTTTGAAATAACATTGCCCAGTGATATAATGATATCGGTCGGGCAACCATTTTAAAAAAATTGTGGAGGTGCTGTATAGATGAAATATGCGGATCGCATGGGAAAAATAAAGGCTTCGGAAATCCGTGAACTATTGAAATTGACAACCAAACCGGAAATAATTTCTTTTGCTGGAGGATTGCCGGCTCCGGAACTGTTCCCTGTTGAACAGATGAAGTCCATAACGACAAAAATAATGAATGAGCAAGGGGAAAGCGCACTGCAATATAGTCCGACGGAAGGCTACGTGCCGCTTAGAGAAGCAATCTGCAAGCAAGTCGATTTTGAAAGTAGTGTTGACAATGTGTTAATAACAAGCGGATCACAGCAAGGACTTGACTTTAGCGCAAAAATATTCATCAATCCCGGAGACGTAATCATATGCGAAAGTCCCAGTTATCTTGGCGCATTGAATGCGTTCAAAGCGTATGAGGCGAACTTCAAGGAAGTTGCCACAGACGAAGAAGGAATGATAATGGAAGACCTCGAGAGAATCCTCAAGGAAACTCCGATGGCAAGGATGATTTATGTAATTCCGGATTTCCAAAATCCTACAGGAAGAACATGGTCTATTGAAAGAAGAAAAAGATTTATCGAATTGGCGAACGAATACGATTTGCCGGTCATAGAGGACAACCCTTATGGCGCGCTTAGATTTGAAGGTGTAAGACCGCCTTCGCTAAAAAGCTTCGATACTGAGGGCAGAGTAATTTTCCTCGGGACATTTTCAAAAACGTTTTGTCCGGGACTTAGAATCGGCTGGGTTCAGGCTTCGGATGAATTGATCAACAAATACATTTTGGTCAAGCAAGGCGCTGATCTTCAGACTAACAGCCTCGCGCAAAGAGAAATTCATGAATTCATAACAAACTACGACTTCGAAGGGCACATTGAAAACATCAAGAAAGTATACAAGAGAAGAAGAGACTTAATGCTTGAGGCAATAGAAAAATACTTCCCGGAAGGCGTAACGCACACATATCCGGAAGGCGGACTCTTCCTCTGGGTTTCACTTCCCGAGTACATCAACACAAAAGAGCTTTCATACAAGGCTCTTGAAAAGAATGTCGCATATGTTCCGGGCGGTTCTTTCTATCCCGATGGCGACAAGAAGAATTCATTCAGATTGAATTATTCGAACATGACGGATGAAAAAATAGTTGAAGGCATTAAAAGATTGGGAGCCGTAATTAAAGAAGCCATGAAGGCGTAAAAGGCTCGAAAAATTGAATTGATTGCTAAAAAAACCGCTTAATCAGCGGTTTTTTTAATGTTTTGTTGAATTGCCGGATTCGTCATGATATAATATGCAGGCTGAGACTAGCTCTCTGCCCTGTTTGAGCAGGGCCATACAGACCATAGGGAGGTGTTAAAATGAATAAGTATGAAGTTCTTTACATCATCAAGCCGAATCTTGAAGAAGAGGCGAGAAAAGCCGTTATTGAGAAATTCAAGGGAATTGTCGAAACGGTCGGAGAAGTATCGGAAATCAACGAATGGGGAATCAGAAAACTTGCTTATGAAATTCAAAAGCTTAAAGAAGGCTATTATGTTTTGATGAATTTCAAGGCTCCTGAAGATTTGCCAATGGAACTCGAAAGAAATTTCAAGATTTCGGATGATATCATGAGATACATGGTAATGAAAATCGAAGAATAAACAAGGGGGGTTTTTATGAACAATGTAACGCTTATAGGCAGATTGACGAGAGACCCCGAATTGAGATTTGTAGCCGGAAGCGGCACCGCGGTGACCAATTTCACCCTTGCTGTCGACAGAAAGCTTTCCAAGGAAAAGAAGCGGGAAATGGAACAAATGAACAAACCGACCGCCGATTTCATAAGAGTAGTCGTTTGGGGGAAAACAGCCGAGGTATGCGCCAATTATCTTTCGAAGGGAAGTTTGACGGCTGTAAACGGTTCCATAGAAACGGGATCCTATCAGGACAAGGATGGGAAAACCGTCTATACGACAAATGTAAGAGCAGACGCATACGGCGGAATCGAAATTCTTGAGTGGAATAGCAACGGGTCATCCGGCGAAACGAAAAAGAGAAGCGCAAAGAATGAATTCGGAATGTCGGCAAGCGATTTTGAGGACGATTTCAAAGAGCTTGAGGAGGATGACAATATCCCATTCTAAAAAAAGGAGGGAAAAATCAATGGCTTTCAAGAGAAAAGGCAGAAGGAAAAAGAAGATTTGTTCTTTCTGTGCAAATAAAACATCGACAATAGATTACAAAGACACCAAGCGGCTCCAAAGATACATCACGGAAAGAGGTAAAATTCTTCCGAGAAGAATATCGGGAAACTGCGCAAAACATCAGAGAGAGTTGACAAAAGCTATAAAGCGCGCCAGAATCATGGCTTTGCTGCCTTTCACGGTAAACTAGTTTTTTAGGAGAAGTGTTCATTCACTTCTCCTTGTTTGTTAAATGGGATTAAAATCCGCTTAATTTGAATCACGGCTTGAATAGTGTTAAAATTCAACTACAACGAATAAAAAAAGTTGCTATAATTAAAGGGAGTGAAACGCATTTGAACGCAAGAGAAAGAACAAAGGCATTGGTTGAATCGGCAATGCTTTCGATAATAGCGGTAATTTTTGCGATTGCCGGTTTCTATATACCGTTTTTATCATTTTTTTTGATTTTCATACCCGTTCCTTTCATAATTGTTGCCGTCAGGCACAACTTGAAGTATACAATGCTTGCGGTAACGGCAGCATCGATAATAATCGCAAGTTTTTCGAGTCCTTTGGTGGGGATATATATAGCGCTGATTTCAGGGATAAACGCTTCTGTCATGGGAACCATGATAAAGCAAGGCAGAAAAGTGCGTACGATAATCGTTGCCGGATCTGCGGCATCCCTGGCAGCCACCCTCTTAACCTTTACGGTATCGACATATATTATGGGAGTCAATTCATTGGTTCAAATGGAAGAAGTTTTCACCAGTGTTGTTGAATACCAGAAAAGCTTTCTTGGCGATGGAGGCGGAACGGCGGAAATAATCCGCAGCCTTGAAACAATGAAAAATACAATGCTTACGCTTATACCATCCAGCATCATATTTGGTTCTATAGCTTCCGCATATGTCAATTATCTTGTTTCAGGAGTCGTACTGAAGCGCACAGGCTTTAAATTCCAGCCCTTGGGAAAATTCAGTAGATTCAGTCTTCCGAGAAACATAATGATGGGGCTTTTGGTTATAATCACACTTTCATATGCTGCGGATAAAATGAATGTAGTCAATGGAGAAGCGCTTTTCCTGAATGTTTTTTATCTGTTCCAGATAGCATTTCTTTTGCAGGGGCTCGCAGTGACAATGTTTTTTATGGAAAAATTCAAATTGCCGAAGATTTTTAGAATAACGGCTTGCATTTTATTTTTGTTGATTCCATCATTCTCCATTATGGCTGCGATACTTGGGATTTTGGATTCAATAATAAACATAAGACGCATGGAATTAAAGGAAAATTGACATGGAGGTGAATGCATGAGCAGAAACAGGTTTTTCAAGGCCCTGGTTCCCGACACCAAGATATATTTGTGGATTATCGGGATACTAACATTGATAATTTTTGCATATAACAAAACATATGGAATTTTGGGAATTGTTTTGCTTGTGTATTTGACCTATTACAATTGGAAAACCAGCTACAACAGAAAGAAAAAATGGACGCAATATATAGAAAGCCTGTCTTCTGAAATAGATTCGGCATCCAAATATGCGATTTTGAATTTACCGATACCATTGATAATTATAGAATTTGACGGAACGGTAACTTGGTACAACTCCAAATTTTCCGAAGCAGTAAAGGAAAAGGATTTGCTTGAAAGAAACATGGAGGAAATAGTTCCCGGATTCAAGATATCGGAATTGCTTAAAGAAGATTCCGAGCACGACAAGGACATAAGCTTTACCATAAAGGGCAAGATGTACCAAACGCTTTACAATGTGGTGAAGGCCGACAAGGACAGATATATAGTAATTCTATATTTCATAGACAGGACCGAATTCAATAGAGTTTCCACAAGGTATGAAGAGGAGAAAACGGCGCTTGCACAGATAGAGGTCGATGATTACGACGATGTCATCAGCAGCACCAAAGAAGGCGAAAGACCCCTTGTTGTTGCAGAGATAGACAGGCGATTGGGATTATGGTCCACCAGGATGAACGGAATAATCAAAAAACTGCAAAAGGATAAATACGTTGTATTTTTCGATGCACGCTATCTTGAAAATCAAATAGCAAAAAAATTCGACATTTTGGATGAAATCAGAGAAATTGACCTGGGCAACAAGATACCGGTTACTCTCAGCATCGGAGTCTCAGTCAGAAAAGGGAACTTTGGACAACTTGAGGACGATTCGGTGGCCGCGCTTGATTTGGCATTGGGAAGGGGCGGCAATCAGGCGGTTGTCAAGAAGGACAATCTTTTCGATTTTTACGGCGGGAAGACAAAAGCTCTTGAAAAAAGAAACAAAGTCAAAGCAAGAGTCGTTTCACATGCTTTAAAGCAATTGCTTGACCAAAGTTCGAAGGTCATAATAATGGGCCACAAAATACCGGACATGGATAGCTTCGGTGCGGCGATAGGCGTTTATAGAATGGCTTTGAATAGAGGGAAAGACGCTTTTGTTGTCATGAATGGCAATCAAGGCAACATCGAAGCCATATACGGTAAATTCAAAGACAACAAGTCCTATGCTTTCATCACTCCGCAAAGGGCCCGGGAACTTTGCGACGAAAAAACTTTGGTCATACTTGTAGACACCCACAGACCGAGTTTTGTGCAGTGCCCGGAACTCTTGGAAATGACTAATAAAATAGTTTTGATAGACCATCACAGAAGAGGAACAGAGTTCATTGAAAATACGGTACTCAGATATCTGGAGCCGTATGCTTCATCTGCGAGTGAGCTGGTGACGGAGATACTCCAGTATATTGAAGAAAGGATGACCCTTGAAAAAATTGAAGCAGAAGCACTTCTTGCCGGAATAATGGTTGACACAAAGAATTTTTCATTCAAGACGGGAGTTCGTACTTTTGAAGCCGCTTCATTTTTGAGAAGGGCCGGCGCCGACACCACGGAGGTCAAGCAATTATTTCAGGATGATCTGGAAATGTTCGTATCAAGAGCCGAAATCGTCAGAAAGGCCGAAGTCATACGGGAGGGAATTGCAATATCCGTATGCACCGAATGCGAGAACAATGTACAGCTTGTGGTGGCTCAGGCTGCCGATACTCTGCTCAACATCAAAGGCATAAACACGTCTTTTGTAATAGGAACAAAAGGGGAAGACGAAATCCTTATAAGCGGACGTTCTCTGGGAGACATGAATGTGCAGGTGATACTCGAAAAATTGGGCGGCGGAGGCCATCTTACGGTTGCAGGGGCGCAGATCGAAGGAATGACTGTGGAAGAAGCAAGGGAGATGCTTCTTGAAGCAATAGACGAGTATTTAGCAAAGGAGGAAAATGGAAGATGAAAGTAATACTGCTAAAAGACATAAAAGGCACAGGTAAAAAAGGTGAAATAATAAACGCCAGTGACGGACATGCCAGGAATTATCTTTTGCCGAGAAAATTGGCGAAAGAGGCTACGCAGGGAAATGTAAACGCATTGAACAAGAAAAAAGCCGCAAAGGTCAGGGAAGAAAAGGAATTGCTGGACAAGGCAAGGGATATGGAAGCGAGCCTTGCAAAACTTGAGATTTTAGTAAAGGGCAAGGCCGGTGAAGGCGGAAGACTTTTCGGATCAATCACTTCCATGGACATAGCAAAGGCTTTAAAGAAAGAACACAAGCTCAGCGTGGACAAAAGAAAAATAATCATGGACGGACACATAAAGGAAATGGGGCTGCATGAAGTTGAAGTCAAGCTTCATCCGGAGGTTACAGCAAAGCTGAAAGTCAAAGTTGTAGAAGCTTGACACTTGGAAATCCGTCTTGTTTGCCAATGATAGGCACAGGACATGTTGTGGAAGGAATTAATCTTAAGGAGACGAAAAAATGAGACTGCTGACCTATATTCAAAATGGCAAAGAGCATGCCGGAGTTTTAAACAAGGACAATACTGCTGTCATAAAGCTAAAGGATCTGCTTTCGAAAAGTGGAATAGAGATGGAGATGAACATTTCCGGTTTGATTGAGCTTGGGGATGAGGATTTTATAAAAGCGCTTGAGGAGATAAGGGATCGTTTTGAATATGACGAGCTCAATATCAATGATGTCAAACTTTGTGCGCCAATCTCCTACCCGGTCAGAAACCTTATCTGTTTGGGCACCAACTACTCCGACCATGTCATGGAAGTTCGAAAGGCCTATCCGACTCTGAAAGTTGATATGCCCAAAGAGCCGATTTATTTTTCAAAGGCGGCCTGGCCAATTACTGGAGACGGGGACGCCATACCGGCAAATGAAGGACTTGTTTCACAACTCGATTATGAAGTGGAATTGGCCGTTGTAATAGGCAAGGAAGGGAAAAACATATCAAGGGAAAACGCCGAGGATTATATTTTTGGATATACGATTGCAAATGATGTCAGCGCCAGAAAAGTCCAAAGCGGAAAAAAGCAGTGGTTCAAGGGTAAAAGTTTTGATGGTTTTTCTCCAATGGGGCCATGGATAGTCACAAAGGATGAAATACCTTTTCCTGTAAAACTGGACATGAAAGCCTGGATAAATGGCGAGCTTAGGCAGGATTCAAACACTCAACAAATGATATTCGACATCCCTTATATAATTGAAGACCTTTCAAAGGGAATGACACTGAGAAAAGGGGACATAATACTTACCGGAACCCCGGCAGGAGTCGGTTTGGGATTCAACCCTCCGAAATACATCGAAAAGGGAGACACGGTCAAGCTTTGGATTGAAAAAATTGGTGAAATTGAAAACAGCGTTGAATAAGAGATAACTTCATTTATAGAATAAAAAATATAATTAATCGGGGCAGGTGAACCAATGGATTATTTGGGAAGGATTCCTCCGCACAACATAGATGCAGAACAATCGGTTTTGGGCGCAATGCTTTTGGACCGCGAGGCAGTAATATCGGCAACGGAGAAACTTAAGGACGAACATTTCTACAAAGAGAACCATAAGGAAATATTCAGAGCCATGCTGGATCTGTACGCAAGGAATGAACCGGTAGACATGGTGACGGTCTCTGAACAACTGAAGAAAGCCGGAATTTTGGAGTCTGCGGGAGGTATTTCATACCTTGCAGATCTTTCAAATGCTGTTCCGATTACGGCCAATGCAAAATACTATGCGGATATAATAGAAGAAAAAGCCATTTTGAGGCATTTGATTGATGCCGGGAAAGTGATTGTCGACAAAGGATATGCGTCCGAAGATGTCAAGAGGCTTTTGGATGAAGCCGAACAGAGAATTTTCGAAATATCCCAAAAGAAAAGCACCCGGGCCTTTGCAGAGGTAAAAGATGTCTTGCAGGACACGCTCGACTACATGGAGATTCTTGCGAATTCCGAAAGCGGATACACAGGGCTTCCAACTGGTTTCAGCGACATTGACCGTATGACATCAGGATTGCAGAAGTCCGATCTCATATTGATAGCCGCAAGGCCGTCAATGGGCAAAACGGCTTTGGGAATCAACATTTCCCAAAGCATTGCAGTCAAGGACAACAAGTCTGTAGCTCTTTTCAGTTTGGAGATGTCAAAGGAGCAGCTTGTACAGAGAATGCTGAGTTCGGAAGCCCATGTGGAGATAACAAAAATTAGAACAGGCAAATTGACGGAAGACGAATGGATAAGGGTTGCAGGGGCCACGGTCCCGCTTGGAAAAGCCAAAATCCATATAGACGACACTCCGGGAATAACAGTAATGGAAATAAAGGCCAAGTCAAGAAGGCTAAAACTGGAGACAGGCCTGGATTTGATTTTGATAGACTATCTGCAGCTCATGTCTTCGGATTCGAGGAGTGAAAGCCGCCAACAGGAAATATCGGCTATTTCCAGGGGCTTGAAAGGTCTCGCCAGAGAACTTGAATGCCCTGTGATTGCCCTTTCACAGCTTTCGCGGGCCCCCGAGCAAAGAAGCGACCACAGACCCATACTTTCAGACCTTAGAGATTCCGGGGCAATAGAACAGGATGCAGATATTGTCATGTTCCTCTACAGGGATGAATACTACCATGAGGATTCGGAAAAGAAAAACATAGGCGAGGTAATAATTGCAAAGCAAAGGAATGGGCCTACGGGAACGGTGGAGTTGGCATGGCTGGGCAAATACACCAAATTCGGAAGCATACAGAGAACAGTCTAAATAGAAGGGAAGCGTTGTCGGTGGTAAAGCGTATTGTCATAAGGGAACTGAAGCGTCAGGACGTTGAAGCCATGACGAGATGGGGATTCCACTACGACCCGCTCTTTCTCCATTACAATTTCCCAAGATTGTCTTACGGAGAAAGAAGCCTTTGGCATCATATGAAAACATCCGGAATAAGAAAAAAATGTTTTGCTGTTGTCAGTCAAAATGAAGAAGTAATAGGGTATATCTCCATGAAACGAATCAACCATTTCCGGAGGACAAGCGAATTGGGAATAGTTTTGGATCCAGCGAAACTTGGAGAAGGATATGGATATTTGGCCATAAACAGCTTCCTTGAAGTGTATTTCGAAGAAATGAAGATGGAAAAACTTTACCTCAAAGCCGCCAAATTCAATGAAAGAGCGTACAGGACTTATCTGAAGAGCGGTTTTGCCGTTGAAAAAGAAGTGGTCGAAGTTTTTGAGGAGCAGGACATAGAAGAATGGCTTATAAGGGAAATAATGAAAATAAATCCCTATGTCTTTTACGACAAGGGGCGAATATTTTGTCATTATTATTTGATGAGTATCACGAAAGAAGCGTGGTTTTCCCCACAGAAAGGCGAAAATTGTTGATAAAACTGTGGATAATGTGGACAGTCGAACAATTGTTTGAAACAAAACACAAAAACTTGAAAAAATTTTTTCATAAGGTATAATTATTTAACTGGGAGGTGAAAACGTGGCAAAAAAAGTAACCAAAGATATGATAATAACAGAAGTGCTTGATATCGATCAATCGACAGCGGCAATCTTCATGAAGCATGGAATGCATTGCATAGGATGTCCGGTTGCAAGCAGCGAAAAAATCAGCGAAGCGGCTGTAGTTCACGGCATAGACGCAGATAAATTAATAGATGATTTGAATGGGTATTTGGAAAGCAAAAAAGCATAATAAGCGACTAAGGCGTTCTGCGAATCGGGCAGAACGCTTTTTTTTTCACGCTTTGTCGAATATTTTGGATAAAAACAAGGAAAATATTCGTATAAAATTGACTGAGAGTGAAAACTCTGTTAATATTTAATGGGTTAGTGAAAGAAGAAACCATCACATATAAGGAAGGTGTAATCATGTCAACAGTAGTCATCACCGGAGCGCAATGGGGCGACGAAGGAAAAGGCAAGGTAATAGATTTTCTGGCGAGCCAATCAGATGTTGTCGTTCGCGGACAGGGAGGGAACAATGCCGGACATACGGTTGTAGTAGGAGACAAAAAATATGCTCTCAGACTTATTCCGTCGGGTATTTTGAATCCACAAGCCATAAATATAATCGGAAATGGAGTTGTTCTTGATCCGGAGGGATTTCTAATAGAAGTTGAAAAACTCGAAAGAGAAGGCATAAGCACCAAAAATATAAGAATAAGCGACCGTACCCACCTGATATTCCCATACCACAAGGGGCTGGACGATTTGGCGGAACGTTCCCGCGGTGACAAGCAAATAGGAACAACTAAAAATGGAATAGGACCTTGCTACATGGACAAGGTTGAAAGAAGCGGAATAAGAATTTGCGACTTGATGGACGAAGAGGTTTTCAGGGATAAACTTTCACATCAGCTTAAGAGAAAAAACAATGTGATACAAAAGATATATGGGGGGGAACCCTTCGACGAAGACAAAATGATTGAAACCTATCTTGAATATGCTGAAAAGCTAAGGCCATATGTGGAAGATACTACAGTGAGGCTTTACGATGCGGTAAAATCAGGGAAAAAGGTTCTTTTCGAAGGTGCGCAGGGAACACTTCTTGATATCGATTTCGGAACATACCCGTTTGTGACAAGTTCACATCCCATCTCGGGAGGCTTTTCGGTTGGAACGGGAATAGGACCAAACATGATAGAGGAAGTTTTGGGAATAGCAAAAGCTTATACGACAAGGGTCGGCAAAGGACCTTTTGTCACGGAGCAGGACAACGAAACGGGTGAAAGAATACGTAAAGCCGGAAATGAATTCGGCACGGTTACAGGAAGACCGAGACGATGCGGTTGGTTCGACGCTGTAATGGTAAGATATTCGGCAAGAATAAACGGCATGACATCAATTGCCCTCATGTTGCTTGATGTTCTTACAGGAATAGACGAACTGAAGATTTGCACCAGCTATGAAATAAGAGGGGAAAGGGTGGAGCATTTTCCTGCCAGCCTCAAAGACTTGGCGGATGCGAAGCCTGTTTACGAAAATTTCGAAGGTTGGAAAGAAGACATAACAGGTGTAGAAAGTTTTGACCAACTGCCTGAAAACGCAAAGAAATACATCAACAGAATCGAAGAATTGATGGATGTTCCAATCAAGATTGTATCGATCGGGCCCAAAAGAAGCCAGACAATAGTACGCGACAAGATTTTTAGATAGGAAGAACAGTGGAAAGATAAATACAGTAGTAAGTGGAAAGTGGAAAGAAAAAGCTTTAAGAACAGCTGGCAGCATGCAGTTTGCAGTAAAAGATTGAAAGACAGATGTCAGTAAGAGCATAAGCAAAAGATTGAAGACAAAAGCAAAGACCTTTTTGATGCATTTGGTTTTTAAATGTTTTGCATTTACTGCCCACTGAATGCAGCTTGCGGAATGCGGCGCTCATAAAAGAATAGTAAAAAGAGCCATACGGGTAAATGACCGGATGGCTCTTTTTGATTCGAATCTTGAATTTTATTTTTGGCAAGCCCTATCTGTGTTTTTTCGACTGGGAAACCAACCGCAAATCCTTTCCGAAAAACTCAAGAGGCGTGTAATACGCATTTATTCTTGAAGAAATCCTGTGGCTGTATACCTGGGAAATGTCTAAAGGAGAAAGATTTGTGGATATGACGGTCTTTTTCGATGAAATGAGTCTTGAATTCAATATATTGAACAGTTCCGAATTTGTGAAGGCATTTGTCATCTCTGTTCCCAAATCGTCGATTATCAAAAGGTCGGAATCAAACAAAAGATCGTATGCCATTTCGACAGCGAAATCCTTTTCTCGGGAAAACTTGTGTTTTTCCAGTATTTCAAGAATCCTGAAGGATGTCTGATAAACGACAATATGCCCTTTGTCAATGAGGGCTTTGGCTATGCAATTGCAAAGAAAGGTTTTTCCGAGTCCCGGCTGTCCGTAAAGAATAAGGTTTTTTTCTCTGGGATTTCCGAAATTCAGCGTGAAGCTTTCGCATATGCTTAAATTTTGGCTTATGTTTTGTCTGGGTGTAAGTTCTTCGTCCGCGTATGGCGAATCAGAAAAAAGATCGAGCTTGAATGTCCCGAAGTTTTCCCTTTTCAAGGTCTCTTCGATGTTGGACATTCGGTATGCCTTTGAAATCAATTTTTGCTTAAAGCAATTGCATCGCGATCCGGACGAGTCGAATCCCGTGTCGCGGCAAATTTCGCAATCGTATTGAAGCTCGATATACGAAAGCGGAAAATTGTTTTCTGTCAAAAGAAAGGCTTTTTCCCTGCGTATGGATTCAACATGTGTTTTTAGCCTTTCGAGGGCGGACTCAGAATCGGATTTCCCTGAAAGAGCTATTCGGGCAATTCCGGCGCCGACTGAGGCAAGTTCGGAATCTATTTTTTTAAGTCTGGGCATTTTTTCATAAACTTCGATGCGCCTGAGCTCTAAAGCCTGTTCGTTTTTCTTTCTGATTTGTTCATATTCTTTCAGTATTTCCTTGATGTAATCGTTTTTCATATGGCAGACCTCATTTCAGGTTGTTGATTTCCTTGAGTATTTTCTTGAGTTCGTCTTCCGAATAATCGGGTGGCGTTTGCTTGAAGTTGTGAAATTTGTTTCCGCCCCGCTTATTTGAACCGGATGCACTTGTCTTTTTGACCGGCTTGTGATTTTTGAGGGATTCCAATGTTTTCAAACCGTCTTTGTGCCATGCGGCAAGTATGCTGTGGATGTATTTTATGCTGGGCTTCGTGGCATATACAGTATTTTCGCAGGCTTTCAAAACCATTTCAATAGGGAAGTTCCATTCGGTCATCCATTGGTCCATTGCCTTTTTCTCTGCCTTAGTTGGATTCCTGCCGAAAAAGCCGAGAGCATCGAAAATGCGCTTGTACTGGTATTGAAGAACGGTGTCCTCCTCTCGTCTCGTCTCGAGATCTTCTATTGAAAAGACACCTTTGTCGTACCAGTTTTTCAATATGCCTCCTATATACTTGGAGGTGTGGATTCCTCTCTTTTCGCTTGCTGTAGTGTAGGCTTCAACAACCATGGGAGGACCCATAGAATAAACATCCATGTAACCGGATATTTCGATAGCTTCATTTACCGAAATCGGACGACCCACGATTTCTTCAATTGAATCAAACATGTTTTCGGTTTCATTATCGGGTTTTAGTCCGGTTTGAGGTTTTTTTTGCGAAAAAGATGATGCGCTCTGTTTCAGAGGCATGTTTGAACTGAAATTGTTGTCAACAAACAATTGCCTCAGGGACAGAAATTCAATGCTGAAATCTGTAGCATCGTTTTTCTCTGAAGGCAATTTTCGGATTATGCCCTTTCCTTCCCAAAAGTCCCACGCCCCGAGCACATCCTCGATGGGAAGGTTCAAATGGCGAGAAAGCATTTTGTTGCTTATTTTTGATCCGAAATCCTTGTCGCACGCGTATTTATATCCCATCAGATAAACCTTGACATAGGTTCCCTGGGCTCCTGGCATGAAATCATTGATGAAAATGTTTTCAATGGAAGTGCTTCCGAAATCAACTTCCGTAGTTTGTCGTATAAAGGCCATGGCAACTCCTTCCATTGCAATAAATCGTCATATATGCTATTATAACATATCCGAGTCTACCTTCCGCAAGAAGCTTTTCGGAAAAACGGCCCGTGATTTTTGATTAAAAGACTTGTGTATTCGACAAAAAAAAGGTTTTTATAAAGAGAATGTCGAATATTTTATGTAGAGTTTACTGTTTTGAAAAAGACAGCACGACAGGGGATATGAATGGACAAGATAGAAAATATTCTACGGGGATTATTCAAAATTGAAAAAGCGAAAAAAATGTTTTCCTTTGCAATGGCAGGCGCACTGGTGATTTCAATGATCACGCCGGTTTCGTCATATGCCGACAAAGGATTTTTTGGGTTGTTCTCTTCTGAGCAAGAACAGGAACAGCAGGAACAGCGGCAGGAAACAATTTACCCGCAGGAAATAAAGCGCGACATAGAAGAATTGCTGAAAGTGAGAATCAACTCTTTTGCCATAAGGGTCGATGGAGAAATCATAGCCGGGCTAAGGACACGCCGTGAGGCTGAAGAAATACTCGAAGCCATAAGGGATCCTTACCTTGACAGGGAAGACGGCGTGGAAATTCTCGAGATATACTTCAAGGAAAAAGTGGAAGTTTCCGAGGAGCCTGTGCCGCAGGACCTAATAGGAAAAAGCGAAGAAATCCTTGAATACATAAAGAGGGGAACCAAGGAGAAAAAGGTCCATGTGATTGAAAAAGGAGATTATTACGGTAAAATTGCCGAGATGTACGGAATACACGTTTCGGATCTCGAAGCGGCCAACCCCGACGTATCGCCGAGGAAATTGCAGATAGGCCAAAAAATCAATCTGCTTGTGCCCAAGCCCTTCATAACTGTTATGACTACAGAAAACAAAGTGTATGATGAAAGCATAAAGCACGATACGGTTTATGAGAACAATTCCGGCATATACAAGGGCGAATACGCCATAAAAAAAAGAGGCCAGGACGGAATACGGACAATCGAAGCGAAAATAGTCAGAGCAAATGGAATTGAATACGAAAGGATTATCCTGAGCGAAGAAATAACAAAAGAACCGGTTACACAGATTACATACAAAGGCATCAAGGACCCGCCACCCAGGATTGGAACAGGAACATTCCAGAAACCATCCAACAGGGGTTACGTGACATCCGAATTCGGATGGCGGTGGGGAAGGCGCCATGAAGGAATAGACATTGGGATGAATACGGGGACAATTGTTCGAGCAGCCGATGGTGGAGTGGTGACCTTTGCCGGATACAAAAGCGGCTACGGATATGTGGTTTTCGTTAACCATGGAGCGAATATGGAGTCCAGGTATGCGCACCTTAGCAAGATTCAAGTAAGCAAGGGAGAAAAGGTCTATAAAGGGGAACAGATTGCCCTAAGCGGCAATACAGGGGTGAGCACGGGACCGCATCTCCATTTTGAAATAAGGAAAAACGGTGTTCCCCAAAATCCGAGAAACTTTTTGAATTTCTAAAGACAGGTCTTCGGACCTGTTTTTCAATATGCGATAAAAGGCGGAATACATGAAAAAATTGATAGTTGGGATAATTATAATCGTTTTGCTGTCGGGATGCGCCGTAGAAGCCTCATTCAGGGATTCGCCGGTTGTAAGGCAAATGAAAGACGAACTTGATCCGGCGGGAATAGGGCGTGAAGAGGGGCGAGAGCTCTGGGCCTCATATGAATCATTTTTAGAAGAAAGAGAAATTGTGTTTTCGGCCGTAGGGGATATAATGCTCGGACGCAGAGTCGGACGCTTGCTGGATGAGAACGGAGGGGAGAGCGCATATGATGGGTTCTCGTTTCTGTTTGACAGATCCGATGTCTTGTTCGGAAACCTTGAATGTTCTTTGTCGGAGAGAGGGGAAAAACTTTTAGGAAAGGGCATATGGCTCAGGGCGTCTCCGGACAAGGCGGAAATCCTGAAAGACGCGGGATTTTCGGTTTTGTCCCTTGCAAACAACCACATCCTCGATTATGGTAACGATGCACTATATGACACCTTAGATTTCCTCGACGACATGGAAATAGGCCATGTGGGAGCGGGAAAAAATATCGGAGAGGCAAGAAAACCTGAGATATTTACAAAAGGAGATGTTTCAATAGGATTTCTTGCTTATAATGAATTTTCTTATTACTTCTGGAGCTATGAGGAAAAACGCCAATTTGCGGCACGTGAAAATGTCCCGGGAACGGCCCCCATGGACCTTGCTCCAATGCTTGAGGATATCGAAAAGCTTAAGGGCGAGGTGGAGCTTGTTGCGGTATCGCTCCATTGGGGCACAGAGGAATCAAACATGGAAACAAAAGAACAGAGGGAAATTGCACATGCTATGATTGACGGCGGGGCGGACATAATAATCGGACATCATCCGCATGTGATACAAGGCGTCGAAATATACCGGGGCAGGCCAATAATATACAGCCTGGGGAATTATATTTTTGACCAGAACGACGAAAACAACAAGCAGGGAATGGCTGCCGAAATCGAAATATCAGATGGCGAGATGAAGTCCATCTCTTTGCATCCTCTATACGTTAAGGACAAGAGGGCTCCCATTGTTCCCGAAGGCGGGAAATTGACAGGCATGCTCGAAAAGATAAAAAGACTTTCCGGAGCAATGGGGACAGAGTTCGAGGATGGAAAAGACCATTTGCGCTATTTGTTCGAGGGCACACAATAATATGGACAATGAGGTTTCAAACAGATATCATTGAATCAGGAAGTTATGCAATAGAAGGAGGGAAGATTGTGAACAGGAAAATACTGATAGTGGATGATGAAAAACCGATTTCCGACATAATCAAATACAATTTGGAAAAAGAGGGATATGAAACAGTTGAGGCCTACGACGGAGAGGAAGCATTAAAAAAAGTTTTCCAGGCCCAGCCGGATTTGGTGCTTCTGGATATAATGCTTCCCAAGATGGATGGTTTTCAAGTATGCAGGAAAATACGTGAAACAATGAACATACCCATAATAATGATAACTGCAAAGGAAGAGGAAGTCGACAAGGTGTTGGGCCTGGAGCTCGGTGCTGACGACTATATTACAAAGCCTTTCGGAATGCGCGAGTTGGTGGCAAGGGTAAAGGCGAATCTGCGCAGAGTGCAGATCGATACAACCGATACGGGAAACAGAATATCATCGGGAGAACTTTCAATCGACTTGGATAAATACGAAGTCAAGAAGAGAGAGGAGATCATAGAATTGACTCTCAGGGAATTCGAGCTATTAAAATTCATGGCGACACAGGAAAACCAAGTGTTCAACAGGGAGCAATTGCTCAGGGATGTATGGGGATATGAATACTACGGAGACATCCGCACGGTGGATGTAACGGTGAGAAGGCTAAGAGAAAAAATCGAGGATGACTCTTCTAATCCGACTTATGTTTTGACCAAGCGAGGGGTAGGATATTATTTCAGGAGGAAGTAGATGTTTAAGAGCATTAGATGGCGGTTTATAATTATATATTTTCTCCTGGTTTTCATTGCAATGGCGATTGTAGGTGTTTATATTGTCGACCAATTTGAAAAATATCATTTGAAAACAGTCAGCGAGCAGCTCAACAGGATTGCGGAGGACTATATACTTCCTTCAGTCGCGCCCTATGACGATTTGGACGAAGAGAAAGACAAGATACAAAGCATAATAGACACATGGTCGAAGGGCTTCAGAGAGGAAATATTCATAATAAATGAAAACTTCCAGATAATAGCTACAAGCAATGCGAATTTCATAGGAAGAAACGCCATAGACATACTTGAATATACACTGATAATCGACGCCGCAAAGGGCGATGTCAGGGAACTTGACCTGGAAAGCGATTCGGGACTTAGAACAAAGAACATAGTATTTCCGATTGTGCGCGGAGACGATGTGAATGGAATACTTTACATCAGGGACAGCCTCAATGACATATACGACACCTTGGACGAATCGAAATGGATACTCACCCAGGCGACCATGCTGGCACTTTTCATAACAATCATACTGGGTTACCTTTTGGCAAAGAGTGTTACCGAACCTATTGCCGAGGTTACAAGGAAAGCGTCCAGAATGGCAAACGGTGAATTTGAGCAGAAGGTCGATGTCAAATCCGATGACGAGATAGGTCTCTTGGGAGCAATGTTCAATGAGCTTACCGACAAATTGAAAAACACGCTTGGGGAAATGTCTTCGGAAAAAAGCAAACTTGAAACTATTCTCAACAATATGGCCGATGGACTTCTTGCAGTTGACTTGAAGGGAAATGTCATACATGCCAATCCGAAGGCGATGGAAATTTTGGGGATTGAAGCGGACGAACTGCAAAAGGGCTACGACTCCATCATCGGAGCTTATGACGAAGACCTGACGATTAAAAGAATCGGAGAGAAGAATGCATCCTGGGCCGGCAGCAGAAACGTTTCCATCGGAAACTCCATATACAGGGGAGACTATGCGACATTCAACGACGAAAACAAGGAATATGCGGGATTTGTAATTCTTTTGCAGGATGTCACCGAACAGCAGAAGCTAGAAAATATGCGCAAGGAATTTGTTGCGAATGTTTCGCATGAATTGAAGACTCCTCTAACCAGCATAAAGAGTTATACAGAAACTCTTTTGGAGGGAGCCGTCGAGGACAGAGAAGTGGCTGAAAAGTTTCTTACAGTCATTGACAGCGAGTCAGACCGCATGACAAGACTTGTAAGGGATTTGCTGCAACTGTCGAATTTCGACTATGAAAAAGTTACGTGGAACAAGGGTTGCCATGATATTGCGGACCTTGTCCGCAATGCTATAATGAAGATGGATGTGACAGCCAAGAGCAAGAACATGAACATAGTTTTCGAATCCGACATAGACAAGATGGAAGGATTCTTTGACCATGACAGAATAGAGCAGGTATTCCTGAATGTGCTTTCAAATGCAATAAAGTACAGTGACGATTCGACCACAGTAAGCATTTCGCTTGAAAAAGCCGATGGAAAAGCGCTTGTTTCAGTAAGGGACCAGGGGATTGGGATTCCCGAGGAAGATCTGGGCAGGATTTTCGACCGCTTTTACAGGGTTGACAAGGCAAGATCAAGGAGCCTTGGAGGAACCGGGCTGGGACTTTCCATTTCCAAGAATATCATTGAAGGTCACGGGGGAAAAATCGAAATAAAAAGCGGCGCCGGGAAAGGTACGGAAGTAGTCTTTTCATTTCCGCTCGAAAATAGTATGTGCAGGCATATTTAAGCGATGTGTAATGACCCTGTAACGCTGCTGTAACAATAAAAGAGTATAATTATCCTTGCTGGAACATGTAAAGATTATCAGGAGGCTTTTATGAAAAAAAAGCTAATTGTCCTGGCAATGATTCTATCGCTGGCAATAACCCAAGGGGTTACGGCTTGGGCGACAGGAGAATTGTTCGTGGATGCGGACCAACAAATGAATAATTATGCCATTGAGCAGGAAGAACCTGTTTTTGTAAATATAATCAGGCCTTTGGGCGAAGTGATTACAGACACGAACCTGTTCATATCAGCCAGGATTTTTAATGGTGCGAAAGCGAAGCTTTACGTTTTCAAGGAAAATCCAGACTTGAATTTTTCCGCCGGCCTCAATCTTGTAGGCGAGGCTCCTCTTGTCGAGTTTACAGAAGAACTGATTTACGAATCGGAACTCATTGAAAAGCGCGACGAGTCATTGTTCTATTTCGAAGAATCGGAAGAACCGATCGAAGAGGAAATTTTTTCGGGTATTGCTCCCGATGCAATCGAAGAACCTCAGGAAGCGAAAGAGGACACGGAAGAATCGATTATTGCTGAAAGGCTTGGAGAAGTTTTTGGAAGAACAACAGAATCCGGTGTTAAGCCTTTTGATGAAGGAACAGACACGAATGTATTGTTCTATTACAAAAAACTCGAAAATATTGAACCGGGCAAATACAGAATCAAATTTGAGATCATCGATGTTGATGAAGCAGTAATAGACGTAGAGGAAAAACAAATAGAAGTTAAAGATTTTTCGTTCATAATAGTGGATGAAGAAGAAATAAAGAAAGAAGTGTTGGACATTCTTTCAAACAGCTTTACCGGCATCATGAGCCGGTAGAAGCGGAGGCGGGATATGGGCAAAGAAAAAATGAAAACCGTTTTTCTTGCCATGCTCTTTGTCCTCAGCGTACTTCTTACACATAAGCTTTGGATAATAATACCTTCAGGTGAGTTGTTTCCTTCTGAAGTGGATGAAGCCGTGGAAGAGGAATTGAATATATATGACGAAATCCTGAGCCCCCAAAGTTATATCTATAATTTTGGGGGCGGTTATCATACAATTTTTTTCACGGACCCAAACGGGACCTGGACTGAAGTTGCAGATATGGTCGATGCTTTTATTGAAGAGGATTTCGCATATGAAACGCTGAGCGAGGAACAATGGCAGGAAGCAAATGAATACAAATCCGTGAAACTGCAGTTTTCTTTTCCCGTTCCGCTGGAATTGTTTTATTCGGACTATAAGGAATGGAATCTGGGAGAAGGAATGGATGCAATAGACAGTCTTTTGATTCCGGCCACAGAAAGAAATGTATTGTATATTGCAGACAAATCAAAGGGAATTCATCTAAAGCTGAAGGGCGAGAACACAGGTGGGGAGATAGCTTCAAAGATAGATGGAGTAAAGTCCATTGACCATACCGACTATTTCAAGACCGAGGACATATTAGGGATTGATTCGGACATCCTTCTACCGATAAATTTCGATGAAGAAATTCCTTCTGTCGATATGACAGCTGAAATTGAAGTTTCCGACAAGACACAGATTACTGCAATGGCTGGACGCATTTTTGGAGAAAATTTTGATTTCATAAAAAAAATCGAGGAAAACGACGGATCCGTGCTATATATATCCAGTTATGGAGAAAAGGTTTTGAGAATCCAGGCGGATGGACTTTTGGAGTATACGGAAAAACTCGAAAAACAAATTCAGTCGCCTTCGCCTGACCGTTTGGAGTCCCTTAAAAGGGCTGTTTATTTTGTCAGGAACAACGGAGGATGGCCTTCGGGCGCTTATATTTCCGATAGCCTGTCCATCGAAAAATCCGGAATGAAGGGCTATAGATTTTTGTTCAATTACAAAATCAACGGATATCCGGTGCTTGAGGCGGCCGGAGAAGGAAATGGAGCAATATCAGTCGATGTTTACGGCAATTCAGTAACATACTACAAGCGAAGAGTTTTAAGGGAAAAGATGGATGTCGGGGAAGGCGCCTCGGCGTCATCGCGAATGGTCATAGTCCCTCAAAAGGTCATTGACAGAAACTTTCGGGAAATCGCCGCTGCTTATATTGTTGACAATGGGCTCGACATAAGCGAAATATCCATGGATCAATTGCTGTTTGACATCTTGAGCTCGATAGACAACATCCAAATGGCTTATTATCTGGATGATAAAGACGGAAAAGAAGTCTTGATGCCAGTTTGGAGAATTGCTGCCGAAAGCAGAATTTACTATTTCAATGTCAGGAATGGGGAAATAATGTATCGCGGCAGAATAGAGTAAGGAGAAGTTTTTATGGATTGGACCAAAGCAAAGACAATATTGATAATTGCTTTCATAATAACCAACGCTTTTCTTTTTTATAATCTGGAAAAGGGAAGCGGATTTTCAGAAAACATTCCTGCAGTTTCAGAAAAGACTACAGAGGATGTTGAAGAGATTCTCGAGAGCAGGGGGATTTCCCTTGATGGCGGCATTCCTACGAAAACACCGGAAGTGGCGTCTCTTGAGGTTGGATATTCGAGCGTCGATGCGGAAGCGGCGGCAAAGAGTTTTCTGGGCGAATTCAAATTGGTCGATGATGTCTACGAAAGCGGGAAAGAAAAATTGATGGTCATTGATGGAAAAAGGTTAATCTATGAAAATGGCCTAATGAATGCAGGTGCGGAACCGGATCATGAATCCGCCAAAACGATGGCGGAAGAATTTCTTGCCGAAAAAGGTTATTCCATTGAAGATGCAATCCTTGATGGAATTGAAAATAAAAATGGATTTGTGGAATTGAAATATGTGCAATCGCAGAAGGGCTTGCCTCTGGAAAACGGTCGCATGACGATCATGGTTTCAGGGAGTGGAGTAGCCGGCTTTGACCGCATATGGATGGAAGTCTTTTCGGAAGGGGAATCGGCAAGGAAAGTCATTCCCGCAACCAAGGCTCTTTTGATGGCTGCGGAGCCTCTAAAGGAAAGCGGGGGAAAAGAAATCAGCAAAATAGTTTTGACATATCTTTTCGACACAAAGAAAACATCATTGTCTAAGTGGCAGAACATCAAGTCCGGCACGGCGTTGCCCGTCTGGAGAATAGACCTTCAGAATGGGAGCATCTCAATATACGTCGACGCTTATGAAGGCATCGTAATAAGCAATTAGTTTACAGAAAAGAGGAAAATCATGAAATATTGTTCACTCACAAGTGGAAGCAGCGGCAACAGCCAATTCATTGCATCCAAAGAGGCTCGGATATTGTTGGACGCCGGAGTCACCGGCAAGTACATAAAAGAATCAATGGAAGCAATAGGTGAAAAACCGGAAAATCTGGACGGCATTTTAGTAACACATGAGCATAGCGACCATATAAAGGGCGTAGGTGTGCTTATGAGAAGGTACGACCTTCCTCTATACGTTCACGAGGACACATGGAAGGGAATGCACGCGCAAATAGGGAAAATCAATCTCGAAAAAGTCAATTTCATAGGCGGGGACAATCCATTTGAGATAAAGGACATTTCAATACATCCTTTCCATGTCGATCATGATGCGGCGAATCCTCTGGGTTTCTCCTTCAAAAACGAAGGGGTTACCATAAGCGTTGCGACGGATTTGGGTCACATGCCAGAGTCTATAGTGAGAGTATTGGAAAACAGCGATTTGCTTATGCTTGAAGCAAACCATGATGTCGAAATGCTGAAAGTCGGAAGATATCCTTGGTTCTTGAAACAAAGGATTTTGGGGGATTCGGGCCACCTTTCAAACGAATCGGCAGGCAATGCCCTCGTCAAGATGTTTGAGAGAGGATCTCCAGGTTGTGTTCTTTTGGGGCATTTAAGCCATGAAAACAATTTTCCGGAATTGGCTCTTGAGACTGTGAGGGGAATCCTCGAGGAAAACGGACTGAGGGACGGCAGGGACCTTGACCTGGACATGACCTACCGCAATAGGGTGGGAAGACTTTACAACATAACAAAATAGGAGGGGACAGCCTTGTATCGCGAGTATGACGAAATGGAGAAGAAAGATGAAGAGGAAAAAATCAACGAAGAAAAGGAAGGCTATGAATTCGAAGAGCCTGAAAGCGAAGCCTTTGAATACAAGAAGCCTCAAACAGACGACAAAATAACGGTCGTCAATAAAACATCATTCATGAAGATAATCACCGTTGCGGTTATAGCATCCATGATAGGGGGATTGTTTACGGCCTATATAGCTCCGACATATCTTTATGGAAAAATAATAAAGGACCCTTACAGCGGGTTTTATTACCAAAATGGTCCGTCTTATGAAATAGTCTCCGAGACAGAAGGGCTGACAGTCGTTTCCGCCGTGGCGAAAAAAGCGATGCCGTCTGTTGTGGGAATAACAACTGTAGCAATACAGAACGATTTCATTTTCGGTTCGCGAAGAGCCGAAGGGGTGGGAACCGGTGTCATAGTGGACAGCAGAGGGTACATTTTGACAAATTCCCATGTTATAAATGACGGTGATGTTGAAGAGGTTACAGTACTTTTATCGAATGGGGAAAACCTCGAATCCAAAGTACTCTGGAATGACGCCATACTCGATCTGGCGGTAGTAAAGGTTGAAAAAACAAATCTCCCCGTTGCAGAACTTGGAGATTCAGACAATCTTGTCATAGGGGAAACGGCAATAGCCATAGGAAATCCCTTGGGACTAACTTTTGAGCGTTCCGTCACTGCAGGCATAATAAGCGGGCTCAACAGGAGCATTCCGATAAGTTATTCCGAAAGCATAGACAGCCTTATCCAGACAGATGCATCCATAAACCCCGGAAATTCCGGAGGGCCGCTTCTCAACTCAAAAGGCAGGGTAATAGGAATAAACACCGCAAAGATTCAGAGCGGGGAAGGTCTGGGTTTTGCCATTCCCATAAACATGGCCAAGCCGATAGTAGATGAATTCATAGAAAAAGGCGAGTTTTCAAAGGCTTATATGGGAATACAGGGAATCGATCTCGAAGAGTTCGAGCAAAGCTCAGGTGAAGAGACTGGGCTCGAAACGGGAGTTTTCGTCTACAAGGTATACAAAGATTCTCCAGCCGACAATGCCGGCTTGCTCGGAGGCGATATAATAACTAAAATTGGAGACGATGAAATTGAAACAATGAACCAGCTTATAAAAGTTCTTTATGCCTACAGGCCGGGAGATTCCGAAACAGTGGAAATCGTAAGGAACGGAAACGCGCTTTCATACGAAATAACCTTTGTGTCCAGGGAAGAAATAGAGTGATGCTGAAAGGCTTGAATCCGAAAAGGAAAAGAGCGCTTCATTCAGGAGGTTTTCCCCATGGGGAAAAAGCAAAAGCAAAAGGGCTACATCTATGAAAGGGACGGAAGGCTATGTGTATATTGCGGAAAGTCCCTCAAGTTCAGCCAAATAAGTTTGGACCATTACTATCCAAGAAGCATGGGCGGGACGGACGATTTGTTCAATATGGCATTAAGCTGCAGGAGATGCAACAAATACAAAAAGAGCTCAGTGCCCGAAGACTGGAAAAAAAGGGCTGTGATACAATTCAAGAAGGCCGTCGAGGATGAAAAAATATTGGCGCCGGGAATCAATATAAAGCGTGCGGAGCTGAAGGTGCTTGTCGATCAAACGGACAAGCTGGAGAAAATGGGTAAAGTTTCGGTTTTTCTCAGCAAAACCCATTCATTCCATGTGAGAAACGACATAATAATTAAGATTGCAAAGATAAAGAGATAGAAGAGGCGCATCCCCAAAAGGATGCGCCTCTTTTCATACTTATTTGAATCTTTTCAACTGCTTGTAGAGAATAAGGGCTATGAACATGCCGAGTGTAAATTGAAGAGCGTTCCACGGAAGATTGTAAACAGGTGCTATCCAGTTTCCGTATATTATGCCCTCGGTTACGTAGTAGCCGATGTTCATTATCAGACCGCCTGAAACCATAGCTGCAATTTTTGTCTTCAGGGTTTTTTCACTTGCCTTTGATGCGAGGAGTGCCATGATTCCCTTTAATATAAAAGTGGATGGTATGTAAAACATGTATCCCGCAGTATAGTCGGCCAAGCCTGAGCCTATCCCGGCAGCAAAAAAAGCATATTTTGGACCAAGAAGAAGACCGGTCAGAAATACCGCGGCGTCTCCCATATTGAAGTATCCGTATCCGAGAGGGATTGTAACAGAAAAGGTGGTTACAAATACCACTGCGGCTAAAACCGAAGTGCGAACCAATTTTTTCGTACGGTTTGAATCCATTTCAATTTCTCCTTTGTTATTTTTCTTGTTTACAATATACTATAGATGTGACCATAATAAAAGAGACAGATAAGCTAAACCGAAAGGGGACAGAACAATTGTTGCTGCCATTTTATCCGAAAAGAGGAATCAATGAGCCCATATACATGCAGCTTTATGATTATATACGAAAGTCTATAATCACGGGGGAAATGTGCAAAGGTGAAAAGCTTCCGTCAATAAGGGAAATATCTCAAACAACGGGGCTGAGCCGAACTACAATAGAGAGCGCATACTTCCAGCTGTTGACGGAAGGATACATATTAAGCCGCCCGAAAAGCGGATACTATGCAGCCGACTTGACTGAAATCGAATTGGATTTCCCCAGTGAAAAACCGCGAATTGAAGACAAGTCTCGGGCAATGGGCATTTCCCAGGAAATAAAATATTTCAACGAAAATGTAGACAGTGAGAGCTTCGATGCCTCCACGTGGAAAAGGATGTACGGAAAAATTCTCAAGGATCGAAAGGACGATACGTTTTCTGTTGGAGAACACCAGGGGGAACTTGATCTCAGGCGCCAAATATCGAAGTTCATAAATCAGACAAGGGGTGCGAGGACAAGCCCCGGCCAGATTGTCGTTGGAGCGGGTGTTCAGTATCTTATGGGCATACTTGTGGGACTCGTGCGCACAAACGGAGGACGTGCGGCCTTTGAGGACCCCGGATATGAGAAGGCAAGATATATTTTTGAAGATTACGGCTTCGAAACAGAGTCAATCCGGGTGCTTGAAAATGGAATTGACATTGGCGCACTTTACGAATCCAACGCGGACGTAGTTTATGTTAGCCCTTCTCACCAATTCCCCACAGGGTTTCTTATGCCGGTGCCGAAGAGGATTGATCTGATAAATTGGGCAAGGGAGAAAGAGTCATTCATAATAGAGGACGACTATGACAGCCTTATACGGCATGAATCGAGACCCGTGCCATGTCTTCAGGGATTGGATTCGCATGACAGGGTCATATACCTCGGGTCCTTTTCAAAAATTCTGCTCCCGTCAGTCAGAATAAGCTACATGGTTTTGCCCCAAAGGCTTTTGAATGATTATGAATCGATAAAAAAAAGATACAGCCAATCGGCATCGAAACTCGAACAATTGACTCTTGCCGGATTTCTGGAAGAGGGATTCATGGAAAAGCACATACGGAGAATAAAGCGCAACTATAAGCGGAAAAGTTTTCTGTTGCAAAAATACATAGAAAGAAATCTTAAGGGTCATGTTCGAATAATAAGCGCAGATTCGGGCCTCAACATGGTTCTTGGAATCGCCACAAAACAGACGCCTGATGAAATAGCAGACGGATTTGCGAAAAAAGGGATTCTTGCAAAGGTGATAGGAAAGGATCACGGAAATGTTGTTGTTTCGATTGCATACAGCGGCTTCTCCACAACCGATATAGAAAAAATGATAGAGCGCGGCGTTTCGAGCGAGGGGGACTGGCTGGAAGAATTTCTGAAATTATGATTTAATGTGTGTATAATTGAGGCATACGGGTATCGAAAAATATATGAAGATGGAATAATAGTAAAATTATAGAAACAATACAGAAGTGTTCAGAAATTCAAAGAGCAATGGGGAAGGTGATTTGTTGAAAAGAAAAAAAAGAACCGATGCAATCATTTTTGCCGTTTTCGCCGTTTTTTTATTTGCCGCAATACAAACAGCAAGAATGGAGCCCAACATCCAAAAAAACGGAGTGGAGTTTATCGGAACCGATACATACATGCGAATGGTAAGAGCACAGGAGCTTTACGACGGCGGTTCCTGGTACGACTCCACAATCGAAAGAAACAATTTTCCCTATGGCGATGAGCTTCATTGGACCAGGCTGATGGACCTCCTGATAATTGGCGAGGCCAAGATCATCGAGCCAGTTACAGGCATAGAAAGGGCATTCGAATTGTCCGGGCTCACGGTAAGCCTTGTGATTGGAGGCTTCTCGATTCTGGCTATGCTTTGGGCTTCATCATACATGTTTGAATGGTCCTTGACGCCGATTGCCATAATACTGTTTCTCAGCCAGTACTTCGCACTGCAATATTTTGCAATAGGAAGACCCGATCACCACAGTCTTATAATTCTTTTTTTCATATCGTTTTTCGCCTGCGCCTTCAGGCTTGTCGGAAAGGAGAAAAAGCGATTGTGGGGTTTTGCATCGGCCGTTGCCGCGGCGATGGCCTTTTGGGTGAGCGTGGAAACGGTTTTTATGCCTGCTGTGCTTGCCCTCGTGTTGACACTCTCCTGGGTCATCAGGGGAGACGACTCAATGGAAAGGCTCCGCATCTTTTCCACAACATTTGCAGTTCTTGTCGGCATCTTCATTTTGGTGGAAAGACCATTTGCAGATATAATGGTTGTGGAATATGACAAAATATCAATTCCGTATCTTTTTTTGTTCTCCGCCATGACATTGTTTGCATGGGGCGGAAGCCTTGTTAAAAATTCACTAAAGCGCCAGCGAATAGCATACACGATTGCATCCGGGGGCGGTCTTCTTTGTTTGGTTTTGTATTTTTATCCTGAAATGACAAAGGGACCTTTTGCGGGAGTCAATCCGGCCATTGTTCCTGTCTGGCTCAGCAAGGTTGTAGAGGTACAGAATATTTTCGCCATAAGCCTCGGAAACGCCATACTTTATTTTGGTCTTCCCGTCGTAGCCGCAACAGGGCTTGCATACTTCTTTGCCAAGGGAAAAATTGTAAAGCCGACCGCCTGGGGCATGGTTGCGCTTGGACTATCAACATACATGCTTCTTGGCATGTACCAAATAAGATGGATTGCCTATGCCCAGATTCTCTCGGTTTTTCCGGCAGTGCTGATAGTCAAACAGGTTTTTGCCCGCATTGAAAAAATGAAATCTTTAAAATTGCAGGTGCTTGCAAGGGGTCTTACCATAGCGGTCCTTTGCCTTTCCTTCCTTGCACTGGACTATATTATTATGGAAAAAGAAACCAACATGGGTGAATCCGATGAAGCCGAGTCGAGCCTTAAAGAGGTCTGCGAATGGATGGATGACCGCTACCAAGGAGCCGAACTTGTAGTTCTTGCCGATGTCGACTGCGGACCCGAGATACTTTACAGAACGAAAATGAGTGTGATTTCTTCGCCCTACCACAGAAACGATGAGGGAATCCTTTTCTATTACGATATAATGGACGAGGTGGATATGGAGAAGGCCAAATCGATGATGAAGAGCCGCTTTGTAAAAATCATTTTGCTTGATCCGCCATTGCAATACAATGATAATGGAAGCGGAAGGAACGCGCTTAAGAAAAGGCTTATAGATGGAAAGGCTCCGGACTGGATAAAGGAAGTGAAGTTTCCCGAAGCCATAAAGGGATACAGGATATACGAAACTTCATACTAAACAGATCTTGAAAGAAGAGGCCTTCCCGAATATGGAAAGGCCTCTTCTTTATTTTTTGTCAATTGTCTCCGTCCTCATAGGCTTTAATTTTGCGGTAAAGAGTCCTTAGCCCGATTCCAAGTTCTTTTGCCGCTTCTTTTTTCCCCTCTACGGTCCATCCATGCTTGTCCAAAGATGCTTTTATGGTTTCGAATTCTTTATGCTTTATTGTTTTTTTTATGGAATATCCGTTGGCTTCAGGTTTCAAACTTGAAATCTTATCAGGAAGATTGATTTTTTGTATAAAAGCGGTTTCTTCCATGTTTACAGCGTATTCGATTGCGTTTTCAAGCTCCCTTACATTTCCGGGCCAATCATATTGTTTCAAAAGCAAGATGGACTCATCCGTGAAACCGCTTATTCTTTTACTCAGCTTGAAGTTGTATTTCTTTAAAAAGTCCAT
>Ga0102938_10000016_pt1 | contig 76047 bp, 58 predicted proteins | sample SalPonR2_B_D2_MG_FD_84516 | JGI IMG/M metagenome (GOLD analysis project Ga0102938, IMG submission 84516) | Salt pond soil microbial communities from South San Francisco under conditions of wetland restoration - Salt Pond MetaG R2_B_D2_MG | ecosystem: Environmental > Aquatic > Marine >...
CCGTTTCGGTCGCCGAGCCGGTGCCCTTCAGGTTGTCGGTCGTCAATCCACAAGTCCCCATCGTTCGCAATGGCTCGATGTCGCTGTTGGTAAAGGTCGAACGAAACGAAGGCTTTGAAGGCGAAATTAGCCTGAAGTCGCTCTACAACCCGCCGGGCGTCACGGTCAATAACAGCCGCAAGCTGAAAAAAGATCAAACCGAAGTCGCAGTCCCCATGACTGCCAATGGCGGCTCGTCGTTGGGAACTTGGCCCATGTTCCTGATTGCGACGACCAATGGCGGAAATGGTTCGGTACGCATCACAACTGAGCCAATCCCGGTGGAGGTTCAAGAAGGGTTCTTCAAGTTTGAATTCCCGAAGTCGGCGGCTGAGCAGGGAACCGAGAATGTAATCGTCATTGGTTTGGAAATTGCTCGCGAGTTTACTGGCGAAGCCGAAGTCGAATTGGTCGGCTTGCCCCCGGGAGTGAGTTCTGCGGAGCCAATTCAGAAGATCACCAACGAAACCGAGAAAGTCGCTTTTCCGATTACCGTAGCCGCCGACGCACGACCGGGAACGCACAAAACGATCAACGTCCGAGCCCGCATCACCAGCGACAAGGGCGTCATCACCCAGACTCAGGGCACGGGCGAGCTGCGAGTCGACAAACCGTTGCCTCCGAAGAAAGAGGAAGCGGAAAAGAAAGAACCTGAGAAGAAACCGGAAGCCAAGCCGGAGCCTCCCAAGGAACGCCCGCTCAGTCGCCTGGAGCAGTTACGTAAAGCTCGCGAAGAAGGTTAGATCCGCTTCGTGGCCCAGCCTGCTGCGGCCGGTTGTTCTGTCATTCATGTTGTCCATTTAACGCCTTCCCACACGAACGAAAATGATCCATCCGATTCGAATCTCGTTCAGCGCTTTGTTAGCCGGCTGTCTCGCCGCTGCGGCCATTGCAGTCGAACCCGAAGCTTCCGTTGCCCCGCCACAACCTGCCGAGGCGTTGTCGATTGCAGCGTATCCGCCGAGCATCCAATTGAATTCGGCTCGTGATTTTCAGTCTTTCGTCGCCGTGCTGACGCGCGATGATGGCGTCACTTTGGATGTCACCGAGCAGATCGAGTGGAAGCTCGCCGCCGAGGGACTGGCAAAGCTGGAAGGCAATCAACTCTTTCCGCAAGCCGATGGCGAAACCGAATTGGTGGGAGCCTACAACGGAAGCGAAGTTCGCATTCCGGTCAAGGTCAGCAACGCCACGGTCCGGCCAGCGATCAGTTTTAAAAAAGACGTGATGCCCGTGCTGACCCGCAGCGGTTGCAACACCGGCAGTTGCCATGGTGCGGCTCGCGGTAAGGACGGCTTCCGATTGAGCCTGTTTGGCTTCGATCCCGATGGCGATCATTTCCGCGTCACACGCGAGATCGGTGCGCGGCGCATTAACCTCGCCGTCCCTGAAGAGAGCTTGTTCCTCAAGAAGGCGATCGGTAGCGTCCCGCACACTGGTGGGAAACTGTTTGACCCCGACAGCGATTACTATGCGACACTGCTGGAGTGGCTGGAAGATGGCGCTCCTATTGACCCCGCCGATAACCAGCCTCCCGCAGTCGCTTCGGTCGATTTCTTTCCGCCACAGGCGGTACTCGAAGGCGAAGGCGTCAAGCAGCGATTTGTGGCGGTAGCAAATTATGCCGACGGCACGACGCGTGACGTTTCGCGGTTGGCCGCTTTTACCACGAACAATCCCACCTCGACGGAAGTCGATGCTTATGGTGGCGTGCAGTCGGGGCCTCGCGGCGAAGCCTTCATTATGGCTCGTTTCGACACCCACACCGTGGGCAGCCAAGTGCTCGTTTTGCCCGAAGGGCTGGAGTACAGCGCTCCGGAAATCACTGGGAACTACATCGACCAGTTGGTCGGAAAGAAACTGCAGCAACTAAGAATCCTGCCCAGCGGTCTGTGCTCCGATGAGGAGTACCTGCGTCGGGTGACGCTCGACATCACCGGGCTGCTGCCAACGCGTGAAGAGTACGACAACTTCATGCAGGATACCGCCGAGGACAAACGTGCCGCTTTGGTGGATCGTTTGCTCGGCAGGAAAGAGTTCAGTGAAATTTGGGCGATGAAGTTTGCGCAGTTGTTAATGATCAAGAGCAGCAATCAGGTCAGCTACAAGTCGGCCTTCTTGTATGCCAACTGGTTGACCGACAAGTTCGCCCGTAACGTTCCGATGGATCAGATGGTCCGTGAATTGTTGACTGCCGAGGGAGGTACCTTCAGCAGTCCCGCCACCAACTTCTACGAAGTCGAACGCGACACGTTGAAGACATCGGAAAACGTGGCGCAGGTCTTCATGGGTATTCGGACTCAGTGCGCTCAATGCCACAACCATCCGTTTGATCGTTGGACGATGGACGATTACTACGGCTTCGCCAGTTTCTTCTGCCAAATCGGCCGGAAGACGGCGGAAGATTATCGTGAGCAGATCGTTTACGATCGCAAGAGCGGCGATGTGAAGCATCCTGTGGGTGGGCGAGCGATGGAGCCCACTTTTCTTGGCGATGGTGTGGCGGAAACCCGCAATAAAGACCGTCGCGCCGTGGTCGCCGAATGGCTCACCTCGCCGGAAAATCCTTACTTCTCCAAGTCGATCGCCAACCGCGTTTGGGCACACTTCATGGGAATCGGGATTGTCGATCCGGTCGATGACATCCGCGTCAGCAATCCCGCCAGCAACCCGGAATTGTTTGCCAAACTGGGCGACAAACTGGTGGAGTACAACTTTGACTTCCGCCAGCTGGTTCGCGATATCTGCGCCAGCGAAGCCTATCAGCGTAGTGTCGTTACCAATGAATCGAACCAAGCCGATTCGCGGAACTACGCCCATGCATTGCCACGTCGGATTTCAGCGGAAAGCATGCTGGACGTGGTTTGTCAGGTGACCAATACCAAGGAAAAGTTCCGCGGTTTGCCGCTCGGAGCGCGAGCGGTTCAGATCGCCGACGGCCGAACGTCGACCTACTTTTTGAATACCTTCGGGCGCTCGCCACGAGACACCGTGTGTGACTGCGAAGCGACCACCGATCCTTCGCTTTCTCAAGCACTGCATCTGCTGAATGGAAACTCGATTTCCGGAAAAATCAGTCAGGGAAAAGTGGTCGACAGTATGCTGAAGGAAGACAAATTGTCGGCCGAGCAGATCATTGACGAACTTTATGTGCGTTCCTTGACCCGCCTTCCTACGGATGAAGAAAAGAAGCAGTTGCTCGTTTCGGTCAGCGAAGCACCCGATGAGCAGCAAGGTTTGGAAGACGTCTTTTGGGCGGTGCTGAACAGCCGAGAATTTGTCTTCAACCATTAAGAGTTGGGCACGGCTGTTACTTCCGGTTTTTGTTTGCCCGTCGCGGTTCTATTGCGGCGTTGACGATTCCCGGCGAAGCGGTTGCTTTGCCGAGTGGTGGCAATGGAAGGCCATGACTTAAAACAACGATTCAAAGTCCTCCCTTTCGCGAATACATTATGTTGCGCTATCTGCTTGCTCTCTCGATGGCTTTGGCAATCGGCTCCACTTCGTTTGCCGATGAAACGGCAGCGGACGACAAGGCCAAGCCCAAGGTTACGTTTGACGAACACATCAAACCGATCTTTCGCGAGAAATGCCTGACGTGCCACAACCAGGGCGATGCCAAAGGTGGTCTAGCACTGGACAGTTTTTCCGCATTGATGCAGGGCGGCGGCAGCGGAGAGGTGGTCTACGATGGCGACGCCGAAAGCAGTCGCTTGTGGCAGCTGGTTGCACACGAAGATACGCCCGTGATGCCACCCAAACAGGACAAGATCGCCCAAGCCAAAATCGACTTGATTCGCGACTGGATCAATGGGGGGCTGTTGGAAAATGCCGGCTCCAAGGCCAAGAAAAAGAAGGCCAGTCCGCTAGCCTTTGCCGGGGCATCGACCGGCAAGCCTGAGGGAGAGGCCGCAATGCCGGAGTCGGTGTTGCAGCAGCCAGTCGTGTTGAGCGACCGCGGGGCTGCCGCATCGGCGATTGCGGCAAGTCCTTGGGCGCCGCTGGTCGCGGTCGCCGGACAGCGACAAATCGTGCTGTACAACACCGACAGTGGCGAACTGGTCGGGATCCTGCCTTTTCCTGAAGGCCTCGTGCATTCGCTCCGCTTTAGCCGCGATGGCAGTTTTATCATCGCCGGTGGCGGTGAGGACGCGGCTTTAGGCATCGTGGCCGTTTATGACGTCAAAACCGGAGATCGGCTGACCGTTGTCGGTGACGAGCTCGATACCGTGCTGGGTTCCGACGTGAATGACCGCATGACTCGGATCGCGTTGGGCGGTCCGCAGAAAATGTTGCGCATTTACGATTTGGCGGATGGCGAATTGCTGTTCGATATCAAGAAACATACCGACTGGATCTGCGACGTCGCCTACAGCCCCGACGGCGTGTTGCTGGCCTCTTGTGATCGTGCCGCCGGCCTGATGGTTTGGGAAGCTGAAACGGGGCGCAATTACCTTAACCTGACCGATCACAAAGCGGGCATCAACGCTTTGGCATGGCGAGATGACAGTAACGTGTTGGCCTCGGCTAGCGATGATGGCACCGTAAAACTGTGGGAGATGAACGAGGGCAAAGTGATCAAAAGCATCAATGCCCACGGTGGAGGTGTGGTCGATGTGGCGTTTGATCATCAAGGCCAATTAATCACCTGTGGTAAAGATCGCCGCGTCAAATTGTGGGATGCCACGGGAAACCAAAAGGTTGTTTTCCCCGCAATGCCGGAACAGGTTTTGGAAGTGACCGTTTCTCATGACAGCAGCCGCATCATTGCCGGCGATTGGACCGGCCAAGTGATCAGTTGGCCGCAAGAGAAACCGGAGGAGAACGCGCAGCCTTTGCCTTCGAATCCGCCGTCGCTTGAGCAGCGGATCGAGTCGAGCAAACAGGAACTTGCGGGGCTTGCCGAACCTGTCACCACTGCGGAAGCGGCGCTGGCGGCCGTGCAAAAACAGCTCACCGACGCCACCAATCGCAAAACAGAGATGATGGCTCAGCAACAACAGAAAACGCAACTCGCTGAGCAAAAAAAAGCAGAGCAGGCTGCCGCGGTTCAAGCCGTCGCGGCGTTCACCAAGGAACGCGATCAATTGACTGCCGATTCCAAGCAACAAGAGCAGGCGGTCAAGCAGGCTCGTGAGCAAATGGACGCAGCGGCCAAAGCCGAAGGCGAGGACGCCGAACCTCAACTCGCCGACGCCAAAGAAAAGCTTGCCGCGGAAGAGAAGACGCTTGCCGAAACGCAGCAAAAGCTAGCGGCCAAACAAGAAGAAGTTGTCGCCAAGGAAGCCGCAGTCAAAGAACTTGCCGCTGCTGAAAAAACCCTGCGAGACGAAGCCAATAAGCTAACGCCGATGATGGCTGAAGCCGACAAGCAAATGGTCGACTTGAACACCAAGCTTGCCGAAGCGCAAGCCACCGTAGCGGCTGCGAAGTCGGCTCGTGATGCGATGGCAGCTCAGGTGCAACGCCTAGAGGGCGAACTGCAAAAGTTCCAGCAGCGGGCAGCGGAATTGGCCAAAGCGGCCGAGGCAGCCGAGGCAGCCGCCGCTCGGCTGCAATCTCAAGCGGCATTGTTCACGTCGGCGTACGCGAACTAAGTTGCTCCTTTAGCAGCGGGTGATACTAACCCGCTTGAAATTCAACTGCGAGTCCCTTCGATGATTCGCGCGTGATCGTCGTGGCGTCCATCTGCTTAGGAGGCCACCGTCCGCTGCTCAGCCACAGAATCCGCCAAGGTTGCTGAGCCGCTGAGGTTGCTGGCATGGAATGATCTCTTCGGTACTCGCTTGAGCCACTCCGTCCGCATAAACATTGCGGCTGTTTCGGATCCGCTGCGGTGTCGTGGGAGAGGCCGACCCAAGGAGAGTTTGTCGTTAAGCGTCCCCGTCCAAGCGAGGCGTTCCGTCGCGCCATCAATATTCCGTCTCGCCATGAATGTTGAACGGAACGATCGGATTGGCTGACACACTGAAAACGCGTCGCCGCGTCCTTCACCGCTTCGACAGCCAAGCGATTTTGAACAAGTCTGCGGCGAGCGGAATCGGCTTTGATGGCGAAATGGCGAAACATCGGCCAACGTCGGATCATTGCGACAACAGCTTTCAATGCGGACAATAACGCGGAACAGAGTCGAGCCCGTCTTCATTGGTCCTCGATGTAATCCCCGAAAGGAACGACAACATGCATGTAGATGCGAAGCAGGGCCGACTGAATCAATCAGTATGCCAGTGGTGTTACGATGACCTGCCACTGGAAACCCTGGCTGCTGAGGTTGTTCAGCGCGGCATGGTGGGGATCGACCTGTTGGGACCCGAGGATTTTGCAACCATCAAACAGCATGGGTTGGTTTGTACGATGGTGACATCGCATCCGCTAGAAGAAGGCTTATGTGATCCTCAGTATCACGACATGTGTTTGGAAAAATTGACCACCGCGATCGAAGCGACAGCCGCCGAGGGATGGCGCAACGTGATCTGCTTTACCGGCAACGCGAGGGGCATTGATCGCGAAACGGGCATGCGGAACTGCATCACCGCGTTGGAAAAAATCTTGCCTCTCGCCGATTCCAAAAATGTCACGCTGATCATGGAATTGCTGAACAGTCGGGTCGATCACCCCGACTATATGTGTGACCGCTCGGAGTGGGGGGTCGAGCTGGTCCGCCGTGTCGGCTCGGCGAATTTTCGGTTGCTGTTCGATATTTACCACATGCAAATCATGGAAGGCGACCTGATCCGCACGATTCAACAGCATCACGAAGCCTTTGGACACTACCATACGGCGGGCAATCCGGGGCGACACGAACTGGATCAAAAACAAGAGTTGTATTACCCGGCGATTGCTCAGGCGGTCGCCGATACGGGGTTTGATGGTTACTTCGCGCACGAATTTGTGGCCAAAGGCGACCCATTGGCGGCGCTCAGCGATGCCGTCCGGCAATGTATCGTTTAGACTAGGAAAGTCTGCTTGAAAACGGCCTGCCCCTCCTCTGGCAGTTTCGTTCAGGCATGCGAGAGGGCAAGCCGCCGCGTCGGCAGGGCGGCCTAGCTCCCGGTCGCGCTCACCGTCGTGCTCACGGCCTCGACTTCCGCTTGCTGTCAGGTGGCTTGCAGGACCGTCGCGTCGAGCGTTCCCGATTGACCGCAGTGGCGCTCACCACGTCGTTCCCTTCACCCTTCACCTCCCTGGACCGATTCGATGCAACGTCGTCACTTTTTACAATCCGCTTCCGCGGCTGCCTCGGTGGCGGCGATTGGCTCGGGTGCCTACGCGGCAGCGAGCGACGCCAAACGCCGCGTCGGATTGATTGGCGCAGGTTGGTATGGCAAGTGTGACCTGTTGCAACTGCTGAATATCGAGCCGGTTGAAGTGGTTTCGTTGTGTGATGTCGACAGTCAGATGCTGACCGAAGCTGCCGATCTGGTTGCCACTCGTCAAGCCTCCCAGCGGCGACCCCGAACCTACAGCGATTACCGCGAGATGTTGGCCGAGAAAGATCTGGACATTGTGTTGGTCGATACTCCCGATCATTGGCACGCCCTGCCGATGATCGCCGCAGTCGACGCGGGGGCCGACGTTTGGGTCCAAAAACCGACGGCGGTGGATGTGAGGGAAAGCCAAGCGATGTTACAGGCGGCACGTCGACAGGAACGGGTGGTCCAGGTAGGCACCCAGCGGCGCAGCACCCCGCATTTAATCGAAGCCAAACAGCGGGTTATTGACGCCGGCCTGTTAGGCGACATTGCTCACGCGGAAGTCTACTGCTACTACCACATGCGAACGCGGAAAAATCCGCCGGACATCGCTCCGCCGCCAAATCTTGATTACGAAATGTGGACCGGTCCGGCACCGCTGCGGCCTTACAACGAACTGGTCCATCCGCGCGGCTGGCGCGCTTTTATGGAATACGGCAATGGAATCGTGGGCGACATGTGCGTCCACATGCTCGATATGGTGCGATGGATGCTGCAGTTGCCTCATCCGCGGCGTGTGACAAGCCATGGGGGGATTTTGGTCGACCCCGATTCCAAGGCCAACATCACCGACACGCAAACGGCGACCTTTCATTTTGATGACCTGAATGTGTGCTGGACGCACCGAAGCTGGGGCAGTTCCCCCGATCCCGAGTACCCTTGGGGTGCGACGATTTATGGCGATCGCGGCACATTGAAACTGAGCGTGCAACAGTACGAGTTCATTCCCCAGGGGCGCGGTGAAACATTGCGTGGCGATGCGGTCATTGAACTGGACAAGTTCCCCAGCGACAAACGCGATCAAGAGGATTGGCGTCTGGAACTGCATGTGGCGTCGGCGATCCGCGGGCACCTGCGCAATTTCTTGAACGCCATCGACAATCGCAGCCGTCCGGTGGCGGACATTGCCGAAGGGCATGCCTCTTCGGCCGCTTGCATTTTGGCCAACCTCTCGCAACAGGTCGGCCGCAGCCTTGAATGGGATGCGGAAACGCACCGCATTGTCGGTGACCCGGCAGCCAACGCATTACTAAAACGCGACTACCGCCAACCTTGGGTGCATCCAGCCGACGCGACCTAAGATTTGACGCTGTTTGTTGATAAGGATCGTGCGACACTTATTGATCGCTCATTGATAACTCTCCCTACTTTTTCTTTCCCTCTGCTTAGGATTCAATGACAATGAAACGAAACAGTTTCGCACGCATGGAGCGTGTTCTTACCTACGTCCCACTGGGCCTGTGTGCCTTGGGCCTGCTGTTGTCCGCGACCATTTCATGCAGTCCCGCCACTGCCGCGGGGATTGGTGCCACGCCTGCCGACGCGTTTCGCGTGCCGGAAGGTTTTCAAGTGGAATTGCTGTACGAGGTACCGCAGAAATCCGAAGGATCGTGGGTCAGCATGACCGTCGATCCTCAGGGCCGCTTGCTAGTGTGTGATCAATACGGCGGCTTGTTTCGCGTTACTTTGGCGACGGATGAAAAGCCGCTGAGTGTGGAACAGGTCAAAGCCGATATCGGCATGGCGCAAGGTTTGTTGTATGCCTTTGATTCGCTGTACGTGAACGTGAACGGCAGCAAACGCAAAGGGGATTCCGGGGGCGTTTACCGTTTGCAAGATAAGGATGGCGATGATCATTTTGAATCGGTTGAGCACATCCTGCCGTTGAACAATGGTGGCGAACATGGACCGCACGCGTTGCGGCTCAGTCCCGACGGCAAGCAACTTGTACTGTGTGCTGGCAACAACACCATTTTGCCGAAAGAGGTGCCTCACAGTCGCGTGCCTCGGCACTGGGACGAAGACCACTTGCTCGGCCGCATGCCGGATGCGCGTGGCCACAATGCCAATCGCATGGCTCCCGGTGGATTTGTCGCCAAAATCGATCCCGATGGTGGCAACTTCGAGTTGATCGCAACCGGTTTTCGTAATGAATACGACATCGCTTACAACCCCGCGGGCGAACTGTTCACTTATGACGCCGACATGGAGTGGGACGTCGGTACGCCTTGGTATCGTCCGACGCGCGTGAACCACGTGGTCAGTGGTGGCGAATTCGGTTGGCGAAATGGCACCGGCAAATGGCCGGAGTACTACGTCGATAGCGTCGGCGCGGCCGTCAACATCGGACCCGGTTCGCCCACAGGAGTTTGCTTTGGGACCGGTGCAAAGTTTCCTGCCAAATACCAACGTGCCTTGTACGTGCTCGACTGGAGCTACGGCAATATTTTCGCCGTGCATCTTCAGCCCGACGGTAGCACTTACACCGGCACCTACGAAACCTTTGCAACGGCCGCCCCGTTGCCAGTGACCGACATCGTGATCCACCCCGGCGATGGCAACATGTACTTTGCCATCGGCGGCCGCCGCACCCAGTCGGCTCTTTACCGAGTGCGATATGTCGGCACCGAGTCAACCGCAGCGGCCGACATGATCGACACCGCGGAAGCTAAAAAGTTACGTGCGGTGCGACATCAGTTGGAAGAGTTGCACCTTAATCCCGAAGCTTCGGCCGCCAACGTGGAGGTCGCTTTGCAGCACCTAAGTCACAGCGACCGTCAGATCCGCTACGCAGCGCGAATCGCACTCGAGCATCAACCGGTGGCCTCGTGGCGTGATGCGATCATGTCGCTAGCGACCGCCGATGCGAAGATCGCTGCGACAGTGGCCTTGGCACGCAGTGGCGAAGCAAGCGACCGCGACGCGGCGATCGGTTTGCTGCAGTCGATCGAAATGCCCAGCCTGGATGTCGCGCAGCAACTCGATTTGCTCCGCGCTTACAGTCTGGTCTTCATCCGTTTGGAGGCTCCCACCGCAGCCCAGGCGAAAGCGATCATCGCTTCGCTGGACTCGGCCTTTCCCGCAAACGATCCGCGTTTGAATCGCGAGTTGGCGATGGTCTTGGTCGCTTTGGAAGCGCCGGGTATCGTTCCACGCGTGGTCGAACAGTTGGTCAGCGGTCCGTCTCAAGAAGATCAGATCCACTTCGCTTTCGTGCTGCGTGATGTCGATACCGGATGGACGAAAGAAGCGCGCGAAAAGTACTTTGGCTGGTTCCAGGATGCCGCCGCCTCACGGGGAGGAATGTCGTTTGGCGGGTTCTTGGAGAACATTCGCCAAGCCGCGATTGCCAACCTTAGCGATGCCGACAAGACTGGCTTGGCAGATCTGTTAACGAAGCCGAAGGTACTCGATCCGTTGGCCGACTTGGCACCACGAGACATGGTCAAAGAGTGGAAGGTCGATAATTTGGCCGACGCGGTGAGCAATGACAAGCACGCGTATAACTTCGATCGCGGCAAGCAAATGTTTGCTGTGGCGCAGTGCTACAAGTGCCATCGCATGGGAATGCAGGGCGGTATTCTGGGTCCCGATCTGACGGGGGCGGGTGGACGCTTTAGCGCCAAGGATCTGTTGACGGCGATCATCGAGCCCAATCAATCGATCAGCGATCAGTATGCCGCCACGCAGTTCCTGACCGAGTCGGGCGATTTGGTGATCGGTAAGATCGTCAACATGAGTGGTAACGACATCCGCGTCTTGACCAACATGCTGGACCCCAGCTCGCTGACCACCGTGAAGCGGAACGAAGTCGAAGATGTGCAGTTGTCGCGAAACAGCATGATGCCATCGGGCTTGCTTGATTCGCTAACCGAAGTCGAGATTCAGGATTTGATGGGATACTTGCGAGCCGGTGGGAATCCGGAGCACGCGCTGTATCGTCAAACGACTTCGACCTCGCCGAGCAAGTAAGCTTATTCGTCGCCTGCAGGGCAGCCGGAATGACGATGTTTGATCATCGTGATTTCGCTGCCCGAGGTGTTATGAGAGACTTGATCCATGAAGCTATAGATCAGCATTAAGCCTCGACCGTTCTCCCGCATCAGGTTTTCCGGATCGGTCGGGTCGGGGATCGTGGAGGGATCGAAGCCGGGGCCCTCGTCGGCCACAACCAGTTTGATTGCTTCGGTTGTCAGCTCGACCGTCAACGTCACTCGGCGGTCTTTGTACGGCATTGTTTCGCAGCGTTGCTTACGGAGCCGCGCGTATTCATCGAAGTCCGCTCGTAGGCTGGATGCCAATTCGAGGTTGCCATGGTCCATCGCGTTGAGGACCGCTTCGGTCAAACCCATGGAGATCTGAAACAGCCCCGTTTCGTCGCCGTAATCGAACGTCCGCAGTTCCGTTTCGAGATGCTGAACGAGAACCGGAACAAGTTCTTGGTTATTGCCCAGGACAAACTTGGAACGTGATTCCACCAGTGTGTTAAGGATTTGCTGCCGAGACTTTTGGGCATCCAGCATATCGGTAATCCCCCGCAGCGTCGGCAGCAGGGTCTTGTCCAGATAACGCTTCGGAATGTAGCTCGCCGCCCCTTTCTGCAGGGCCTCGGCAGCGATGGTTTCGTTGCCGTCATGAGTGATGAGAATCACGGGAACCGACTCGTAACGTTCCCGCACCGCTTCGACCAGTTGCAGGCCATTCATGTTCGGCATGTGCAGGTCGGTCAAAACCACATCACAGTCCATGGTTTCAATCAGCTCGAGCGCCTTGACCCCATCGGCGGCTGTCAAAGCTTCGTAGCCCGCGTCTTCCAGCATGATTCGCAGCTGAGTCGCCTGAGTGGCACTATCTTCGGCAATCAGGATTCGTGTCATATTGACCAATCTACGCGTGACGCGGACTTCGTTTCCGTCGACAGAATCGAACGATCTTATTCTAGCTCGCCGCAGGAGTGGGGCAGGCTCAGTCGCGATCGCGGCTTTTTTTCTTGTTTTTTAAGGCATCTTGCAACGTTTTACGCTCTTTTTGCAATGCCGCCTCGCGTTTGCGCGCATCATCGAGGTGATGCTTCGTTTTGGCGAGTTCCGCTTCGAGATCGGCGATGCGTTCATTGGCGATATCGATTTTTTCGGCTGCCGCGTTTGCCAAGCCTTGCATTTCTGCCTGCTTTTTCTTTTCCGCGGCTTTGCGCTGCTCCGCCGCCGTATCGGCCAATTTCTCAAGCTTCTGCTTTATTTCGGCCATCTTCGCGGTGGACTGTTCTTTGGCTTGCTTGAGTCGTTCTTCACGTTGCCGAAGTTTGGCCGCGTCGTCGCCAAGCGTCTGCTGGAGTTTGATCGCCAATTGCCGTTCGACTTCGGATCGCACCACCACTTTTTGAGATTCCATCCGGATGGTCGCGAGCTCCTCGCGAGCCTGCTCGAGCGTCTGTTGGAGGCTTGTCATGCGGTCGTGATGAACCGCTTCTCGCAGTTCGCTGATCGTTTCGATCTTGTCGACGGCCGCTTCTAAGCGTGCATTTTCTCGAATCAGTTCCACCAAGCGGTTCCAACTCTCGCTGCCAGGCTGGAGGCAATCATGGGGATCGTCCTCGTCGTCTCTGCTGTCCTCGTCGTCTCTGCTGAAGGAAGGTGCGGTTGTCAGGGGGATGGGCGAGGGGCCGATTTCAGCCGGATAAACCACCGCGGGCGATCCGCTCATCGCGGAGTGCGGGACCGAACCATTGCCAATGTTTTCATGCGGCAGGGTGGCGCTGCCGTGCGGGATTCCGGCGGCCGGAGGGAAAGGTAGCGGGGGGCCAAAGGGCTGCGGTGGGTGCGTTTCATAAGGCGATTCAACCGCCGTTGGCGGAGCCTGATCAGGCGAGGAAGGAACCGCGATCACTTGTTCGACAACCCCATTGTGGAGCACGTAATCGCCAACGCGGAACGGCCCTTCGGTGACGATTTCCTGGGCATCTAGCGACTGGTTTGCTAAGGCCAGTCCCAGCCCCAGCAGGGACAACAATCGTGGATAACGCATTACAGCGGCTCTATGGGAGAATGGAGGAGACGGCTTCGACGAGAGCCCCATTGTGCCCATTTGAGGCGGGGGAAGCAAACCGGGCAAGATAGATGGCCTACAAACTTCAAAAGAGGGCGAAACCCGCGTGTCTGGGGTTGGTTTAATTGCATGTATGATCGACCCGCACGGGGTCTCTCAGCGGACGCCTCTTCTCTTTTTTCCCAGTCAGGAACCCATCATGAAACTCTTACTTACCTTGAGCACCGCCTTGGCGGTCATGGCGATTTCCATCCAACCCGCTTTTTCCCAAGGACGCGGCGGTCGAGGTGGCCCTGGTGGCGGCGGGATGCGAGGCAACTCGGACATGATGTTGTTGGGAGTGCTCAGCAATGAGGCGATTCAGGAAGAAGCCGAAATCATGCCGGACCAGCAAGAAGCGATCAAGGAACTGGTCGAAGGCATGCGTGGAGAGCGGCCCACACTGAGCGGCTTTCGGGATGCGTCTCCCGAGGAGCGCGAAAAAATGTTTGCCGACATGCGCTCGCAGATGGAAGAGCGAATGAAGAAGGCTCGGGAAAAGGTTCAGGAAATTCTGCTGCCAGAACAACTGCAGCGACTCAATGAGATCGTCATCCAGTTGATGGGAACGGCCGCCCTGTCCGATTCCAAGGTGGTGGAAAAATTGAACATCACCGAGGAGCAGACAAAAAAGATGGATGAGATTCGTGAGGAAACTCGCAATTCGTTCCGCGAGCTGTTTCAAGGTGGCGATCGCGAAAACATCCGCGAACGGATGACTGAAGCCCGCGAAAAGGAACAAGAAAAAGTAATGGATGTCCTGGATAGCGAGCAGAAGGACAAGTTTGAAGAAATGAAGGGCAAGCCGTCCGAAGCGGTCAAGGCGATGCAAAGCGGTGGCTTCGGTGGCCGCGGAGGTCCACAAGGTGGCTTCGGGGGCCGAGGCCGTGGCGGTGAGGCTGGTGGCCGAGGTGGTTTCGGAGGTCGCGGCCGAGGTGGTGAAGGTGGTGGCCGAGGGGGACGACCTCGCCCCGAAGCGGAATGATTCTCGCTTGTTAAGAACGCTTTAGCGATGCAGCCCGTCACCTGTTTGGTGGCGGGCTGTTTGCATTTGCGAAGAAAACCGTGGCTATCGCCAAAACGGTTAATGGGTGCTTAGACGCTGAAGATCATCGGGGATTGGATTCAAAGAGGGGTTGTCCCGCTAGGCGGCACGAACGAATTCGTCTTGCACCGCTTCGATCAGGTCAGCGCCGATTTCCTGAGCGCCGTGAGCGGCCGCCGTTGTCATGGCTAACTCTGCCAGTTGGCATAAGATGCCGACCCGTCCATCGGCCAGTTCATGCAAGCGAACGAGAGCGCTGTCGCTGAAGATCGAGCGTGTCGCACCGGCTTCGGACAGTCGGTGACGCACAAACTGCATCGTGTCGGTCAACGAGAAAGGAGTCACGTCGATGCGCAGTGGGCAGGCACCCAACTGAGTCGCGATGAAGCGAGACGGCTCCGGTGGCGAGACGGCGATCACCGTCATCCAGCGATTTTCAGAAACCAAGGAACCGCCCAAACGCGCGATCTCGCTTGACGCATCGTCGATCAACCACAGCGTGCGAACCTTTTGACGAGCCGAAGCGAGCACGCGCTCGCTGATCGAACGCCACAAGCTACCGATCGGGCTGGCGCCGATTTGCATCGCCAGGCTCTGCAGTGATTCCTCTTTGGACTGCTGCCCGCAAGCGGTGAGGGCCACGTCGACGGCGATGTCCCCGAAGCCACGACTGGAAGCGATCTGCTTGAGGAGTGCGGTTCGTCCGCAGCCTGCCTCGCCAATTAGCAGCCCCGTCGGATGGCCGTTGCCAACCAAATAGTGAAGCCGCGCGAAGGCCTCGCGCTGGGGCTTGGCTGCGAAATACAACTGTCCCAGTTCGCTCGCTCCAAAAGGTACACTGCGAAGCGACCAGAAAGAGTGGTATGACATAGCACCTTACACCGAGCATGAAGCAACGCGACTCGCTCTCGAACCCTTCGCGACGAGAGGTCGAGAGAATCGTACTATTCCCTACTATCGGCCGTCTGCCGCAACGGCTTCAAAGAATTCACCGATGACGCATCGATACTATGTTCCTGAAATGCTGAGCGAGGGGGGGCCGTTGTTGCTGCCAACCTCCGAAGCGCATCATGCTCGCAAGGTAATGCGAGTCCGCGTGGGAGACACCATCGAACTATTTGACGGACAGGGAAACGTGGCGGCGGCGCGGATTGCCGAGATCGATAAACGAGAAATCGTTTGCGACGTCGAACCTGCCCGAGCTGACGAACCAGCCTCTGTCGGAGCGGCCACGTTCGGAATCGGGTTACCCAAAGGAGACCGGGCAAAGTTTTTGGTTGAAAAGCTGACCGAACTGGGAGTGGCGCACTGTACGCCGCTGCAGTGCGAGCACTCCCCGTGGGCCCCGTCGGATGGAGCGATCGAGAAATGGCAGCGTGCCGTGGTGGAAGCTTGCAAACAATCGGGACGTAATCGCTTGCTACAAATCGACCCGGTCGTTTCCGCTGGCGATTGGTTAAGCCGCCCGGACGCGGCCGGCACGCTACGTTTGATTGCCCATCCCGCGGCGGCCGCCGGTGGAGAACATAGCGTGGCCATCGAATCGATCTTCGCCTCCGATGGCGGAGCGGCGACGAAGGGACGCCCCATCGAGATTGCAGTCGGGCCCGAAGGCGGGTTTACCAGCGAGGAAATTGCCGTGGCGATCGACGCAGGTTGGCAGGTGGTCGATTTGGGGCGAAGGGTTTACCGGATTGAAACAGCAGCCATGGTGATGGCGGCCCTGGCGATTCATCGCTAGCGATCGGTGACCAAAATTTGGCCCACCAGGACCCAGATTCCCATGAAGGTAATACCGAGAGCGGCATGCAGTGCATCAACAGACATCGTAGCCATCCGAGAAAAGGAGCGGTCGAAAGACACGGCCCAATTCCCTGGCCAGCAATGCTGGGATCGTGATCGATTCACTGCCGTGAGTCACCTCACCGCGAAGATCATGATCCTCCTTGCATTTCTTAGCATCGGCATCGACCGGCCGATAACTTTGAGAAATCTTTGACGATTTCCAAAGCGTGCAGCCATGTCTTTCCCGATGGCCGCTTGATGGGTGGCGATCGGTCGGCAGAATGGATGGCTTCTCGATCCTCTACGCTCACCCGCGACAGGGCTCTATGGCTGTTTCTTATTGGTTGATGAAAACCGAACCCAATACTTATTCGATCGATGATTTGTCGAGCGACCCCGATCAAAAAACTTGCTGGGAAGGGGTGCGAAACTACCAAGCTCGTAATTTAATGCGAGACGAATTTGAGGTCGGGGATCGCGTGTTGTTCTACCACAGCGCCTGTGCGGAGCCGGCCGTCGTCGGCACCGCTAAGGTTGTCCGTGCGGGCTATCCCGATCATCACGCCTGGGATAAGCGGAGCAATTACTTCGACGCCAAAAGCACGCCGGAGAACCCACGCTGGTTTATGGTCGACATCCAGCTCGACACAAAGTTTGCTCAGCCGGTCAAGCTTGCCACGATGCGGGCAGAGCCCAAGCTGGAAGGTATGGAACTGCTCCGCAAGGGAAGCCGCTTGAGTGTCCAGCCGGTCCGCAAGCAAGAGTTCGACTGGATCCTTAAATTGGCAAAGCAGTTGGCTAAATAAGGATCGTGCGACAAAAAAGTGTCGGGTACCTTTTGCGAGGGACTCGCCCTTCGGGTGCTTCGCACAAAAGGTATCCGACACTTATTTATCGCTCATTGCTAACCGCTTACCTGCGGGGTTTGTGACATTGTATTCAAGTCCCGTGATCGAATCTGCCGATTATTCCGGTTGCAGGGGCCTGCTTTTTTCGGGCTGAACCAAAAACCATCAATACGGGTCGATCGGCGATGAAACGCTTTGCGATGTTCGCATGGATTGCGATAGTCACTGCTTCACACACCACTTTTTGCACAACCGCGGAAGCCCAGCGGCCAGTGGTCCCCGGCACGGGTGTCTTGCTTTCGAATGTCGGCGACGACTTTGAGGATCCCAATTGGAACTACATTCCGCGGGATCCGAAAAGCACCGAAGACATCGACGAGAACCAACGGGGGCCAATGGGGCGTACCACCAATGGTCGTTGGTACGAAGGGGTCAAACGAGGCCATCCCGATGTGGTCCAGCGGGTACCGGTGCCTGCCGGCGGCCTGCCTGGCAGCACGCACGCTATGTTGCTGCGTTCCAAATTCACCGGCATTCCCGGCCGTCCGAGTGGCACCATGCACCAGGACGATTTTGTCGCCAATGTGCAGTACCGCCTGAAGCGTCGCCTGGATATCGCGGAAGTCCCCAGCGTTGTGACCCGCGTGTTTCTGCCACCGGTCGCGGAGTGGGAAAACCGTAGCGGACCACATTTCGGTTTTCGCTTGGCGTTGGAAACGACTGCCATGGTCGAAAAGGAAATGATCTTTGGCTTGAAGCGTGAAGAGATGGGCAACGAGATCTATTGGCCCGGTCTGTTCGTGGAATTCGAGAGCAAGTCACACACCAAAAAAGAACACGACTACGCTTACTGGCGCGTGCGTGGCAATCGTAAAGGCGGCGACTTTCGCGGCCCTCAAATCACGACCACCGGTTGGTGGACGTTGGGTATGTCGGTCACGCCCGACGGCATGGTTCACTACTATGCTCGGCCTGGCGTGGAAGACCTGACCGAAGACGATTACATCACCAGTCAGTTCCCTTACAGCTATCGCGCCGAACGATTCCGGACCTTCTTCTTCAACGTTTGCAGTGCCGACGATGGCCGGCGGTGGAGCACCAGCTTTATCGTCGATGACTCGTGGGTCTACGCCGCTCGTCCGCGGGGCAGTTTGGCCCGCCAACCGAAATCGTCGACAAAGCGATAACCGTTCGGCTTCGATACTTATTGCGATCGCAGCGATGCGATCAACGGCATCCGCAGCACGCGTGATAAAACGACTAAGCCGGCCAGCATGCCAACCAGCATGATGACGGCTATCCAGATCAAGGGCTCACCGATCGGCAACTGGGCACGTCCCAGTAAGGCGTAAGGAATCACCGCCAACAAGGCGGCAAACAGGCCACAGCCGATCCCGGCCGAGAGCAACGCCGCGTGCTCCAACAGCACGCTATTGCCCAGTCGCCAACGCGTAAATCCAACCGCACGTAGTACCGCCAGCTCGCCCCGACGTTCCAAGACGTTTCGCAGTTGGGCCACCGCCAAGCCGATCGTGCCGAGCAACAGCCCGAGCGCGCCTAAGCTTTGAAAGGTGCGCAGGTAGGTGTTTTGTACGGCTAACAACCGCGCCAAAGCGACCCGGCTGGAGGTGATGTCCATGCCGACGTCGCCCATCCGGTTTTCGAGCATTGCGGCGACTGTATCGGTTTCGTCAGCAGGCGAGTGGATCAGGAAATATTGGTCGCCGCTCATCTGCGGGAACTGATTCTTGAAATTCTCCTCGCCGATGATCACCATGCCTTGCAGCACCGAGTTGGACAGCAAACCGGCGATCTTGAAATGCCGTGTCTGACCGTCATCGAACTCGAACGATTTGACTTCGCCTACGCCGCCGTACATCTGCAGCGCCCACATCGCGGTGGCTTGATCGAGCACCATCGGCACGGGATCTTCTGAGGTGCCGCTGGCTGGCGTTTCCAGTGACCGCCACGGGGATGTCTCCGCCGGCAGGCGTTCGGTGGCCGCCCACGCAAAGGGTGTGAGCGTTTTCGTTTCGTACAGGTCGGCCAAACGAGTCGGCATTCCCAACACGGTGGGCTGGGCCGCTTTGTACAAGTTGTTGCAACTGGCGTCTTGGCCCGGTCGCACACGAGCCGCGACGACCGTGGTGTCGGACAGGGCCGCAGCTTGCTGACCAAACAGCTCTTGCTGAACGGTGGCGTCCGACAGTTCGCGGAAATAGGGCTGCGCGGTCTGGCCAATCAGATCAAAGCCGCCCACTCCCGCGTCGGTCGGTGCCAACTGGAAAGCGCTCATCGACAAAATCAAAAAGCACGCCGCGGCCATCAGTCCGATCGTCAATGTGCTCCGTAGCGGATTGCGCCGCGCGTTGCTGACCGCCAATGACCACAGCGATCCGGTTGCCAACGGCGAGGCGTGCGTTTTTTCAGAAGAGGGCTGCAGGTAGGCGTAAGTGCTCAGTAAGGTGCCGACGAGCAACAGCATGCCGGCACCGACGAATGCCCCCGCTTGGCTCTGGCCGGACAACTGGGTCGCCATCGCTCCCAACAGCAGGCTGATCAACACCACGCCTCCCGCAGCCGGCTTTAGCCATCGCCGTGAACCGCCAGTCAAGGCTGCATTGGACTCTCCAAATTGTCCCGCTAACAACACGCGGGGCGGGGTCCGACGCAACTGGCGGGCGGTGAGACGGATCGTCGCCCAGGCGATCAGGACGCCACCGAACAATCCGGCCAAGAGGCTGACGATCGACCAATGAAATTGTAAAAACGGCACCGTGACGGCGCCCACCCACAACGTCCGTAAGGCCCACAGCACCGTCCAAGCGTAACCCACACCCAACAGCACTCCCAAGGCAGCGCCGGGCAGTGCCGCCAGCAAGCCTTCGCGTGTCGCCAGCCGTGTTGCAGCGCTGCCTTGCCAGCCGGTCGCCAGCAGCGTGCCGTACTCTTTGGCTCGGCCCAGCAAGCCCAGACGCATCAGCAGCGTGATCAACAGCAGCGCCGCAAAGATGACAAACAGGCTGAGCAACAGGAACAGGACATCAAAGGGCGTCGTCCCGCTCGAGGCGGCCATCTGTTGCCCCCGAATCGGTTGGACTTCGAAGCCAAGCTGTGCTTTTTGGTCGTTCAGAATTTGCTCCAGCCGTTGCGTGAGGCTGGCCAAATCGGCTGCCGCGGTGGCGTCGATCCGCAGGCTGGTGGTATCGCCGAACCGGCTGCCGAACCGTTCGCGTCCCGCAGCCAGCGGGATGAAGGCTTTAGGGGTCAAGCGATAATCGTTCCAGTAGACATCGTCATCCCCACCGATCAAATCTCGCTCCAGTTGAAACGGCAGGTTCCATTCGAGAATCGAATTCTGGTCCGTCACGCCGGGCACGTTGGGGGTCAGATGGGGATCGTTGTAAACCGTCGGCCGTTGCTCGAACACGGCAGCCCGGCTGCGGCGGTAGGGCTTGTCGGGTTTGGTGATGGGCACGATCGCGGTGAGAGTCGCCTCAAAAGTCCGTTCGACTTCGCCTTCCCCTTCGCTCTCGGGTTCAAAGTAATGGACGCGCAGGGTATCGCCCACCTGAGCGGACAGTTGCTTCGCCGCCCAGTCGTTCAGCACGAGCGGCGTCTTGGCGGGAACGTTCGCATCGTCGCCACTGGACGCCAGATCGTCGCCATTGGATTGAGGCAACGTATAATCGAGCGGAAAATCGGCCAGCGAGTCCATCGCCGTCAGGGTGCTGTAGGGAACCATGCCGCTGGTCGAACCGTCTTCGTTGACTTTGACGATCTTGTTGGCCAGGTAGGTCATCAAGGGATGCACCTGCGCCTCGCCGAGTTCCTCCGTCACCGCCTGTTGGACCTCTTTAGCAATCAGCAGCCGATCACTGCTCAAACTGTAATAATCGATGACCGCTTCGTCCTCGAAGATCTGCTGGACATGCTGCAGTTGCAACCCATAGTCGCCCAGACGAGGCTGAAGGGACTGCTCGAGCCGATCGGCTGCGGCTTCTGCTTCGACCAGCGACGTCGCCTGTTGGTCGGCTCCGATCAGCAACACGTTGGCTTGCCCAGGACGCGCCAAAATGTCGGTCACCAACTCGCGAGACAAGTAAGCATTTTGCGGCTGAGCTTGACTTGGCGAGAGGGAAAACCGTCCCAAGCCTTGCACCGGAATCACGTCGACGACTGTCATTCGCGGCAAGCCTTCGGATTCGGCTTCATCGCGTCCAAGCGGACTGTCTGCCGGCACGGCTTGCTCTTTGGGCAGCCGAATGGTCACCAAGTCGCCGATTCCCACGTTTAATTCGGCCGCCGTCGCGGCGTTCAAGACGACGCTGTTGGGCCCCGGCATCGTCTGCGGACGCGTTCCCGTCGTGTCGAGGTCCCAGAAGGCCGGATCGGTGGCGATCAACTGGACCGCTCCGGCGCGACGGATCGCCATCGGGCTTGTGCCGTCGACCGTTGCCGCGTCGTCGACCGGGGATGTCTCCACCACACCGCGCGAGAAGAAGACGATCGGCACCCCGGTGTGGGCGGGGTCTTCGGCCAACCAGCCGCTGGGGTCGAAAAAACCGCCGGGGAAAACGGCATAGTCGATCGCTCCTAGTCGCTCCTCGGTCAGCGACCGCAGACTGCCTCGCATCGAGTCGCCGACCAGCAGCGCGCCGGTAATCACCGCGGTGGCCACCGCGACACCTAAGGCGATCGAAACCGAAATCCGCCAATGGAAGCGGAGCGATCGCAGGGCAAGTTGTTGCGGCGTAAAAGCGACTTTTGACACGGGAGTTTCCTAAGCTTTGCGATGCTCGAAAGGTTTCTTGCGTCGCGGATAGAGCTCACGACAGAGTTCACACTTGGTACCGTCACAACCGCGTGCGGTACAGTACTCGCGACCGAAGTAGATGATCTGCAGATGCAAATCATTCCAAACCGCTTCGGGAAACAAACGCTTCAGGTCCTGTTCGGTTTGCTTGACATGCCTGCCGTCGGTCAGCCCCCAGCGTTGGGCCAAGCGATGAATATGCGTATCGACGGGAAAAGCGGGGTGGCCGAACGCCTGCGCCATCACGACACTGGCCGTTTTGTGGCCCACGCCCGGCAGTGATTCCAGTTCCCCAAACGTGGCGGGAACCTGCGAATCAAATTCTTCGATCAGTTGCCGCGAGAGTCCAGCGAGGGCCTTGGCTTTTTGCGGAGCCAACCCCAGCGGTCGAATGATCTGCAGGATCGCCGCTTCACCTAGCGCCGCCATGTCTCGAGGAGTCCCGCCGATGCGGAACAGTTCGGGCGTCACTTCGTTGACCTTCTTGTCGGTACACTGCGCGCTCAGCAACACGGCGACCAGCAGGGTGAACGCGTCGGTATGATCTAACGGGATCGGCGGATCGGGATAAAGTTCGGCCAGACGCTGCTGAATTCTTTCCGCACGGTCTTTCTTGTTCATTGGGTGATCTTCATCATTCCGTTGTCAACATTTCATGGGATCCCTGCAACCGGTGGCAAAGCATTGAACGTAGCAAATTTTGAGATCCATCTTACGGGCGTCGATGGCGGGTCGCTCGGGGGCACCTTCGAACAGGCGGCCGAGCGGTTGCGAACCATCGAACGCCTCGATCTGGAACCCGACGGATATTTTGTCTGGATGATCGATGGAAAACAGGGTTGGCGAGTCACCGGAATGCTGTACGACGATGGACGAAGTTTGCAATACGCCCACCTCCAGGGTTGCTGTCGCCAACAAGATTTTCATCAGCTCGTCCAGCAAATCGCTCCCGCCGAAGCGGTCTCACGCGTCACGCGACTGCCGGAAGGTCGGTTGCAAAATTTACACGATTTTCAATCGCAGCATTGGCTGGAATGAATCCACACCTTTTTTTCTTCCCACGCCACGATGCCGTGGGGAACCTCCTTTTTGAGAGGAAAACGGTGCGGTTTCTTCCCAATTTATCGAAGATTTCAGCGAACACGTTGGTATCAAATGCGTCAATCCTAACGATTGGCACAACGATTGCTTTCAAAGAGCCTTCGTAAGGCCGATCGAGGCCAAGCGAGCCTCACGGAGAAGGCTGATGAATGCTCTCCGGTCCACTAGGGACATACGCTTTCGCTTTCAGGAGGATTACCTTCATGTTGACCGCAACCGATCACACGCCTGTCGCAGTTTCGAACTTTGTGTCTCACAACGAGACCGCTCCGTCGGATGCCGAAATCGCCAGTCGCGTGTTGGCGATTCGCTCGAGCTGGGATGTGAACGAGCGACTAGCCCGTCGCCGCGCTGCGGAGCAACGTTTTGAGAAACTGCTCGACGCCCTGCAAGCTGAAGTCCACGCCGCGTGAGTAGCCGACGAGGGCTGGTTTTCAACGTTGGCCCGCTTTCGTAGGACGATTGTTCGCGAGGCGATTGCTCGCGAATGTTGTCAGGGGAACTGCTGCCGCGGCGAGCAACGGACTCGCCGCACAGCGACAGTCGCCCACAGCGACCATCAACAGCAGGCAGACGCGCCACCGGCCACGATCGGCACGGAAGCTTCGGTTAGTATGTGGGCATGAACTACTTCGCACACGCGGCCGAGCACTTGTCGCGACCCTATTTCGTTGCCGGCTTGGCAATCCCCGATTGGCTATCGGTGGTCGATCGACGCGTTCGTGCCCGTGGGCCGTCGGCAGAGCCTTTTCTGCTCGACGCCGACCCTCGCGTCCGGGAAATTGCCGCCGGGATCATTCGACATCACCAAGACGACCGCTGGTTTCATCAGACGCGTGTGTTTGCGGAGCTGAACCTGCAGTTCGCCGTTGAGATTCGCGATGCCTTGCCGGGAGATGACGGTTTTCGCCCTAGTTTTCTAGGGCATATCTTGATCGAGTTACTGCTCGACGCTGACCTGATCGCCGCCGATCCTGGTCAGGCAGACCATTATTATGCGGCCCTGCAGCGCGTTTCGGCCAGCCTTGTTCAGCAGACGGTCAACCAGATCGCCAGTCGGCCGACCGACCAATTGCAGCGGCTGATTCCCAGGTTCATTGCCGAACGCTTCTTGTACGATTACCTTGACGACTCGCGGCTGCTGGTACGGCTGAATCAGGTGATGCGACGAGTCGGTTTGCCCCAACTTCCCTCGACGTTGGTACCCTGGCTGGCGACGGCGCGCCGACGTGTCTCCGAGGCACGCGCCGACTTGTTATCCTCTCCCCAAACCCTCTGAGAAGCGAAAATTGCGATGAAATACGGAATGAATTTGTTGTTGTGGTCCGGCGAGGTCACCGAAGCGCTTTACCCAACGATCGAGCATCTCAAGGCGGCCGGATTTGATGGTGTCGAGCTGCCGATGTTCAATCTCGATCTTGACTACGCCGCCCTCGGCAAAAAACTTGACTCGTTGAGCCTGCAGCGAACGGCCGTGACGATCCGTAACGAAGAAGACAACCCGATTTCGCCTGATGCGGCAGTTCGTGCTCGCGGTGTCGAGCTGAACAAGCGGACGCTCGACTGCTGTGCCGCGGCTGGGGTGGAGACTTTGGTCGGCCCCTATCATTCGGCGATCGGTTACTTTTCCGGCCAAGGCCCGACGGCTGACGAGTGGAAATGGGGCGTCGAGAGCATGCAGCAGACGGCGGAATATGCCCAACAGGTCGGCGTCAAATTAGGGGTTGAAGCCCTCAACCGATTCGAGTGCTACTTCCTCAACACGCATGCCGATTCGGCACGGTTTGTTCGTGAAGTCGACAATCCGGCGTGCGGCATGATGTACGACACCTTCCATTCCAATATCGAAGAGAAAGACATCGCCGCGGCAATCCGAGCCGGCGGGGACAAACTGTTTCACATTCACATCAGCGAGAACGATCGGAGCACGCCGGGCGAAGGGATCATCCGCTGGGCCGACAACTTTGACGCCATCGTTGGCAGCGGTTACGACGGCTGGTTGGTGATCGAAGCCTTTGGTCTATCGCTGCCTGAAATCGCCGCAGCGACCAAAATTTGGCGACGGATGTTCAAAGACGAAATGACCCTGGCCACCGAAGGCTTGCGATTCATGCGGGAAGAAATCGCCAAACGGCACGGCTAAAATGGCTTGGAGAAGGCAGTTTTTGCAGGTTTTGCCTTTGCTTGGCAGCTAGCCATTGCATTCGTGGTAGCGGTCTAGGTAGGCTTGCAGACTAAGCGGTGGGTACGTGCCCGATACGCCCACTGCTCTTTTCTGAAACCTCGACTATTGCCTAATTGCCTTGAGCGATCACGTTGCCTCTTCGACCGGTCGCCATCGCGCGTGGGCAGACCTGGTTGTGGATCATTACCACCTGCGTCTTGACGCTGCGCTGACCGATTGGTTTGACTCGGAGCAGTGGCGATCTACCGGTACGGGCGAATTTTCCGAACCGGTAACGCCCGAGCAGTTGCTAGCCGACTGTCCCGAGCCGATCTGGCCCGGTTTGATGCCGCCCGATCTGTTGCCGCTGGTGGGCGATCAATATGGCGATTGGTTGTGCCTGCGCGTGGCAGCCGACAATTCGGTACAGGAGATTGTCCACTGGTACCACGGTGGCGGCGACTGGATTCCGTGGGGACAAACCTTGCCCGAAGCGTTCGCTTTCCAGCAGACGCGGGATCATTTGCCAGGGCTCCCCTTTCGCCATGCCGATCCGGCAGCCCCGCTCCGGACCAGCCAAGCCGACGATCCGCACTTCCTCTGGGCGAAGCGTTTTTTGCCCCTCGCGGCGGTGCAGTTGATCGAAGGCCTGGCCGTTGGGGCGGTTTCGCAACCGTCGCTGTACGTGATCGAACAACTGATTGGCAGCGAGGTCGCCACGACCGCGCTGCACGCCGAAGCGATCTTGCAGGCTCTCGACACGCCGCTGCGCCGCTTGACTCCTGCCCAGGCAAATGAACTGGGGATCGTCTGGGATGGGGAGCTGGATGGCTGGCTGCTCGACGCCGCGGTGGCACCGCCCGACGCGCTGCAACGTTTAGCGACACGTTTGCATCAGGAGGTGTCGCAATTGAAACAACAGGACTGGGACACCGCGGCGCAGCATGCCAGCGCCGTGGCCAGCACCCGCGGCGATCTCAGTTGGCCACTGCATATCTTGGCTTGGACGGCGGAGCGGCGGCGGGAACCGGGCGCGGCGCTCGAGTCCTACGGGCGAGCGCTCACGACGTCGGTCTTCACCGACCAAAGTGTTCGCTTTAGGACGCACAACCGCCAAGAAGAAAAACGCTCTGCTACACGCCTGGCGCAACTGTTAAAGCAGCATCCCGAGTTGGGTGACGAGTGGCATGGCGACCGCGAGTACTGGCAGGTTTGGTCGACCGCCACCGCCGCGGATCGCCAAACGGCGATTGCGCAGTTGTGGCAGCAGCGCGCCAGCAGCGCCGAAGCAGGTGGCCATTGGCAGACCGCCTACGAAGCCTATGTGCAGGCCGGGTGGGATCTGGGCTTAACTTCGATGCTTGCCTATGGTCCGCTGTTGCGGCACATCGCGGACGCGGCCGAACGAGCCGGTCAGCCTGCCCGAGCCGCCGTCGCGGCCGCTCACGCACGCTGTTTTGCCCAGCGATTTGGCTAAAGAAACTCTGGCTAGGGCGTTCGCGTCGCTTCGTGCAGCGGACAAACCACTTCAGTTCCTTGCAGCAAATAGCGACCGCCTTGCGCCGGACATTCAGGCAGGCCATTGGGAAAGTAGTCGGGGTCGGCTAGTTCTCGCAGGTCTCGCCGTGGGAAACTACCGACGCGGTCATGGTAGCGGCCCACTTCCAATTGGATCGTTTGCCGCGTCAGGTCGCATGCCTTTTGACGCGAATGCTGTCCGGTCGGTCGCATGAAATGGATGCCCATCATCGCCACCGTCGAGGCGATCACGATCGCCAAGATCATTTCCAACAGCGTGAATCCGCGCGCATTTTTGGCAGGCATTATTCTAAAACCTCAAACATATGAAACATCGGCATATAGATCGACAAGACGACCCCACCGATCAAGATGGCCAAGCCGATCGTCAGGATGGGCTCGATTAAACCGATCGTCGCATCCATGCGCGTTTCCAAACGTTCGCGAAGGTGAACACAGGTGCCGCGCATCGCTTTGGGAAAGTCACCCGATTGCTCGCCAATGCTGACCAACTGGCAAAGCGTCGAGGGAAAGAAACGATCGTGACGAGCCAGTTCCGTACTCAGCCGTTCGCCACGACTGACCGCTTTACTGACGCTCTGTACGGCTGCTCGCGCCGCCCGATTGCGAACACAGCCAGTCGCCATCCGCACCGCGTCGACCGGCACGAAACCGCATTCCACCATCGACAACGTCGTCTCCGCAAATTGCAGCACCGCGATGTCACGAAGCCAAGGTCCGATCAGCGGCAATTTCAGTAGCAGGTTGTCGATCGCCTGAGCCACACGCGGTCGCGCCCGGGCAGAGATCAGCCCCACGATCAGCAATACCACGGCCGGTAGCGCCAGCCAACCATACGCCAACGTCCAACGACTCAACCCGGTTACGACACGCGTTACGGTCGGCAAGTCAACGCCGCTACTGGAATAGATGCCCTCGAATTCAGGCACCACGTAGGTCACCATGAACACGATTAAACCGAACCCGGCGACCATGATCATGATTGGATAACTTACTTTCTTAATAATCCGCTTACGCATTTGCACGGTTCGCTCCAACTGTTCACACACATGCGTTAAAGCATGTTCCAGGGAACCCGATTGTTCGCCGATCGCGATTTGTTGGATCTGCATTTTGGAGAACGTGCGTGGCAACCGCGTCATCGCAGCGCTAAGTGTGCCCCCCGCTTCAATTGCCCGCTTCATCTTCAATAAGGTCGGTCGGTAGCGACGCACCGACCGGTCGGCGGCTAACGCCGTCAGCGCACGCGGCAACGACAAGCCGTTTTCAAGCAGCATCAACAGCAGACGCATCAACTCCGCCAAACCGGACGCAGGGATTCGGACCCCTGCACCCTTCTTGGTGGACGGCCCCACTTCGATCGTTTGCAGCTTTTCAATCCATTGCCTCCACGAACCCCAAGTGGAGTTCCTGCCAGTGGCGGTCGGTGGAGTCGATGGTTTGGTAAAGGCATTACTCATGGCGGTTGTCTCCTATCCGTTTTCCCGTCGATCTTCGGCACCTTCGCGACGGTCCCAGCCATCAGACATCGTCTTGATGTAGACCTCTTCCAGTGTCGTGCGCCCCGCGATGGCTTGCTCTAAACCGGCTTGTCCCAATTCAACCATCCCGTTGGAAATCGCCAATTCACGCAGTTGAGATTGTGGCAGCCCCGCTTCGATCGCCGTCACGATCTCGGTGGTCATCGGCATGATCTCAAAAATCGGCAAGCGGCCGGAGAGTCCGGTACCGAGGCATTTCTTACAGCCCGCGCCGCGGTAAAATGTCGCTCCGGCGGAACGCTGGCCGGTCGGGTCGAGGGCGTGCAACAAGCTGGCATTGGGAGTGACGGGCTCTTTGCAGTTCTCGCACACGCAACGCAGCAGGCGCTGGGCAACGCTCCCTAGCAAAGCACCGGCGATCTTGAAATTATCGATTCCCAGGTCACTCATTCGCTGCACCGCGCCGACGGCATCGTTGGTATGCAGCGTGCTGATCATCAAGTGACCCGTCAGCGCCGCTTGAACCGCCGTCGCCGCCGTTTCACGATCACGGATCTCTCCCACCATGATCACGTCAGGATCCTGCCGCATGATATATTTCAGTGCGTTGGCAAATCCCATCCCGTAATCATTATCGCTCTGCACCTGATTGATGCCGGGCAAGCGAAATTCAACGGGGTCTTCGACCGTCACGATATTTCGGTCGACACTGTTCAGGTGCTGCAGCACGGCATACAGCGTGGTGCTTTTTCCGCTTCCCGTGGGACCGGTGACGACGAACATGCCGTACGGTTTTTCGATCGCGCCGCGGACCAATTCCTGATCTCGCAACGTCATGCCGAGACGATCGAGCTGGAACGTCTTGCCGCCTTCGTCCAGCAACCGCAGGACCAGTTTTTGGCCGTCGACCGTGGGGATGCTGCTGACTCGGAAGCCGACACGTTTGCCATTTTCAAACACCACCAAGTGACCGTCCTGCGGACGGCGACTTTCCGTGGTGTCCATGTCGGCCATCACCTTGATCCGGCTGATCACCGAATCTTCGATGTGGTTGGGGATAGTCATGATCGGTTGCAGTTCGCCGTCGACGCGATAGCGCACGCGCATCTCCGGTTTGTAGGGTTCCAGGTGCACGTCGCTGGCCTTCGCAGTCACCGCACCGGACAAAATCGCTTGTACCAGCAACACGACGGGCGTGTCTTCTTGATCGACCAAGACTGCCATTGAAGGATCTTCTTCGCCCGACTCCCGCGCCTGCCGCAGTTCGGCTAGTTTCATGTCGACGATCGTCTGACGAGCCAGCGCGCGGTCGTCGTAAGCTCTCTCCATAATCTGCGAGACATCTTCGGCAAGCGCCACTGCGGGCAAAATTTCATAGCCCGTCATCAGTTCGGCTTCGGCGATCGTTTCGATGTCGTCGGGCGCCACCATCGCCAGCGTCATTTGTCGGCGTTCGATGCGAACCGCCACCGCTTCGTGGCTGCGGGCAAAGTCCTCCGGAAGTAACCTTGCCACCTGCGCGTCGACACTGCTGGAATCAAGATCCAGGGCGGGTACTTGAAATTGCTCTGCCAATGCCTGAACCAGTTCGACGGTCGTGAGCAGGTCTTGCTCGACCATCCAGTCGCCCAGCATCACTCCGCGAGGCTTGGTCGTTAAGGCCATTTCCAATTGTGCGGGAGTTAGTAGCTGCTGTTCAAGCAGCACATCCCCTAATCGACGCGTCATCGAGGTGGTTCCTGGTTCTCAGTCTCAAACAGTGGGGCAAAGCAAGTCGCGGCAAACGGCCGGAGGTCAGCGGCCAAGCGGTTTTAGACCGTCCCGGCGACAGCGTTGGAGTTCAATAACTCCTGAACCTTTTGTTCCAGCACGGCCGGATCAAAAGGAGTGATCAGGTAATCCTGAGCGCCGGCGGCGAACGCCCGTTCCACCGTTTCCAGGCCGGGATCGGTGGAGCAAATCAAGACCGGTAGTTGGCTGGCCGGGTATTGATTGCGAAGCCGAGCAAGCAATTCCAAGCCGTCTCCATCACGCAACGTGTTGCCCACGATCAACAGATCGGGAACCTCTCGTGACAGAGATGACGTGACTTCGCTGCCGGTCGACATGCATTGGATCTGGTAACCCAACAACTCCAGACGGAAGGTGGTCAGATCGGCCAGCAAAGGCTCCGATTCAACGAGCAGTAACTTGGAATGGGAGGAATCGAGCACGGCAAACGTTCCGGTCGTAAGAATTGCGAGGATTCTAATTCGCTGGAGACACCTTGTCCGCCAGCATCCGCGCAGAAACTATCTAACCGTAGGTCACAATTTCGACCGTGCTAGTCAAGCCTACCGCTCTAGCGGCGATGGTACATGCGATTGAAGTCGGCCGGATTAAACGGATCTTTGACCGGCGGCAAACGGGTCGGTCTGTCGGAGCGATCGTCTGCTGGAGCCTTGGCGGAGGCGTCCGCCGCCGGGCCCGCGTTGGCCATTAAGGGCTCGGGCAAGGATTTTCCCGCAACCGTCGAGGGGGGGGCCGAACGCCGCGCCACCGATTGGGCCCAGGCTTGGAGTTGCGATAACAGCTTGGCGTCGCCCGCTGCCAATGGTGCCGTCGTCAAGCCTCCATGAGGCGAACGCGCCCGGATGAGGAGTGGGCTGGTGGCCGGTTCCGTCTCGTTCACCCACTTCAGTAAATGGGCTAAGTTCCGCCGCGTGATCGTTGCTGGCAACCGGGACGACAAACCAAAGTGATCAAGCTGCCAAGCGGCCGATGACGACCCGCCGTGACAACCCGATTGACCGCAACGATTGATTAACAGGGGCTGAACGCGCGCTGTGAAGGAGCCCAGCAGGTGCGGAGGCAGTTCGGCCAATGGAGTCTTGGCGGTGGCCGGCATCGGATCGGCCGCAGCTTGGTCCCCCTGCCGATGGCTGGGCAATGTGTCCCGCGGCAATCTTTCGCCAGGCAATGCTCCTTGCGGCTTCGTCGTCGCGCTGGCCTGCGCCGCGATTGCTTCCCGCGCGACGGCGTTTTTCAGCCGTGCGTCGAGAGCCGCCACGCGGTGGTCGCTGGGAGCCAACCGTGCCAGTTTCTCTAGTTCTTGACCAGCGATGTGGAGTAACCCTTGTTCCACACACCATCCCGCATCGGCAAACCACGCGGTCAGGCTGTGAGGTTTGCGGTGTTGCACCCGATAGGCATACAGTGCCTCCAACGTCGGAGCCCAGTGCAGCACTTCGGTCGCCGGCAGACGCACGACCGCCGAGGCGTCCCGACGAATGTTGACGAACGTACGCTCCTGTTCGACTTGTCCGTGCAGCACGTTGCCGTTTCGAAGCAGCACGAAACCGCTGGACGATTCCGTAGCCTCGGTCGTTGGTGACGCAGGCGGCTGAGCCGCGGCCCAGCTCGAAAGCAGCAGGCCGATCGCCATCATCAGACCGTACCTGACGAATCCCAACGCAGTACTTTGGGCCTGCGCAGTACTTTTGCCCGACGCAGTACTTTTAACCTGCGATGGCGCGTGGGCCAGCGCGGCGATTGGCAGTGGGGCGTATCGGTTCGAGGCGGGGAAGTTACACATTGGCGGGACGGTAACCATCGGCGGAATGCGGCGTCAAGGCAAACCGCGAGGTTTTCGGCACAAAAAGAGGGGCGGAGGCGACCGCTTTGCTTCGGCGCGGCACAACACGACGCCAACGGCGTGGCAGGGACGCGACGTGGGGCGATGCTCAAACGCAACATCCAGGTCCCCGTGAACTGCCTGCGGGAGGCCGCGGGTATAGCGTAAGTCTATTGCTGGAAGCAGTTTAACGATCCGCTGGCGAGGTGCCTTCAGGGGCTTGGCATGCCGAATGCCTAACTGGCGTTGTCTGAAGATCCCGCTTCGCAAGGCCCCTTCTCTATGCATTCCGTAAACACTGCCGATTTAGCTGCTGTTCTGGCTCACTATGGACCGGGGCTGTTATATCACCGCCGCATGATTCCCGCGGAAGCGATGACCAGTTACTGGTCGGCGTGCCGGCACCGCTTTGACCTGTGGCATCATGCTTTGGGTCGGTATCGCGAGATGGAAGCAAACGGCGCCGGGGCATCGCTGCGAGAGTGGTGGCAAGATCACACGCCGATGCTCGAGGAAGTGTTGGTCACCGAGATGCTAACGCGAGTCTACGCCGCATTGGGGGCCGCCTTGGATCGTGAGTGCGAAGCGAACGCGATCAAGCCTGTCGTGCATGCGGTCCATCTTACGCACATCGAAGCTCGCAACCGAGTGCTGAACCTGATGGTCTACGGCAAAGGCAGTAGCGTCGATGAAGCGGTGCGGCTGAACCGTCTGCGGACGGAGGTCGAACGCTGGATCGATGTCTTGCTCGGCGCGATGGCAGCGGAGTTCCCCGAGCCGCTCGACTATGCGATCAATCAACGCCGCGCCGCCGCCCACGCCAACGACGCTCGCTCGCTGCCGCGCGGGGCACCGCGAGACACCGCGAATTGGTTAACAGCGGTCACGATGCGGGATTCGCTACTCCGGCGGAGTTGCAGCACCGTCGCCTTGCCCGCGGCGAACCGTCAAGTCAACCAGTCGGTGATGCTGTGCCTTCGACCGGACCTCTTCGATTCGGTCGGACTGATGAAGTCGCTGTGGCTGCATCGCATGGAAACCGGTGCCGATCAAGCCGACCGGGCGCTCAGTGAAATGGCCGCCAACGATTTGACGGCGGGCACCATCCTCGGTGGATACGAAGCGGTTCGCAACGAAGACCTGCTGCGACGGATGCTGTAACCCCTGCCGGTGTCGAAGCGCTTACTCCAAACGCTTACTCGTCGAACACCTTCACGCCGAGTTCCTTCAGCGCTTCGATCTGCTTGGTCTTGGCATCGTCGCTGAGCGGATTTTCGCCGAGGTAGACCTTCATGTAAGGCGCAAAGCGTTTGGCTCCTTCGGCATCTTTGCGGCACATGGCGACCAACGGCTGCAGGTCACTGATCTGATTTTTGCTGATCAGTAGAAAATTCAAATCCTTCAGCGATTCGAGAGGCCGCAGATCCTGGATCGCATTGCGACGCACATTCAGCGTCGTCAACCAATTCAAGCCCGCGACCGGTTTCAGTTCGGTCAGGGAATTGCCCGCGGCATCGAGCGACCAGATTTTGGTCAACCCCGCGATCGGTTCGAGAGTCTTCAGTTGGTTGTCCGCGACGTACAGGGTGCGGAGGTTCTCCATCGCCTGAAGCGGCGACAAATCGCTGACCTTGTTGCCGGACAGATCTAGCAATTGCATGCCGGTCAGTCCCTGGAGCGGCTGGATGTCTTCGATTTGGTTGCCCGCCAAGGTCACCGACTGCAAACGCTTTAGGTCGGCGATCGGCTTCAGATCGCTGATCTGGTTGTTTTCCAGGTCGATCAGCATCACCGCGGGGCAGTGTTGCAGCCCTTCCAGGCTTTTGATCTCTTTGCCGCGGCCAACGACTCGTGAAATGTGCCGCACATCTTCCTTCGTGATCGGCTCTTCGTTATAGCGTTTCTCGAAAACCTCGGCCCGGACGGCCGCTTCGAGGCCGGGGTCGGGGAATAAGCGTGGCGGGTCTTCGGCCCGCACGGTGGCCGACAGCACACTGGCGAAGAAGAGACTAGCGATCAGGCAATTCATGAATATCCGGCAAGGCATGGCTAAATGTTCTCTATCGCAACAAGGGAGGTGGGAAGGAGGGGAAGGGGCGGTCACAACGGACTGCGACGGTAACGAGACACCACTACTTTGGAGAGCATCCTAGCACGTCGCGGAAGCGCGTGAACGATCACGGTCCCATGTATTCGCTTGCCGTTGGTGCTAGTATTTCTCGCCTTTTGGCTCCAATGTGGCGGAATCCCTCTAACCAGACTAATTCGTCGTTGCCGACAGGACTACTGGGACATCGCGGTTTAAGTTCTGCATGCTAAAATAAGCTTTTACGCCGGAGCAGACGGGGGCTTCGTGCGATTTGCTAGACCACGAGGCGGGCCGCGTGTGAGCGACGAGGCGGAATTGATCGATGCCGCCCTGGAAGGGGATGCCGAGGCCTTCGGGCAGCTGGTGCGGGCCCACCAGGACCGCTTGTTTGCGGCCATGCTGCAGATCACCCGTTCGGCCGAGGAAGCCGAAGATGTGGCTCAGGAAGCGTTCGTGCGAGCGTTCCTGAAACTCGACACTTTTCAACGCAATAGCCGGTTTTTTACCTGGTTGTATCGGATCGCCTTCAATAGCGCGCTGTCGCGGCGACGTCGCAAGCGAGCCAATATTTCGCTCGACCAGACCCGCGAAGTGACGGGCATCGAACCGATCGATCATGTCGACTCCCCCGATGAACGAATGCTGCAAGGGGAACGTGTCGCCATGGTCCGCATGGCACTCGATCGCCTCACCGAAGAGCACCGTACGATTCTCGTCTTGCGGGAAATGCAGGATCATGCCTACGAAGATATCGCGGAGATCCTTGAAATCTCCATCGGGACCGTTCGCAGTCGGCTGAACCGGGCTCGCACCCAATTGCGGTTGGTACTCGAAGCGATCCAGCAAGCCGAAGACCCCTCCGCGAATGACTAACCGCCGATTAACCCATTCGCGCTTCGGAGGACCGCGTGCCCGATCTGCCCACACCTCCGCCCCCTCGGGACGGACAGCCGACGGCTAATCGCCCTTTTTTGGGGGTGCTGTTCCGTTGCTGTAACATTTATGCACGCATCTATCGCCGTGCTGACCAGACGGCGTATGCGGGGAATTGCCCGCGGTGTGCAAAAAGATTGACGATCCCCATCGGCAATGGCGGGACAGGCCAACGCTTTTTCACCACTCGCTAAACGAGCCCGCTTCCTTACTCGAAACGCCGAATGGACGTCTCCCCATGATTGTCAGCCACATCCTTGGCGGACTGGGCAACCAAATGTTTCAGTACGCCTACGGGCGTTGCTTAGCCGATCACTTGCAGGTGCCGTTCTATTTGGACTTGCACGACTTTCAAGCTTACGAATTGCACGCATACCAACTCGACGCCTTTCCGCATCGTGGGCAACCTTTGCCGAAGCGGCTCGAGGGCTGCCGTCCGACGGCGCTCAGCGGCCTGCGGATGCGCTGGGCCGCCGCCGTGCCGGCGCGCCTGCGGCGGACGCTGCGTCCGGTCCGCGAACGGCCCTTTGGATTTGCCTCGCGGTACCTGCGGGTGACCTCGGGCAGTTACCTGTACGGGTACTGGCAGAGCGAAAAGTTTTTTCACGGCCACCGCGAGACGCTGCTGCGGGACTTTGCTTTTCAAACCACCGAACTGAGCGAACTGACACGGCAGCTCGCCGGCGAACTGGAAACGCAGCCGAGTGTCTTCTTGCACGTCCGCCGCGGCGATTACGTGACCGATCCGCAAGCTCGAAAGGTCTATTTGTCGCTCGGACGCGACTACTACCGCGGTGCCTTGAACACCTTGTTGCAGCAGTACGAAAACCTGCGCGGCTACGTCTTTACCAATGATCCCGCTTGGTGCCACGCCAATCTCGATCTCGGTATGCCCTTGACGGTCGTGCAGCACAATACCGCGGTGACCTGCCACGAAGACCTGTATCTGATGTCTCGCTGCCAACACGGGGTGATCGCCAACAGCACCTTCAGTTGGTGGGGCGCCTATCTGATGCAGCATCCCGCGCGACGGGTGTTCTGTCCGGCTCGCTGGACGCACGCTGAAACGGGCCGAGATGATTCGCACTTACCGGCCGACGGTTGGGACGCACTGCCGGTTTCCTCTGTGGCTTCCTCGCTGCTGGGTGCATAGCTGGTAGTACCCGCCGATGGTTTGTGGACGCCGACGCAAATCCAAAACACGTTGGAGAGATCGGCGGCAGTCGGCAGCGAGTCGTTCCGTCCACCCCAGCAGGCTGCCGCGCAGGCAAGCAACGCGCCCAGCCAACGCGCCCAGTCAACGCGCCCAGTCAAGAAAATCGCACCATCCGGAAGACTCCCGCGTGGCACCGCAAAGGGGACCGAACGCAAAGGAGGGACGGCTTGCGGTAGCTCTGTTTCGGCCGCATTCGCAGCGTCAGGGCGGCGGTTCTCGCGACGCGGGTTCGACTCCCCCCACCGTTTTTTGCTAGCAACCTCGGCGGCATTGTCGGTTGCCGATTCTTCTTTGTCGGTTGCCGATTATTCACCGAGCCTTAAACTACTACCTATGCCTATCATCCGCCAACTACCGTCGAATCTCGTTAACCAGATTGCCGCCGGTGAAGTCATCGAGCGTCCCGCTTCGGTGGTGAAAGAGCTGCTGGAGAACAGTGTCGACGCGGGAGCTCGCCGAATCGAGTTGCTGATTGAAAAAGGGGGGACCGAGCGGATTCGGGTCAGCGATGATGGCTGCGGTATCTCAGCGGAACAGTTGCCGCTGGCGGTGACCAGCCACGCGACCAGCAAACTGCCTGACGACGAATCGTTGTTCCATGTGGGGACGTTGGGGTTCCGTGGCGAAGCGCTCGCTTCGATCGCTTCGGTGTCTCACATGACGATCCGCAGTCGCGTTGCCGAGGGGCAAGAGGGTGCGGAACTGCGCGTGCGTGGTGGCGTAATCGATCCGGTGGCTCCCTGTGGTTGCCCCGACGGCACGTCGATCGAGATTCGCAACCTGTTTTTTAACACTCCCGTGCGTCGCAAGTTTTTGCGCACCCCGCAAACCGAACGGGGTCACATCGCCGAAGCTTTCACCCGCCTGGCGCTGGCCAATCCGCACATTCACATGGTCCTCAGCACGGGCGACAAGGTCCTGCATGATCTGCCACCAACGGAACGCTGGTCCGATCGGATCGCCACGTTTTTTGGAGGGGAGGTTTCCGATTCGCTGATTTCGCTGGAGAGCGATGATGGCCAAATTCGCATCTCCGGTTTCGCCTGCGACCCGGCAGTCAGCCGCGGCAATAATCGCATGCAGTACCTGTTCCTCAATGGTCGTTTTATCCGCGATCGTTCCCTGCAGCATGCCCTCGGCGAAGCCTATCGCGGGCTGTTGATGGTAGGCCGCTTTCCGGTGTGCTTTGTGCGTCTGTCGATCCCTCCCGAGATGGTCGACGTGAACGTCCATCCTTGCAAACTGGAGGTGCGGTTCACCGATGGCGGTCGAATTTACAGCCGTGTCCTGCAGACCTTGCGGCACCGTTTCTTGTCGACCGATATGACGATGCGCGTCGGCCCGGCCAGTCCGGCGGGGGCTGAACCGACGAACAACGCCGTCCCCAACAACGCCGTCCCCAACAACGCCGTCCCCAACAACGCGACGCCGAGCAGCCAGAACTTGCCCGCCGCAGCGGTCGCTCACAGCGCCAGCGTGCTGGGGATGGCGCCCGCCACCGAAGCGTCGCAGCGTCAGAGCGTGATCGATTGGGCACGCACCGGGAGCGCCTCGCCGCCACTGCCCACGTCGCTGACGGGCGTCCCGGATTTCCAACCTTTTGAAGGTCAAGCCGCACCGCTTGGGCACTCGCCGCCGAACCCCGCGACCGCTGCGGCCGACCTTTCGGCCTGGGAGCAGACCGTCGGCTCCTCCCCGCACGACACCGCGAACCCGCACGACACCGCGAATGCGGCGTCGCCACACGGCTCGACAGAGCCACTGGGCGAAGCTAACCGGCACCCCAACGCAACCGCTCCGGCGATCAGTCACCTCGGGTTCCAGGTCCACAATCGCTACCTCGTCACGCAAGACGAAAAGGGAATGGTCGTGGTCGATCAACACGCGCTGCATGAGCGTGTGCTGTACGAACGAATCCGGCACAAGGTGCTCGGCGAGGGAATCGAAACGCAGCGTCTGTTGGTACCCGAACCGGTTTCGCTGACTCCGGCGGAACAGACCGCAGCCCTGGATGCAAAGGAACTGCTGGACAAAGTGGGCATCGAAATTGAACCCTTCGGTGGCGACACCGTGTTGGTGCAATCGTATCCCGCCATGCTGTCCAACCTCCGTCCGAGCGAAGTCCTCCGGCAGTCCCTCGAATCGATTATCTCCGCCGGAAAAGACCCCGAGATCCGCGATCTGCTCGACCACCTGCTGCACACGATCGCCTGCAAGGCGGCGATCAAGGCGGGCGACCGACTGGCCGCCGAAGAGGTCACCAGTCTGCTGGAGCAACGCGATCTTTATCAAGACACCCACCACTGTCCGCATGGCCGGCCGACGGCGCTGTTCTTCAGCCGCGACGAACTCGATCGCATGTTTGGACGACTCGGGCCACGCGGTCGGGCTAAACTGCCAGACTGAACAAACATCGCGAATCCACGGTTCGCAACCGAACCGGTTTCCAGGGCCGGCTCAGGTCGCCTTCACGGGCTCAGGAAAAGTCCTAATGGCGTTGCGTTTGACATTATTGCGAAGCGACTTTATCTTAAGTCGAAGATAGTTATTCTGTTGGTGCCAGCTCGCGAAGCGCTCATGGGAAAGGCAACTCCGATGAAAACACCGCTTCACAAGGCTGCACAAAGGAAGGATTCACGTGGTTCCGCTTTCCGCGAGGTCGGATGCGTGAAAAATGTTTTCAGGATGCGTCATGTCTGCGGCTTTCGAGTAACGTGGCGGTAGTTGCTTTAGAGTCCATTTCCACCTCATCGATTGGGACCCCGTAATGACTAAAAGCAAGTTGGAGTACATCTGGTTGGATGGCTATCAGCCCACCCAGACGCTTCGCAGCAAGACCAAAGTGGTCAATGATTTCAGTGGCAACTTAGAAGACGCCGAAGTTTGGTCGTTCGACGGATCGTCGACGCAACAGGCCACCGGCGGCACCAGTGACTTATTGCTCAAACCTGTCGCTTGCTACCCCGATCCAGGTCGCTTAGGCAACGGCTTCTTGATCATGTGCGAAGTGTTGAATGCCGATGGGACTCCGCACAAGTCCAATGGTCGGGCGACGATCATGGATGACGACGACGATTTCTGGTTCGGTTTCGAACAGGAATACACGATCTGGAATCCCGAAACCAACAAGCCGATCGGCTTTCCCGCTGAAGGCTATCCCGCCCCTCAAGGTCCGTACTACTGCAGCGTCGGTGGCGGCAAGGCAATCGGACGTGAAATCGTCGAAGAGCACCTCGAAACGTGCCTGCAAGCTGGCATCAATGTCGAGGGCATCAACGCCGAAGTGATGATGGGGCAATGGGAATACCAAGTCTTCGCCAAAGGCGCTAAGAAAGCCGGCGACGAAATCTGGGTTGCCCGTTACCTGCTCGAACGAATCGCCGAATCGCACGGCTTGGCGATCAACTTGCACTGCAAGCCAGTCAAGGGTGACTGGAACGGCAGCGGCATGCACGCCAACTTCTCGAATACCCTGCTGCGGACCTGCGGCAGTCAAGAAGTTTACGAGCAAGTCTGCAAGGCGTTCGAACCGCGTATCCGAGAGCACATCAACGTCTACGGTGCCGACAACGAACAGCGTCTGACCGGTTTGCACGAAACGCAATCGATCGACATGTTCAGCTACGGCATTTCGGACCGCGGTGCTTCGATCCGGATTCCGATCGCGACTGTCGAACGCGGCTGGAAAGGCTGGTTGGAAGACCGACGTCCTGCCTCCAACGCAGACCCTTACATGGTTGCTTCGGCAATCATCGCTACGGTCAGCAAAGCCAACATCGGCGTGCCCGCGTAACGTCGGCTGTCATGCAAATGAAGATTAGGACCCCGTGGGAGTGTACGCTCCTACGGGGTTTTTCTTTGCCCCTCTCTCAAGACTGTTTGACCACGCTCTCTGCCTCATGGTAGCCTGCTCGATTAATGCTTTTCCTGACGCTCGTGTGTGGAAAAAAACGCGATGTCGATGACACACCCCTCCGAGATTATTCTCTCGTCTACCGACCCTGATCTGCCGCATACCATTCCGCAAGGCTTGGCGCGGTATCGAAATTTTCGAGAAATGGCGCGTGGCGGTAGCGCTCTGCTGCGCAGTTGCGTCGATACCGTCATCGGACGCACGGTGGCCTGCAAGACCCTGCTGCCCGAAATGAAAACGGACCGTAAGGAACGTCGGCGTTTTCTCCGCGAAGCCCGCGTCACGGCGCAGTTGCAGCATCCCAACACGGTGCCGGTTTACGAAATTGGCGACGATCCCTTCGAAGGCTTGTTCTTCATGATGAAGCGGATCTCGGGCGAAAACTTTTTTGAAGTCCTCAAACGGATTGCACAGAACGATCCCGACACCTGCGAACGCTATTCGGTCCGGCGACGGATCGAAATTGTCATCGCTGCTAGCCAAGCCCTCGCCTATGCTCACCTCCGGGGGGTGATTCACCGCGATGTCAAACCCGAGAATATTTGGGTGGGCAACTTTGGCGAAGTGATCCTGCTTGACTGGGGAGTCGCCAAGGTTTGGGGCCATGCCGATGACAATCAAGCGATCAGCGCCAGCGTCCTGCGCGGCGGCGCGGGCGATTCCCGCAACAGCTTGGATTCGACGCAACTGCAAACGCTGACCAATCACGGCGTCCGCCCCGGCACGCCGCTGTACATGTCGCCTGAACAAGTGCATGGCAATCGCGGGATCGACGAGCGCACCGACGTTTTCAGTGTCGGCGTGGTGTTGTATGAAATGCTCACGCTGTGCGAACCCTTCAAAGGACGCACCATCGACGAGACGTTCAGCAACATCTGCAATAAAGATCTGCCGCCGCCCAGCCAACGCGGAACACGGGACGACGTGCCTCCGGCGGTCGATGATGTGGTCCTTAAGGCGATCGCCAAGCGTCCCGGTGATCGCTATACCCATATGCGTGAGTTGATCGACGCTTTACAAGAGGTGGCGGCGAATCTGTAGGTTCGATCAAGCGTCGGCTTCCGCCAGCAGCGCTTCGTAGCTGGCCTTGACCGCGGCGTCTTGCGGCGGACGAGTCAGCATGATGTAACGGCACAATCGAGCCGCTTCGGCGCGCTCGCCAATCGCCAAGTGCAGGCGGATCGCAGCCTGTTTGGCTTGGTGCCATGCCTCCGAACCAAGCGGCACACCGGAGGCAATTTTTCCCCAGTAGGGAATCGCACGCCGCTTCGCATCGTCCACCGAAGATTCGCTGAGGGAGTTCGCCGCAGTGCGGATCGTTGGTAAATGACCGGGTCGGGCAGCAATCATCGTGTCGAACTGTGCTGCCGCTTCTGCCCATTGGCCCGACCAAGCCAAGGCGCGAGCCTTCGACATGGCATGCGAATCCGAACGGCTCTGCCCCGCGTTTGGCGCTGTCGCTGAGAGCAATCGCAGGATCGCCGCTCCCACTCGCGCGCGGTCGCGCGGCTGTTGCTCGCCGTCGCGAAATAGTCGGTTGACCGCATCGTCGATCGTCGGCCCAGCCGCCGCTTTCGACTCCGGCGGGATCTCGATCACCAACGTCTCGGCACGCGTGCCGTGGCGACGGAACAGGAACAGCGATTCGAGCAGACGCTCCAAGGGCGTCGCCGCGGTGCTGCTGCTATTCTCCGCAGCAAGCTCACGCAACGGCTTGGGATCGGCAAACAGCGTCGCCAATCGCTGTCGCTGGGCATCTCGCGCAGCGACCGCGTCTGGTGAAGCATCGGCCTCCGTTACGGCGAACGACTGCAGGGCGGCCGTCAGCAGCTCGGTCACTTGGTCATCGTCGGCCGACCGCAATGCGGCTTGCCAGAGGTCGCCCGCACGCCGCAGGGTTTCGACCGAGGGCTGTGGGTTCGAGAGGGTCCACCGCGCCGCGTCGGCATATCGCTGCTTGGCCTCAAAGATGCGCACCAGCCAATCGGCCGCCGTTTGCCGCTGAGGCGATGCAGGCCACTGCTCCGCGGTCGCAATGAGTATCGATTGCAAGGCCGTGCTGTCCCCATCGCCTTCCCGCTGCATCGCTTCGGCGACCAGCCATGCAGCTTGCAAGTGGATCGCGGCGGCGGCGGCGTCATCGGCGTGACGCTGTGCCGATTCGGTCAGCACCTCGGCCGCCTGGGCCGCGCGGCCGGCGCTGCGCAGGATGGCCGCCGCCTGCGCCGCATAGCGTAAGGAGAGTTCCGGATCGGTCGCCACCGTTGCCGCCTGTGTCAGCAGCTCGCCTGCCTGTCGCGCATGGCCCGCTCGCAGTTGCCGAGCCGCTTCGGCGGCGATCAAACGTGTGTCGCCTCCGCTTGGCTGGACCCTGACCACACGCAGTGTTTGCGATTCGGCTTGTCGCCGCGCATAGTCCCCGCCACGGCTTTCGATTGCGTCCAACCAGTTGGCGATCTCTCCCAGCAATGCCTTCCGCTTCGCTTCGTCGGCCGCCTCGGAGGCCAGTAACAGCCATTGCAGGCGCGCCAAATCCATCTCCACCGAACGAGGCGCCGCCGGGGGATCGGCTCCGTAGTAAGTAGACAATAGCTTCATCGCCGCCGGCAGGTCGGGCCGGGCCAGTAGGGCGCGGGCCTGCAGGGCCAGGCCACGTGGAGACAACGCTCCGTTGGCGGCGCGGCGGACTGTGTCAAGCACCTGCAAGGCATCTTCGGGTTGCCCCATCGCGATCAGCGACTCCGCTCGCAGGAGTTGCATGTTTTGGTGCGTTTGCGTGCCGGGTGGCAGTCGAGACAAGACCTCTCGGGCTGCCGCATCGGCCGCCGTCGACGAAGCGATCGCGCTGTCGCTGCCGGGCGGGTAAAGGCGACCGCGCAGCAGTAGCGCGTCGACCCGTTGCAGCCCCAGCGTCTGCTGCAGCGCCAACAGATCCCGATCCTGAGCCGGATTCTGGGCACGGACCTCATCGGCGACCGCTTCGAGTTCACGGAGGCAATTCGCTGCCGCTTGCTGCCCCAAGTCTTGCAGCTTTGGCTGCTCCGGTGCAATCGCTAGGCCTACCGCCGCATGCCGCACGGTCGCTAATTCGGCAATCGCCAACTGCGTCCGCAACCAGAGCCGCCGGGGATGATCGGGATACGCCTTCAAAAGGTTCTCGAGCGGCTGTTTCGCTTGCGGCGTGAGCCGCGGATTCCAGTCGGGTTGGCGAGCGATTCGCTGCGTCCGGACCGACGATAAGCGAATCGCCCACCGCGCGGCCTCGTCCGACGCGGCATCCGTGCGTTGCAGATGCCGCTCGCAAATCGACTCGGCCGATGCCAACAGGTCGGCATCCATAAGTGCCGTAATCAGGTCGGCTTGCCAGTCCGCCGTCTGACGTTGCGGCAAGACCTGCGCCGCCAGCGGCGCAGCGAAACCAAGCAAGCCAACTTGGATGGCTAATCCCACGACCAGCCAACCGGCCGAGGCGCCTCTTGGTTGTTTGCGACCATCCATCTTACGGTAGCTCGATGCTCTTCAGTTGCAGGTTTCCTGCCGATTCAATCAGGACCACACCATGCGCCGGGTCCAGCTTGTCCAGTTGCACCACACCCTCCAGCGAGGCGACCTGCTCAAACGGCAGACCTGCTGAACCGCCTCCCGACACGCGTGCGGTCAGCTCCTGCTGCTGATCGATGTTCGCGGTTGCCAGCTTCATGACGCCTCGCGCACTGTTGGCGATCAACAGGTACTCTTGCTCACCTTTGTTGTACAAAATCATGTCGAGAGGGCGATTGCGATTGCCCAGTTCGGCAATCGTTTTGCCACGCAACTTTTCGGGCGAGTCGCTCGTCTTGACCGGAAACTGCACCAGTGGCGTGCATGTAAATCCCGCCAACAAGCTTGGTTCGCCACCAATGTTCATCGGAATGAAGGCACGAATCGCCGAGCCATCTTCGACGCGACCATGGGCGGCATGAAAGATTTCCGTGCGGAACGCGCGGCTACGCTCGTGAAAAGGAAACTCGTACTCCAGCACCGTCGAAGGGGAAGCGTCGGCGGACAGTCCGGAAACCAGCAAGCGGCTGGAAGTGAACGCTAGATCGGTGATCGAGTCCATTCGCAAGTTGCGTTGCCGATTGCCGCGACCCACCAGTTTGTCAGCCGGAGGATTAGGCAAGGTGATTTTGGAGCTGAGTACTTTGTCTAGCGAAATCGATTCGGTCTTGCCAGCGGCAGTAACACGTATCAGGGCGGCCTTGCTGCCGGCCTGCACGGCCAAGTAAACGCTTTTCGTTTTGGGGTGGACAGCCAAGTCAGCGACCTTCACTTCCGCTGCGGCGATCGCGTCCTGAAGGCTGGACTGTAACGCAGCGATGTCATAAGCGGCCGTGTCAGCCTGGCCTCGCTCCTCGGTGTCGATCGCATAAATGGTGGCTGCCATCGGATCACCGACGATCAAAATGCCATCGGGCGTGAACGCTAGAGGTCCCGCCGAGGCAAGCTCGATGGTGCTACTCTCCAGCCCGTAATCGACCGCCAGCACCGGTGAGGCAGCAAACAGAAGCCATGCGGACAGCACCGCGAGAAATCGATGGTTGATTTTCATAACGAAATCCTGAAGAAAGGTGAGGTAACCCGCAGCCGAGATCTTTTATACCAGATCACGGCCCTACATTACGTCCCTGGAATGACGAAAAAGCATTGGCAAACGCCCTGATGCGCCAGCCAACGCTTTCGTCGTTTCCCCGCATCGTTCCCCCGCATCGCGGAGAATGCCGGTTGGAAGTTAAGACCCGGTGCGGAACGCCGCGGCGGTCGCCTCCCCGAGGTCGAGGTTATCAAAGTCCAAACCATCGACGGGGCTGGCAGGCAAGTTCGCCGGCGGCGCCGTCTGGGCTCCCTCATCGGTCACCGCCCCATTGCCTTGCAAAGGACTCGCGCCTTGCGGAGGACCCGATTCGGTCACCGGGGGTTCGGCTAGCGTGCTCGCAGCGGGGGCTCCCCCAGGGGAAACCGGTTCCGCAGCGGTGACGCCAACGGCGGGCCGGGGAATGTCGGCGAAAGCCAGCACTTGAAGATTGTTCGCTTCGTTGGACTCCAATAACTGATCATAGCTATCGATCGCCACGACCAGCGAACGAAAGCAAAGCGCCTGACCATTGGCACGCCCCATCGCGAGCGCTTCGATGGGCAGGTGCATGGAAATTTCGGTCGCTTGTCCCGCACATAGTTTGTCAATGCGCTGCACCGTGGTGGGCGACAGCGGATGGATTCTGCCAAACGCCGCGACTACAGAAACGTGGAAATTGCAGACGTCGCGCTGACTATTATTCACGATGGTGATCGCGAACAGCGGCCCGCAGTCTCCGTCTTGCTCGGACAGCATCGTGACCGATTTTAATTCCAGGTCACCCAGCTCCGTCGACGGAATGACCGCCGGCCCGTGCGGCGTGACTTGCAATAGACCAGACGAATGGGAAGCCACTGAACTGCCATCGCCATAACGCAACATCAGTGAAATGACATGCTCGCAGGTTCGCGGCGTGCCAAGCAAGCCTTGCGAGACGCCAGCGCCGTTGCCGCCGTATTGGGCGTTGGCCTGCGATCCGCCAGCGAGCAGGGCTGCGGCACCGATCAGCAGCACCGTGGTAAACAATAAACGCATCACGAATCTCCTTGTAGATGATTTGAATGTAAAGGTTGGCAACGGTCCCCGTGGCTGCGGCGAGTTCACGTGGCAGCGGGCAGCAACGAAAACATGGTTGTAAAAAAAGCCCGATGCCTGCGGGAACAGAGCATCGGGCTGAGCATTAGGCAGTCAACGTTTGAGCCTCAATTTCTAGTAGCAACCCCAGTAGCTATACACGGGTGCGCAGATCGGCGTGTAATAGGTGCGGTACGAGTGGTAGCTGTACAGCGGTCGGCAGTAGCTGTACGAAGGGTAGCAGTGCCCGTACGAAGGGTAGCGATGGCCGTAACTGTAACCATGGCCGTAGCTGCTGTAGCCGACGCGACGGAAGCAGGCTTCGATGGCGTCATCCTCTTCCGGTTCCGCGGCATCGGCCAATTGGTCGATGTCCAAGTCGCCGAAGTCCAATTCTTCGACTTGAATGTCCGCCACGGCGATACCCACTTCCCCGCCGGCGGCCAACTCATTCAGCAGATCGTTGTCTTCCGCTTGAACGGTGCAAGCCAAAACGAGTGCGGGGATGATCGCCAGCAGCATGTTCTTGAGCAACTTCTTCATCGTTCGATTCCTTTGGTTGACAGCAATGAGAAAGGGGGAGAAGGCGGTGCTGTCTTGGGTCGCTTTCTCGTGAACATCCGGTCGTTACGATGCCAAGCGACGGAACCCTCCAAGCGTTACAACAGAAATTTAAAATTCCGAAAGTCGAACGTTTTGCCGTTCGCGGCCTTGTTTTGCCCTGCCTTGTGTTAGTGGCGGGGAATGCCCAACAGGGATTCCGAATCGGTCGCCGGCAAACCGTCTTGCGCTGCTGTGGAAAGTCCGCGGCAAAGGGCGGGTTGGTTTTGTCGTAACACTTTCACTCCCGGCACGCTTGTTCCTCTAGAACGCGAGCGCGCCTGAGCGCGACGCCTCTGTCTGAACTCGAACCTACCAGGTGTAACCGATGAAAAAGCACTCCACGCTTCCGCTTAGCTTGCTGGTCAGCCTCTGCGGAGCCCTGGCTTGCCAAGCCGACGACGATTTATTCTCCAAAGTCACGATTGAAGCGCCCTTCGTCCGCAACAGCGATCAGCAACCTCACGTTGCCGAAGACGCCTCGAGGATCGCCGGACCGTCGGCGCTATCGAAGGTCCTGCAAGAGGCTCCGTTGCCAGCCCGACCCTTGTCGGCCAGCACCGTGGCATCGGAAGTCAAGCAAGGCACGTGGACCATTCCGGTCCGCGTGATCGTGCATGTCGATGACGATCAATTGGAAATCGCGTTGCTACTGAAGTCGTTTGCCAAGCCGACCGATGAAGCGGGTTTGCCAAGCAAACAACTACTGGAATTGATGGCCTTAAACCGCAGCTATGCGCCCGCTTCGTTTACTTATGATCCCGCTAAAAAACGGATTGAACTGCGGCAACGGATCAGTAATCGCGGCGTTACCAGTGAACGGCTTAAACGACAAATGCAGGACCTTGCGACGATCGCTGTCGAGAATGAAGCGGCCTGGAATCTGACAGTCACCACTGTCACGGCCAATAATTCGACGACTCCCAAACAACCGTCTCAGTCGCCTGCCAAAACCGGCTCGCAACTTGCCGCGTCCGCCTTGACCGGTATCTGGGCCGCCGACCGTGGCAAAGACGAAGCGATCGCCTTAAAGCTTGCCGCGGATGGCTCGTTCATGCTGGCGATCGTCAAAGGCGAAACCTCCAGTCGCTCCGAAGGATCGTTTTCGATTACCGGTACCAATACGCTGGAGCTGAAAGGAAACGACGGCACTCAACTTTCGGGAGCCGTTCAATTGCAGGGCGACAAAGGCTTTCAGGTTTCCCTGCCGGGCAACGCGACGCCGCTAACGTTCACCAAAGCCGAAGGTGCATGAGTCAAGCGGCTGGCGCCAAACACCGCCGATATTCGGGACCGATCATGGTGCTCGATCGGTCGCTGCCGTCGGTTCGATCTTGGCACCCAGCGTGCCCGCGAACACTTCGTCCAGACGCTCCTTGATCAGCCGCGCCCACAACTGATAGCCGGCAGCGGTCAAGTGCAACTTGTCATCACGAAAGAAAACCTGGATCGGTTGATTGTCCTCGGTCAAAAAGTATTCCGCGGTGGGCAAGAAGTAGGTCTTTGGCTCTGTTAAACAAACATCGCGCATCGCCGCGTTGACCTGCCGGATCCGCGGCCAGACCGACCAACGCCTCTCCGTTGGCGTCACCTCGATCACCAAGACAGACGCATCGGGCTGGTGAGCACGGGAGACGCCGACGATGTATCGCAGCAGTTCGGCCACTTGCGCCGGGGTTTTGTCATCGTCGTTTCCCGCGACATCATTGGCGACAAAGATGACCATGGCGCGATAGCGGTGCGGTTCGATCAGTCGCTTGGCAAACACCGCCAGATCCGAAAATTTGGCACCGCCGTAGCCGCGGCGAATGGGCGAGTAGGGATGCATGTCTTCGGCGATTGTCTTCCACAGCCGAATGCTGCTGCTACCGATGAACAGGATGTTGTCCTCGGAGACCGTCACGGTTTGATCCAACTGCTCGAGTGCCGCGATATCGGCCGCCCATTTTTGCTCCGCTGCGGCTGAATAAGACGCGTAGATAGGCGGCGTCGTCTCTTGGGCCGCCAAGCTGGCACACAACACGACGACGCAACCCAACCCAAGCAGCGGATTCAAGCCAACCAGAAACAAGTGACGCATCAGAAAACTCTTCGGCAGGAAAGGGTGGGGAGGCAGAGCGTGCTGTATGATAGTGCCTGCTGTCGCGGATTTCTAATGTTGGAGGGTGCTGTGAAACGATTGCCTTTGTTGTGGACCCTCGCCGTGTCGCTGCTGACCGCCACGGTTTGCAGTCCTCCCGCGGTTGCTCAGGCAACCGTGAAGTGTGTCGAGACCACCGAACGCATCACCGTTCGCAGTGGCGAACAGGAATTGCTGACGTACCACAAGCAAGCCGTCGCATCTCCAGCGGGGTTCGACCCCGTCTATGCTCGTAGCGGCTATGTGCATCCGGTGCGCACCCTCAGTGGCCGCGCTGTGACAGGCGATTTTGCTCCCGATCATGCTCATCAGCACGCCCTGTTCGGAGCTTGGGTCAAGACGGAATTCAACGGCCACGCGGTCGACTTTTGGAATCTACACAAACGGACCGGCCGGGTGGCGCACCGACGCGTGTTGGCGATCGAGAACGATGCCGCGGGAGCGGGATTCCGGGTCGAACATGTCTACCAAGACATGACCGATCCGCGGCAACCGGTCGCCGCCTTAATCGAAACCTGGACCGTCAAGGTTCCGCATCCGACCGATGGCGTGCTGGTGTTTGACATCGACATCGAACAACGCTGTGCATCGGAGTCGACGCTCAAGTTGCCGCGGTACCACTACGGAGGCATGGCGCTGCGAGGCAGCAACGCTTGGTTCCGCGCCGACGCCGATCGCCTGCACGCCGCGTGGGCGAAACAAGTGGCCAACGATCCGCAGACGCCACCACCCGCTGTCGAATCGATTGGCTTTGATTTTCTAACCAGCGAAGGGCGTCATCGGCATGACGGAAACCATACCGCCGCGCGGTGGGTCGATATGACGGGCCTAGTGGAGGGGCAGCTCGCCGGCATTGCCATGCTCAGTCACCCCAGCAACTTCCGGGCTCCTCAGCACGTTCGGTTGCACCCAACCAAACCCTACTTTTGCTTCACGCCGATGATCACCGCGGGCTTCGAGATCTCACCTCGGCAACCCTACCGAGCTCGCTACCGTTACGTCGTCCACGATGGAGCCCCCGACGTCGGGCAACTGACAACCCAGTGGCAGGCCTTCGCCCAAGCGGAAGCCAGCGAGCAAGAATAAGCTTCGGCACGGAAGGCGGCAGGTCGTCGGGCAATTCGCTCGGAGCGACGTTAGAAGATTAGGCGGCGGCATAAGCCACCGCTTCCGTCTGCCCGCAGGGCTAAACGTCTGCCCGCAGGGCTAAAGATGTGCAGGCTCGTGATCGTTAAGGAAGCACGGGCGGTACCGCGGGGCTGGTTGGGCCGGGGGGAATGAAGTCGCCGTCATCGTCACCAATGGCAGCCAAACCAGCGGCTAAGCCAGCCAGACCCAGCAGACCAGAACCTCCTGCACCGGCACCACCTCCACCACCTCCGCCGCCGCCGACAGTACCGCTACCGACGCCTCCACCACCTGCCGCGGTAGGAGGAGCAGGCGGAGCTGCGGCAGCCATGGCATCGGGTGACGCCGCGTAGGCATTGAGAATCACTTGACGCAAATACGCCAGCATGGCGGGTGGAATCAACGGCACGTCCAACATGGCGCTCGCACCGCCATCGGCTTGGAATGCGGCGGTCTGGAAAACATCCTTGCCGGTCCGGCGTGCTACATTGGGCTCTGGCAAGTCCGCGCCGGCTTCCACCACTTCAAATGCGAACGCGGCGTAACCCCCGGGACCAGCGGCCACCAAACCGTACACTCCGGCACTCATGTCACTGGTTTCAAAATAGCCGCTGGAGTTGGCAACCGTGCTGCGGAAATACAGCCCGTTCTTGTAGATCGTAATGTTCGTTCCCGCGTAATCGACAATGGCATTGGGATCGACGACGGTATAGATACGGCCCGGCACAGTGCCGTCTGCTTTCAGATTGACTCGATAGTAGAGCGACGACTTGGTTTCGTAACGCTGAAAGCCAGCGTACTCGGCACGCGTAAAATCGGAGGCCGCTGGACGCAAAGCAGCATAGGCGTTGGTGTTCTTCAGCACTTCGTTGGGCGAAATTCGCATCACGGGCAAACGGAAAGGAGTCGCTTCGGCAGCGACCAGGGCATCGGCCGCCGGTGGCTCGACAGCCGGTGGTGCGACTGGAGGAGCTTCCTCGGGTGGAGTCATCTCCTTGGCATACACAGCGACCGTAGCGTGGGTGTCTGGGCCGGTGACCACCAAACCGACGACGCCTTCTTCCACGCCTTCAAAGGCGACGTTGCCCTCGGAATCGCTCTTGGCGAGTTGCTGGATGCCACCCGGAGTGATCAGCGTCACGAAGGCATCATCCAAACGAGTATCGGCACCGTAGTCGCCGATATTTTGCAGCTTCAGAGTCAGACGCGAATCTTCGATTTGAGCAAAGAAATCGGCGGGGACCTCTTTCTTCTCACCCTGCATAAAGTTTGCTGGTAACGTCCGTAGTTCGGGTGCTTGAGCGCTGGCTGGCACCGTTGCACTACCGGCCAACAAAGCGGCGAGGGCAACAGCGGAAAGAAGGATGCGGCTCATGATAATCGTGCCTGACAATAAGTGAGGGTCGGTCGCGTGGCGATGTGCAGAGGGGCCAGGGAAAACCGGATGGACTCTACACGCTTCTCAGCATAGCCCGCCTCGCCTCGAGGATAAAGCTGTAGTATCTGGGAGTTTTAGGAAAAATATCCTAATTGCTCCGCATTGTCGGCATTGAGCAGCCCTTTGGAGGGGCTTCGCCTGCGCGGAGGTAGCTACCGCAGGTCACACGCTTCGTCCAGGGTGACGTCGGCTTGAGGGCTGAACTGGAGGGCTTGATTGGGGGGGTGCCCGCTGCTGGTGCACCCTCGCAGGTCGGCCTTCGTATCGATATCGAAGGAGAAGCCTAACTCGCGGTTGTCGCGCAACGTCAGTCGATCGGCCACAAACTTGGCAGGTTCGACCGATTGTTGGTTGTGTTTCACGATCACTCCGACGCGACTGTTGGCGATCGAGCCGGCGGTGAAAGTGGCCTCGCCATCGATCTGCTGAAAGCCAAACGCGGCGTTGTCTTCGATCGCCACCCGCTCGGCCTTTAGGGTTCCTTTGGGTCCCGACACGAACAGGCCTCCGGCGGGATTTTCACTGATGCGGCCACCGACGATGGTCAACTGGCTGTCGTGCGCCTCGATGCCGGCATCGAAGCCTTTCTCGATCACGCAATTATTCAGGCTTAATCGACTGCCTTCGCGAGCGTAGACGCCAAAGCGTTTCATCTGTGAAATCTTACAATCGGTCAGGTCCGCTGCTCCTTGTGTCATGGCAACGCCTAGTAGGCTGGTCCTCAGTTCACAATCGGTCGCCTGCAACAGCCCGTCCTCTAGGATCCCAAAACACATTTGCATCGAATCGGCGATCGTGACGCCTTGCAGCGAGATTTTGCCTGCTTCGGTTTGGACGCTGGCCATGCAGCGGGTCAACTTGCCACCCTGGACATCGATCTGCCCTTCGGAGACGGCGCGGATTCCGGCCACCGTGCAGCCATCGATCGAGCACTGTTTCACTAGCACGGGCGTCTGGCCGGTCCGTTCGCAGTAGATACCGTACTGCGTGTTTCCGAGAAACTCGCAACCGACAATTTGCCCAGTGCAGCCAATCAGTTCGATCGCCGCATCGAAGCAATTTCGAAACACACAGTTTTGAAATTTCACCGGTTCGGTATCAACGCAAGAAATCGCGGAGTCCGAACTGGTACTAAAGGTCGAGTTGGCCAGAGTCAGCGCGGTGCCTTGTCGCGCCTTGATGCAGTTGAAAGTGGATGCGGTGATTACGCAGTCATCCAGTTGAACCGAACCGTTGATCAGGTCGATGGCGTTGAATTCGTTGCGGCCCTTGATCCCCAAGCCGCGCAACGTCAGCCGTTCAGCGACAACGTGACCGCCCATCATCAACAGGCAGGGCCCCGCCTCGCTTTGGATTTCGACTTGGCCGCGATCTTTGGCACCGAGTAGATGCACCGTTTTGCTGATCTGCAGCGATTCGCTGTAGTACCCCGGCGCGATCCGAATTTCTCCGCCATCCTCGACGTCGCGAAGCGCGTCGCTGATCGTCAGGTGGGTGCCTGATCCATCGGGCGAAACGGAGAGTTTGGCATAGTCGATCGACGGCGGATCCGGCTTGACCATGGGGATGACCGGAGGCGTTGATTCGGGCGGTCGATCTTGCTCGATTTCCAGATCGTCGTCACCATCTCTCCGTTCGTTCGGAGGCGTTAAGTCGCCCGCGTCGGCCACTGCGACCAACCCCTCAATGTCGGCCGGCTGCGCAACAACGGGGGCTTTGCCGAGGTTGCCTCGGTTGAGGCCGTACAGCACGCCCGCTGCCGAAGCGATTCCGACCACGACCGCCAGTCCTCCCATCCACAGCCACAGCGCAGGGACGGGGGCCGCGTGCCTGCCAGAGACACGTGAGGAGGGCTGAGTCGAGGTGGACAACGAATCCTGTCCGCGGGGAGTCGCGGCCTGCGATATTCCGGCGGCGCCCGACTGCATCCATGACGCGGCGTTGCCTGGCTCGCTGCCCGATGCTCTGGGGCTGAGTGGATTGTGTGAGAGCTGACCGCCGTACGAGGACCGCCCTTCGCTGGCTTCCAATTCTTCGATGACCCGTGCGACTTGATTGGCAAGTTCGTCCGCCGAACTATAGCGGTCGCGGGCTTTCTTGGCACAGCAGCGGTCAAAAATTTCGTCCAACTGCAAAGGGATCGCTGTCGAGCGTTGGGTGAGCGGACGCGGATCGCGGCGGCAGATTTCGCGAATCAATTTGTCGACCGATTTCGCGGCGAATGGAGGACGGCCGGCAATCAGTTCGTACATCAACACGCCGACGGCCCAAATATCGGTGCGTCCGTCGAGCCAATCGGCTTTGCCGCGAACTTGTTCGGGAGACATATACAGCGGTGTGCCGGCGACCTCCCCATCGCGACCATCCTGTTCGTCTTCGCGTAGCGCTAACCCAAAGTCGGCAATCCACGGTTTGCCTTCACTGTCGATCAGAATATTTTCCGGTTTCAGATCGCGGTGAATCATCCCGCTGCGATGGGCCGCGGCGAGTGCCCGGGCGACTTCGCGGACAATCGACAGAGCGGGCAACAAGCCGATCCCGCCGACTCGTTTCAGCAATTCTCGGAGGTTCGGACCGTCAATGAATTTCTGCACCACATACGGCGAGCCATCTTCGGTCACATCGACATGATAGATCGGTACGATTCCCGGCCGCTCGATCTTGGCCGCCTTGCGTGCTTCATCGATGTATTGCTGCTGCAGCTTGGCGGAATTCAGCAGCGGCACTTTGATGGCGACTTGGCGATCGAGCCGCGAATCGAGGGCTTGATAGACGATCCCAAAGGCACCCCGACCGAGTTCGCGTTCGATTTGAAAGGCCCCCAATTCCGTGGGCACCGAAGCTTCGTCGCCGGCGAAACCGCTGTTCTTCGTGTCCCCCTGGGACGTCACATGCAGGTACGTCGCGGCCAGCGATTCACTTTCGGCATCGCGTTTTTCGGCTTCGACACCAAGCCGTTCTTGGGCGGCGAGCAACCGCTCGTGGCCGACCACGTGGTGTGCCGACGGCAAGGACTTCAAAAATGCCTCAATCGTGGGATTCTCTCCATCGCGCCAAGCCCGTTCGAAACGTTGAACCAGTCGGTCGATCAGCAATGCGTCGGCGAGAATGGTGCCCTGAACGGAAGGATCCATGAATCAGTCCACGCGATGTGGGTTGGGTGCTCGATCAATCAGAGCATGTGGGTCGGAATCAGAGGCAAGTGGGTTTCACAGTCGCTTGCCTGCAAACGCAGCGGTCCGCTCACCGCCACCGAAAAGCTGCCATTCTATCCCCAATGTCGGGGGCGGCAAATCAGAATGCAAGAGACAGTCATCAAAAAGCCCGCATTCTCGATCACCTATTCGTAATTTGCTTCGATCCGGCTAACCTTGCGGCTTCGAATGGCCGGCAGTGCCACTCGAATTGCCGCCGCTAACTCGACAGCGCCATGTGGAATGTACCGCTTCGGTGCTCGTCGCCGTTTTTGCGATGAGAACCGCGGCGATCGCCAAAACGGCTTTTTGCTTGAAGACTCAGCACATCACAGGAATGTCTGTTCAAACTGACGCTGCCCAGCTAATTCGCCTACTGAGCCGCCTCGAAAAGGAAAGAATCCCCTATGACGCCTCCCAATATTGTTTTCATCATCACCGACCAGCAGCGTTACGACACGATCGCGTCGCTCGGTTTCCCGCACATGGATACGCCGCACCTCGATCGCCTCGTGCGGGAAGGCACCCATTTCACGCAGTGTCACGTGACGGCGGCGTCGTGTGCACCGGCCCGGGCCAGCTTGTTCAAAGGATACTATCCGCATACTACGGGGATCCTCCGCAATGCGGACACGTGGCGACGCAGTTGGATCGAGCAGCTGAACGACGCCGGCTACCACTGCACCAACATCGGCAAGATGCACACCTGGCCGTTCGAAACGGAACTCGGTTTCCACGAACGCTACGTTGTCGAAAACAAAGACCGTTACCTGGAAGGGCGGTATTACTTTGATGAGTGGGACAAGGCACTGCGGTTTCGCGGCTTGGTGAAACAACAGCGCGAGCTGTATCGCCAGCGTGATGATTATCGCCAAGCCTTGGGTGCCTTTGACTGGGAGCTTCCCGACGAAACGCATCCCGATTTTTTTGTCGGCGACATGGCGACTTGGTGGATCGAATCGTATCCACGCACCGAACCGCTGTTCTTGCAGATCGGCTTTCCTGGCCCGCATCCACCCTACGATCCATTGCCACGGTACGCCCAGCCGTACCTAGAAAAAAAAATGCCGTTGCTGCCGGTTACTGAAACGGAACTGGCCAACCAGCCGCCGGCGTTTAAAGAACTGCGGCAACATAATCAAGACGTCGATCATGATTCTGTGGTCCTCGATCTGAATCCCAGCGAAGCCCAACGTCAACGGCAGCGGGCCTACTACTGCGCCAACGTGACGATGATCGACGAGAAGGTCGGCCAGATCATGGCGGCGCTCGAGCAACGGGGCACGCTCGATAATACGATCGTGATCTTCACCAGCGACCATGGTGACTGCCTGACCGACCATGGCCACAGTCAAAAGTGGACGATGTACGATGCGATCACGCGGGTGCCGTTGATTGTTTGGGCGCCGGAACGGTTGCGCGTTGATGGTCGCTTTACCGCGGGCACCGAAGTCAACGGGCTGATTCAGCAGATGGATTTGGGGCCGACGATCTTGGACTGGGCGGGGCTGCCGACGCCTGAGGACTGGGAAGCCCGATCATTGAGCGGAGCCTTGGCGGGGGACCCGGATTGGCACGGCAGGCCGTTCGTCTACTGTGAACAAGCTCGGGACGGCATCCTGACCGGCTGTCAGTTCATGACGATGGTCCGCGATGCGCACTACAAGTTGGTGCATTTCCTGGATGAACCGCACGGCCAACTGTTTGACTTGCGGGAGGATCCCGACGAACGGAACAATTTGTGGAACCATCCGGCGGCGGCCGCCCAGCAAACGCGGTTGCTGGCGGAGCTACGTGAATGGCGGATTCGTAGCGGGTTGCATACCAAGGATTGGTGCAGCGATTGGCGTTAGAGCCAACTCAATGACTCAGGGAAGCCGCGGTGGCTGAAGCGGTTGAGCGACCGGAGCATGTCCGTGTTGCTGTAACAGCTTTTCGATCTGCTTTCGCGTCTTCTGGCGGGTTTCGTCTCGGTCGGTGGGAAAGCCGACCGAAGAGACATCGAAGGCGATCTTGCGATGCTCGATGGCGAGCGGAAAGCCGACCTCTTTCAGCGGGACTTTGTAAAGCGTTGCAATCGCCGCCATCGCCACATCGCTGGTGCGAACTTCGATGGGGCGCCCGGCCTCTTCTTCGACCACGCGATCGTCATCTAAGAAAGGACGCACCGCCGGCGCATCGTCAGCCGAACCAAAGCGAGCCATCGCCTGCAAACCGGCTTGTACGTTTTCGGCGTCGCGCGCTTCATAAGCGGCTCGCAAGGCCAGCGTCTGCGCCTCGGGCCCCATGTCCCACTGCATGGCCAGCCACAGCGTGTCCCGAGCATGGTCGACGCGTGAACGACGAATCCAGTTGCCCACCAACATCCTGAACGGGTCGTTCAGTTGCGCATTCTTTCGCAAATCATTAGCAAGCGAGCGACGCAGCAGCGACATGGTCAGCGTTTGAACTTCGGCAGAAATCGGTACGTTGGGATCGGCGACAACCCACAAAATTACCAGCAAGTCCTCACGTTCGGGGACTTGCATCTGTTCGGTCATCAAGCGTCCCATCCGATGCGTCACATGCTCCAGTTCCAACGTGCGGTCGCGAGCAGTGCCGTCGAGCGCGTCGAGCAACTGTGGGTATTTGCGGCTTGCCGCGACAAAAATTTCCCGCAGCTCGGCATTATCGTCCATCAAGGAAGAGACATACAGCCAGCCGGAGAATGAATCGCCCACGTCATTGCCAGCCAGGAAGGAGGTGGCGCGGGCTTCGAAATCACCGTCGACAATGTGATGATAGATCGACATCGCGCGGGCGCGGATTTCGGGATCGCTGTGCTCGGTGGCGGCCATTCGCAAGCGGGGCAGCATCGTCGCACCCACCTGTTTGAGCCGAGCGAGCGCCTCTTCGCGAACGGCAAACTTGGCCGAACCGAGCTGTTCGATCAGCGCCTCCTGTTCTGCCACCGATGGTGCAGGCGAGGATACCGTTGTCGCAGCGGAACCGGCAACCGCTGGCGGAGGGTCTTGTGCGACACCCTCGGCCTCGCCCAGTGTCAGCAAGACTGCCACCACAAGGGGCCCGACCATCGACGACGAGAAGCAGCTCGAACGCCGGGGCCAACGCGTCCGGCTAAAGCCCGCAAGCGGTAAATGGTACCGGACGCGAAAGTTCCGAGCGATCCTCAACAGAGTAAAAACCATGCGTGGACTTTGCCTGAATGGAGGTTTTGAGGGACAAACCGTTGTCGCTGGTTGCCGTAGAGGCTAGACTTCAAGGGTACAGGGATTTGCGGCCGCTTGCAGCCTTAACTGCTAAAGAGCCATCCGACCCCACCCGATCAACCGTCCTTCTGGGACGTCCTGTATTCTAACCGGGGTTGTGAAAAGGCCAACGGCGAATAGGCTCGCAACACGTCGGCATCTCTCTGCATTGTTGGCTTCGGCCACTCGCTACCGATCAAATGTCCGCAACTGAACGGGAATCAAACATGGCTACAGGAACGCCCATGGATATGGAAGCAACGTCCAACACGTCCGCAAACTCGACGTCCGGGGATTCCCCGGCGGTGCCCAAACGGGGCATGTCGACCGATAGCGTGCACGCGGGGGAGCAACGCCAAAAACCGGGCGATTCGATCACCGATCCTATCTTTTGTGCTTCGACATTTACGTTTTCGTCGACCGCCGACCTGCTGGAATACGTCGAGGGGCGCTCCGAACGTGAAGAGTACGGTCGCTATGGCAACCCCAACGAAAAAAGTGTCGAAGGCAAATTGGCGGCGCTCGACGCGGCCGAGGCGGCGATCGTCTACAGCTCGGGAATGGCCGCCATCGTCGGTCTGCTGATGGCCAAACTAAACGCCGGAGACGAAATCGTCTTCTTCGATCAATGTTACCACCGCAGTCGCGAATTCTGTGCAAAGCACTTGGCCCGCTTCGGCGTCGTCACGCGACAGGTTCCCACCGGCGATTTTGCCGCGATGGAGGCGGCGATCAATGACAAAACCAAAATGTTGGTCAGCGAGTCGCCGACCAATCCTCACCTCACGACGATTGACCTCGAACAGTTCGCCGCGATCGGCAAAGCCCACGAAGTCGAAACGTTGATCGATGCCACTTTGGCGACTCCCTACAATATTCGCCCGATCGAATGGGGCGTCGATTACGTGTTGCATTCGGCGACCAAGTACATGGGCGGGCATAATGATTTGCTGGCCGGTGCGATCTGTGGCAGCGAAGAAAAGCTCGAATCGGTGCGGGCACTCCGTGGCATCCTGGGTGGTGTCAATTCGCCTCACAATCTGTATCTGCTCGAACGAGGCCTGAAGACGTTCGAGCTGCGGATGCAACGACACAACGAGAACGGTCAGCGTGTGGCTGAGTTTCTGGCCGGACACCCACGGGTCGAGCGGGTCTATTATCCGGGCCTGCCCTCGCATCCGTCGCACGAAATCGCCGCCTCGCAAATGCTCGGTTTTGGCGGCCTGATTACCTTCGAAGTCGCCGACGCCGACTGGCAAGCGGCCTCGCGGATTGTCGATGCCGCCAAGATTCCGCGGATCGCGCCAAGCTTAGGCGGCGTGGAGTCGTTGATCGAACAACCGCTGGTGATGAGCTACTTCAACTATTCGCCCGCCGATCGTCAGAAGTTCGGCATCACCGACAATATGATTCGCTTGTCGTGTGGGATCGAGAACAGCGAAGATCTGATCGCCGACCTCGCGCAGGCTCTGCAAGCATGAGTGAATCGCCATCCAAATCGCTGCAGTTTCGCACCCGCGCCATCCATGTCGGTAACGAGGTCGACCCGCAGACCGGCGCGGTCGTGCCACCGATACACTTGGCCAGCACCTTCCGCCAGCCCGGGGCCGGCAAGTGGGGCGAGTTCGACTATTCACGCAGCGGCAATCCAACGCGGTCGGGCTTGCAGCGGACGCTGGCGTCGCTCGAAGGTGGCTGCGGAGCGCTCGCTTTTTCCAGCGGCATGGCGGCGATTCATGGCGTCACGATGTTGCTGGAAAGTGGCCAGCATGTCGTCGCCGGATCGGACATCTATGGCGGCGCGTACCGCTTGCTGCACAAGATCTGCAATCGTGCGGGGATCGAAGTCACGTTGGTTGATATGACCGACCTCGATGCCGTGGCGGCTGCGATCCGCCCCGAAACGAAATTGTTGTGGGGAGAAACGATCGGCAATCCGCTGCTGACCATTCCCGACCTGAGAGGACTCTCAGCGATCGCACGCAGTGCCGGTGTGCTGTTTGGAGTCGACAACACGTTTGGCACTCCCGCCTTGGTCCGTCCGCTCGAGCACGGTGTCGATATCGTGATGCACTCGGCGACCAAATATCTGGGCGGGCACAGCGATTGCCTCGGTGGCACCCTGGCGGTGGCTGACGAAGAGCTGTTTGATCGCTTGTATTACGTCCAGAATGCGACCGGCGCGGTACTCGATCCGTTGAGCAGTTTCCTCGTTTCACGCGGCTTGAAGACCCTCGACCTGCGCGTCCGCGAGCAATCTCGCACCGCGCAGCAACTTGCCGAATGGCTAGAGCAGCATCGCCAGGTCAAGCACGTGCTGTATCCTGGTTTGCCTTCGCACCCTCAGCATTTGCGGGCCAAAGAACAGTTCGATGGTTTTGGCGCGATGCTCTGTTTCGAGCTGGAAGGCGATTTCCAGCAGACCGCCAGAGTTTGCGAAGCGACCGAGCTGTTTCACTTGGCGGTCAGCTTGGGGGCCGTGGAATCGTTGATCGAACAACCGGCCTCGATGTCGCACGCCAGCTACGACCCGGCGGACCGCGAACGCTTTGGCATCCGTGATGGGCTGATCCGGTTAAGTGTCGGCTTGGAGGCGGCCGCAGACCTGCAGGCCGATCTTGCGCAAGCGATTGACCGCGGCATGGCAGGCTGATGCGGCTCTAAAAGCGTCGGTCGACCGAGAAGCGAGCCAATTTGGTCAGCGTCTCCTTGGCGGGAGTCTCCTCTAAACCGGAGATCGCTGTCAGGGCCGCGTCGACGAAGGACAGAGCCCGCTGCTGCGTGTAGGTCTTCGCATCGCTCGCCGCGAGCAATGGTCGCAAATCGGCCAAACGCTGCTCCGCCGGTCCTCGCAGGATCTGCAGTACCTGTTCCCGCTGCAACGCGTCGCTGGCTTGCAGCAAACGAATCAGCGGCAGCGTCATCTTGCCTTGCAGCAGATCGGTGCCCAGGGTCTTTCCTGTCTTGAAGCTGTCGCCCCACAGGTCGAGGTAATCGTCGGCGATTTGAAAAGCGATCCCCAGCGCATCACCGTACTGGCTCAACGCTTCCACGGTGGCACCATCCGCACCCGCGTAGGCGGCTCCTAACCGGCAGGCGACACTGCACAGTTCAGCGGTCTTGCCTTGTACGATGCCGATGTAGGTCGCTTCATCGAGATCCAATTCGTCGCGGCTGTGGACTTGGCGAAGCTCGCCCTCGCACACCTTTCGGGCCGCTTCGCCGATCCACTGACAGGCCCGGGTGTCACCCAGCGTGGCCGCAAGGTGGAAGCTTTGTGCGAACAGATAATCCCCCAGCAGGATGCTCGTCTGAGCATCCCACTTGGCATTCACTGTCGGTACGTGACGGCGCGAAGCCGCGCCGTCCAGCAAATCGTCGTGAACCAGGGTGGCGGTGTGGACCATTTCCAACACCGTTGCCAGCGTCACATGATCATCGGTCGCCCGGCCTGTCGCCTCGGCGGCCAACATCACCAAGGCCGGACGCATCCGCTTGCCGCCCAACAACGCCCCATGTCGCAAGACCGGGGCCAAGCACTCGTAGCGGCTCTGCAGTTCATGCCGCAGCCGAATTTCGACCTGCTGCAACTGTGCGTCGACCGAGCCGTACCCAAATCGCACGCCCGCCGACGTCTCCGCAGCCGTCGGTAAATGCTCCAGGTTTGTGACCGTATCCATCAGAATTCCCGCAGTTGGAAGCGACTTTGGCCGCTTCGATCGCAGCCAGATTGGAACGACACCGCCCTGGGAATAACCGAGATTTCCGCGGAGTGGCAACAGACAGCGAAGAAAGAAACTTGGGGTTACTTCTTAGCCTTTTTCTTGGCTTTCTTGGGCGCTGCCTTCTTAGTCACCGTTTTTGTTTTTGCCTTGGCCTTGGCGGGAGCCGCTTTCTTCTTGGTCTTCTTGTCGCCGAATGCGGATGCCCAGCCTTCGGAGTAGGCTGAGTTCGAACCAATGCGTAAAATCGTCATGCTTCTTCAAAAGGGTTGGAGTCGTTGTCGACCGAGCCTATTTCCTCTGCTCGGCCGGTTACCCTCTATCCTCGCAAAAACCGTGCAACACTGACAAGGTGCCTGAAAAAACAGCGAGCCGAATGTTCGAAAAAAGTTGACCTAATCGGCTGGTCAAAGCCAAGCTGCACGCTGTGTCGACGAATCAGTTCAGTGGCGATGCTCGGGAACGTCAGGATGCATAGCGATCGTCGTGACAAAACGGCGTTGCCCATCACCGCTCACGCACCGCCAATCGATCGCGCACGTTAATTAGACCGAGTCTTGCCATGTCACGCTGGAAAACCGTACTAGCCGAATCACCGATCCTGCGGTCGCTTGCTCAATGGGCCCTGCTAGGCTTCGTGGCGATGTTCGCTTTTGGTTACATCGCGAGCGGATTAGGAGATCCCAAGGCGACCGTCGCCAGCTCGTCGCCTCCGATCCGTATCCCTCGCGAATCGCTGCAACCGACGATCGATGACCTGAATGCGGAGTTCCGTCAGCACTGGGAGAATGTCGGCGTTGCGGCAGCTCCCCAGGCCGACTGGGAGACGGTTTGTCGACGCATGGCATTGGCGTTGGTCGGTAGCGGGCTGTCGGTCGAAGAGATGCGTTACCTGGAGTCGCTGCCACCGGCAGACCGTCAAACGGTCTGCCTCGAACGCTTGTTGGCCGATGAACGCTTCGAAGATTACTGGGCGGAGCGACTGTCGCGGACCTTTGTTGGTGCCGACGAAGGTCCGTTTATCGTTTTTCGGCGGCGACGGTTTGTGATGTGGATTCGCGATCAACTGAAAGAAAACCGTCCCTACGATGCGATCATTCGCGATTTGGTTACGGCGCAAGGTTTGTGGAACGACCAACCCGAAGTCAATTTTTTAACCGTTACGTTCGAGAGTGGCGAAAATGGCCAGCCCGATCCGATTCCGCTCGCCTCGCGAACCTCGCGGGCGTTTCTAGGGATGCGGATCGACTGCTTGCAGTGCCACGACGACTTTCTCGGAAACGTGTCGCTCGGTTCTGTCAGCGACCAACGCAGTGGGACCCAACAGGATTTTCATCAACTGGCCGCCTTCTACAGCCCCGCTCGATTCAACGGACTGCAGGGCATTCGTGACGAAGAACATCCCTACGAGTACGAATACTTGTACGCCGACGAAACGGTCGAGGTCCCTCCGACGGTCCCCTATCGCGAAGACTTAGTCGATCATTCGCTGCCTGTCCGCGAACAGCTTGCCCAGTGGATGACGCATCCCGAAAACCGCCAGACCGCTCGCTGTGCGGTCAATCGTGTCTGGGCGCTGCTGTTCGGCAAGGCCATGACCGATCCGGTCGATGACATCCCCCTGCATGGACATTTGCCGCCTGGCATGGATCGGCTGGCGGATGACTTCATCACTCACGGTTGGGACCTGAAACGACTGATTCGTGTGATCACGGCCACCGACGTCTTCCAGCTCGACAGCCGAACGCCGCAAGGGGGCACCTCATCGCAAGAACAAGCCTGGGCGCTGTTTCCCGTCACTCGCCTCCGACCCGAACAGGTTGCCGGCAGCATCATCCAAGCCAGCCGTGTGAAGACGGTCGATCGCGAAGGTTCGTTTATCGTTCAACTGCAAAAGATGTCCGAGTCGAATGACTTTGTGAAACGCTACGGCGATCAAGGTGAAGACGAATTTAATCTCGATGCGGTGACGATCACGCAGCGGTTGCTGATGCTGAACGGCAACCTCGTCAAAGAGCACACCAAAGACAACTTGGTGCTCAACGCGTGTACGCACATTTCGATGTTTGCCACCAGCGACGCACAGGCCGTCGAGACCGCGTATCTGGCTGTCTTGAACCGCCAGCCGTCGGAGAAAGAACTGGCAACGTTCGTCAGCCGCATCGAGGCGCATCCTCGTCGACAAGCCATCGAAGACATGTACTGGGTCTTGCTGAACAGCAGCGAATTAGCTTGGAACCACTAAGGATCGTGCGACAAAAAAGTGTCGGGTACCTTTTGCGAGGAACTCGCCCTTCGGGTGCTTCGCACAAAAGGTACCCGACACTTTTTTATTGCTCGGGTATTTTATTGCTCGGGTATTTTATTGCTCGGGTATTTTATTGCTCGGGTAAATGAGCCGCCTTGGCGATAGCCGCGGTTCCTGAATACAACCGGGGCTATCGCCCAAACGGCTAAGCAGAGCTCTGCGGAATGATTACTGCAAACCTGCCTAACGGACGTCGTCACCGTGAAACCTGACCAACCGATAACGCCCATTCAAAGGAACGTCCGAAATGCAATCGCCATCGCTCTGCCGAACCGCTCCGCACTGCTCCCGACGTTCTCTGTTGCGGTTTGCCGGCGGGAGTCTGTTCCTCTCGCCACTCGCGGCCCAGCTCGCATTGGCCGAGGAATCGAACCCGGCGGCACGGCCTAAGTCGGTCATCATGCTGTGGATGGAGGGAGCTCCCAGCCAACTGGAAACCTTTGATCCGCACCCTGGGACGAAAATTGGCGGCGACGCGAAGGCGATTGCCACGTCGAATAAGGACTTGCTGATTTCCGATTTGTTGCCTCAAGTCGCCGAGCAAATGCATCGGGCGGCCTTGGTCCGCAGCGTGACCGGCAAGGAGGGCGACCACCTCCGCGCGGTCTATAACGTCAAGACCGGCTATCGACCGAATCCTTCGCTGGTCCACCCGTCGATCGGCTCGGTCCTCTGCCATCAATCGAATGTGGGTGCGGAGATCCCGCGGCACATTTCCATCCTGCCGGGCGGTTCGCCGGCTCGTGGCGGCTACCTCGGTCCGACGTATGATGCCTTCAAAGTCTACGACCCCAACACGTCGGTCCCCGATGTTTCCCGACGGGTCGATGTGCCGCGATTCAATCGTCGTATCGAAGATCTGCTGGAGGTTGTCGAAGGCGAGTTCGCTCGCGGCAGGCTGCCCGACCTGGAACGCAATCGGACGCTGCACGCGACCGCCACGCGCGCTGCGTTGACGATGATGGACAGCACGCAACTAACCGCTTTCGATGTCTCGCAAGAATCGCAAACGTTGGTCGATGCGTTCGGCGACACCTCGTTCGGACGCGGTTGCTTGGCGGCGGCTCGTTTGATCGAGGTCGGCGTGCGGTGCGTCGAGGTCACGCTCGGTGGCTGGGACTCGCACGTCAACAATCACAGCTTGCAAGCGAGCGCCTGCGAAACCCTCGACCCGGCACTGGCGATGTTGCTGCAGACGCTGGCCGATCGGGATCTGCTGGAGACGACGTTGGTCGTGTGCGGTGGGGAGTTCGGTCGGACGCCGAACATTAATCCGGTCGGTGGACGCGACCACTGGCCGCACGGCTTTTCGACCTTACTGGCCGGTTGTGGAGTCCGGCCCGGCGCGGTCTTCGGCGCAACGTCTCCCGATCCCGACTTGGAAACCGACAAACCGGTAGCCAAGAATGTCGAGTCGCCCGTCGGAGTGGCAGACCTGCACGCGACCATTCTCGCCGCTCTCGGACTGGAGTACGACAAGGTGCTCGACACTCCGGTTGGTCGCCCGATGGCACTCAGCGAAGGCAAGCCGATCGCCGAAATTTTGACGTAACGTTCGCCAGCAAACAGGATCGGGAAGCGTGCCGGAGCGGGCGGCCTATTCGATCGCTTGGCTGCCGTAGGGCCGTGTGCTGATCACCCCTTCGGTCGGACTGCTGGCGGTCGCATACAGTCGCTTGGGAATCCGTCCGGCCAAGAAAGCGTCGCGGCCCGCGGTCGTCGCCGCCCGCATCGCGCGAGCCATCCGCACCGGATCACGAGCGTGGGCGATCGCCGTGTTCAGCAACACCGCGTCGGCACCTAGCTCAAAGGCTTCGGCCACGTCGCTGGCCGTGCCAACGCCGGCGTCGATAATCACCGGATAATCGGGATCGTCGTCTTTGAGGTATTCCAGAATGATCCTTAGGTTGTTCGGATTCAGTAACCCCTGGCCGGAACCGATCGGGCTGCCCGCCGGCATCACGCTGGCCGCGCCAGCCGATTTCAGCCGTCTTGCTGCCACCGGGTCATCGCTGGTGTAACACAACACCTGAAACCCATCGGCGACCAGTTGCTCACAAGCCCGCAGCGTTTCCAGCGGATCGGGGAGCAAAGTTTTGCTGTCGCCCAACACTTCCAGCTTGACCCAGTCCTGCCCTGGGTTCTCCAGCGTCCGCAGGATCTCACGACCCAGCCGAGCCGCTCGCACGGCGTCGGTGGCGTTGTAACAGCCGGCCGTGTTGGGCAGCAGGATGTAACGATCGAGATCAAGAAAATCGAGGATGTTCTGACCCGTGCGGTCGTACAGTTTCTCGCGACGGACCGCGACGGTGACGCAGTGCGCCCCCGATTCGAGCAACGAGTCACGCATGATCGGCATCGTGTCGTAACGGCCCGTGCCGACGATTAAGCGACTATTCAGGACATGGCCGCCCACATGCAAAGCTTCGTTGGCAGGCAGGTCAAGCGGACCATTTACGGACGTTTCCAATTCAGCCTCCACCGACCAGGGTGACCACTTCGACTCGATCGCCGTCGACCAACACGTGGACACCGTGTTGTTCGCGCGGCACCACGTCTTCGTTCACCTCGACCGCCAAATAATTTGGCGGCACATCGGCTAGTTCGACGAGGCGTTCGATCGTGATACCGTCGGGGAATTCCGCCCGCTGGCCGTTGACTTGCACGTACACTGCGTTCTTTAACCTTCGTCGAAAGCGGCGTCAAAGGCGCGACCGCTAGGAGCAAAATCGAGTTTCTTGGTGAACTCGCACGCTTCGCGAGCCCCAAACGTACGCTCCATGCCGCTGTCTTCCCATTCGATTGACAGCGGGCCATCGTACTGGATCACATTCAGTGCCCGGATGATCTCCTCAAAGTTCACATCACCACGGCCGGGCGAACGGAAATCCCAACCACGACGTGGATCGCCAAAGTTCAGATGACTGCAGTTGATGCCGGTTCGGCCATCCAAGGTCACGCTCGCGTCCTTGATATGAACGTGGTAAATCCGGTCGGGGAATTCGCGGATAAACTGCACCGGATCGATTCCTTGCCAAATCAGATGGCTGGGGTCGAAATTGAAACCGAATTCGGGCCGGTGACCAAGCGCCTCCAAGGCACGGTGGGCGGTGTAAATGTCAAAGGCGATTTCGGTCGGGTGGACTTCTAATGCAAACTTGACGCCACATTCGCCAAAGACATCGAGAATCGGATTGAATCGTTCCGCCAACAGATCAAAGCCGGCATCGATCATCGATGGCGGAACGGGCGGGAACGAATAGAGCAAGTGCCAAATGCTGCTGCCAGTAAATCCATTGACCACGTCGACGTTGAATTTCTGAGCCGCTCGAGCGGTGTTCATCAGCTCCTCGGCCGCACGAGCGTTCACTCCCGCGGGATCGCCATCGCCCCATAGGTAAGCGGGCAAAATCGCTTGATGCCGCGCATCGATATTGTCCAGCACCGCCTGCCCGGCTAGGTGAGCACTGATCGCGTGGCACTGCAGTCCCAACTGATCGAGATGCTCGCGTTTCTTGGCACAGTAGTCATCTTCGGCAATCGCCCGGTCGACCTCAAAATGGTCGCCCCAACATGCCAGCTCAATCCCGTCGTAACCAAAATCCTTGGTCATTTGGGCCATTTCGGAAATCGGCAAATCGGCCCACTGGCCTGTGAAAAGGGTGACCGGACGCGGCATCGGCGAGACTCCTAGAGAAGCAGGTAAGGTTTTGCGGAAGCCGTAGTTTGACGCTCCCAAGGAGCCCTTTCAAGGACGGGACGAAAGGCGGTGGTCGCGTCCCCACCGGAGTTCGCTGGTGCGGTCGACTTCGAGTAACCAATCTCGGTAAACCTATCAGTGATGGCTATCGTGGCTGGGGATTCCCCTCCACCGGTTGGCCCTCCACCGGTTGGCCCTCCACGGCGAGCTCCGCCGCACTGGCCCACGCTCCACCGTTGATCTCCGAGCGGGCCTCCAGTCGCACATAGCGGCCGGTGACCGCCGGGAAGGAGATCACCTGCGGCTTGCGCGTCTTTTCCAGTTCCACCGTCGCAGCGGCAGGGGGGAAATCTTTTGGATTGTTGCTGACCGACACCGCGGCCGTTTTGATCGTCCCATTCCAACCGTTGCCTTGACGAGCCACATACCACAACCCGGTCACCGCATACGGTTTTCCTAAATCGAGCACCAGCCAGTGCGGCGCGGCGGCCAGCGTGGGGCTGAACTGAGTATGCCAAACCGTACCGGCGTCGCCGTCGATCGCGTTGGAGGCCAGCTTACCATTGCTGCTGTTTTGGCTGCTGAAGTCGACCACTTTGAGTTGGTCCTGAGGCACCAAGTCCGCCGCTGGAATCGCCACCTTCACAGGCTTTGCCGCCCGCGACCGGCCCCCAAATTTGGCGCGTCGATCGCGTTGGTGCAACGTTTGGTCGGCGAACGTCCCTTCGACGACCGGTTCGTGTGCCGACGCCGCCAACGCCTGTAACTCAGCCAACCGCGCGGGGTGTTGTTTGGCCAAGTCATGGGCTTCGCTGATGTCGCTGGACAAGTCATACAGTTCCCACGGTGTGTCTTTGCCAGGCTGGATCGCCTTCCAATCACCTTGGCGGATCGCGGTCTGGTTGCCCAGTTCCCAATACAAGAATTCGTGGCTGCGCTGCGCATGGCCGGCCGTTTCCGGTCCGAGCAATTCCGGCACAATGGAAATTCCGTCGAGGTCGCTGGGGACCGCAACGCCAGCCAATTCGGCAACCGTTGGCATTACATCGGGGAAATACCACAAGTGGTCGCTCACCCGGCCCGGTGCGATCTTGCCGGGCCAGCGGACCAGCATCGGAATCCGCAAGCCTCCTTCGTACAGTTGACCTTTGCGGCCGCGAAACTCGACGCCCGTTTCCGGATGCACGTTGGCACCATGAAAGCCTCGCGGGTGCTCCTTGCTGGCGAAGTAATCTGCGCCGCCGTTGTCGCCACAGAAAAAAACGATCGTGTTCTCTTCCAGGTCGTGCTCTCGCAACAGGGCGAGTACCTCGCCGACCTGTCGGTCGACCATCGATACCATGGCCGCATAACGCTTCGCCTGCTCGGGCCAGGTTTTGTCTTTGTAAATCTGCCAAGCCGGATCGTCGTCGGGGATGTCAAAGATGCCGTGCGGAGGCGTGATCGGCATGTAACAGAAAAACGGTTGCTCGGCGTGCTCGCGAATAAAGGCTTTGGCTTGATCGACGATCATGTAATGCGAATAGGTTTCGCCGTTGCTGCCCCCATGGTTGCCGGCCAGCGGGACCTCTTCGCTGTTGCGAAGAATGTAGGGCGGATAATACGAGTGAGCATGCACCTGGTCGTAGTAGCCATAAAACAGGTCAAAACCATGCCTTTCCGGCACGCCGGTCGACCCGCGTCCCCCACAGCCCCACTTGCCGAACCCGCCGGTGGCATAGCCAGCCGGTTTCAAGATCGAGGCGATGGTTGCTTCGTCCGCACGCAGAGGAGTGCCTCCACCGTTGGACCGTACCGAAGTATGCCCGCTGTGTTTGCCGGTCATCAGGCAACCACGCGTCGGGGCACACACCGAGGAACCGGCCATCGCCTGCGTGAACCGCACACCTTCACGAGCCATTCGATCCAGGTGCGGTGTCTCGATATTCGGATTCCCCATGCACGAAAGTTCGTAATACCCCAGCTCATCAGCCATGATGTAGACGACGTTTGGCGGCGCGGAATCGGCGGCTAATGCAGCGGGCGAGCCGGAGGCCAAGCCAAACGCAACCGCACCGAAGAACAAAGCAAAAACAGCGGGCGGTCGCGGGCAGATAAATCGCATCAGAACTTGCATCGGAGTCGGAGTTCGAAGGTTGTTTTCGCATCGGTTTGGTCATTCAAACCAACGCCGTCAGTGGAATCCAGTCCACCGGGCAGTTGGAAGCAACTGCTCATGTTAACTCGCCGGCGGTTGCAATTCATTAAGCAATGAGCGAAGAGTAAGTGTCGGGTACCTGTTGTGCGAAGCACCCGAAGGGCGAGTTCCTCGCAACAGGTACCTGACACTTTTTTGTCGCAAGATCCTAAGTCAGTCAGCCCTGCTAGGAAACGGTCTCTTCGTTCTTCCGTTTGCGATAGAGCGTCTTGCGGTCGAAGCCGAGGATTCGGGCGGCTTGCGTTTGATTCCCCCGAACGGCTTCCAGGACGTGGCGAATATAACGTCGTTCGATCTCCTCCATCGAAACCAACTCCGTCGGATCGAGCCCCCCAATGAAGACCGTGCCATCACGAAAATCGCGAACTTTGTCGGGCAAGTCCTCGACCGTGATTTTGTCATAACGCGTCAACGCGACGGCTCGCTGGATCACGTTGCGGAGTTCCCGGATATTACCCGGCCAAGAATACGCCAGCAGTTTTTCGCCGACCCCTTCGGCAAGCCCCTGCACCGGCTTGTTCTCGGATTTGGCGAATTGTTTCAAAAAGTGCTCGGCCAGTCGCAACGTATCGGTGCCGCGCGAGCGCAAGGGCGGCAAGTGGACGCCGATCACGTGGATTCTGTAATACAAGTCCTCTCGAAATCGACCTTCGGCAACGGCGGTTTCCAAATCCCGATTGGTGGCCGACAAGACGCGCACATCAAACGGCTGCTCCTGATGGCCACCGACAGGCCGCACCGATCGCTCCTCCAGTGCTCGCAGTAGTTTGACTTGCATCGCCATCGGCATTTCGCCCATCTCATCGAGCAACAGCGTGCCTCCGTTGGCTTCGAGAAACAGGCCGCGTCGCGAGCCTTGCGCATCGGTAAACGCTCCCTTGGTATGCCCAAACAGTTCGCTCTCCAGCAACGTTTCGGTCAAGGCACCGCAGTTGATCGCCACGAAGGGTTTGTCGTGCCGGCGGCCATGAGCATGAATCGATCGTGCGACCAATTCTTTGCCGGTCCCACTTTCACCGGTGATCAACACGGCGGCTTCCGAGTCGGCAACGCGCTGCAGTTGATCGTACAAACTCCGCATGGCGGGACTCTGGCCGATCATTTCCCCAAACGCCGAATCGGCTTGCGGCGGCGACTTCAGCAACCGCACCTGTTCGGTCAACCGTCGATGTTCGATAGCTCGCCCGAGCGTGATGGCTAATAAATCCATTTCGATCGGTTTGGTGATAAAGTCATACGCCCCCGAACGCATCGCCGCGATCGCGGTCTCGAGCGTGCCAAAAGCGGTCATCACGACGACCGGCACATCGGGCCGAGTCTGAGAAATCTGTTGGCATAACTGCAAGCCGGTCGTTCCAGGCATTCGCACATCGGTTAACACGACATCGAAGTTTTGCTGATGCAGCGCCTCGGTAGCCGCAGCGGCCGAGGTATACCACTGACTGCTCAAGCCGCGCAGTCGCAGATCGGTTTCGATCAGCTCACACATATTGGGCTCGTCGTCCACGATCAGCACTCGAGCGTCGGCAAAGATGTCTTTCATGAGGTAGGCCGTGTTCTTCAAAAATGAAAAAGATTAAGAGGCGAGTGGCAAGAATACCCGAAAATCGGTCCCTTCTCCTGGACGGCTGTCGACTTCGATCCAGCCGTTGTGCTCGCGGACGATGCCGTACGCGATTGATAGCCCGAGGCCCGTCCCTTGACCCACATCTTTGGTTGTGTAGAACGGCTCGAACACATGCTCCAATTGCTCTTCGTTCATGCCGACCCCCTGGTCATGAACGCCGACGCATAGATACCCGTGCTCGCTCGGCGTCACGTTGGCCGGTGCCTTGGCGACGGCCTGTTTGTCTGCGGTAACACGCAACTCTCCGCCGCTCGGCATTGCTTGGATCGCATTCTGAATCAGGTTCACAATCACCTGTTGTAACTGGCTGCCATCGGCTTGCACCGGAGCTTCCTGAAGGCTTGCATCGACACTTAATCGCACATTCGCTTTTTCCGCTAATGGCTGCATCATGTGACAGGTCTTTTCGACCACTGGAACCACATTGGCGTATTCGGTTTGACGATTGCCCTGCCGTGCAAAATCGAGCAGTTGCCGAATGATTGCGGTCATCCGTTCCGATTCCGACTTGATCGTGTGGGCGCTGGCGGTGACTTCGTCGTCCGACAATTTGCCACTGGCGATCAACCCAGCACGACCGGCCACCACATTCAAAGGCGTCCCCAGTTCGTGCGCGACACCGGCAGCCAATGTGCCGACCGTTCCCAAACGATCGGCATGTCGCAGTTGTTGCTGCGTCAGCACGCGAGTCTCGGTTTCGTGGCGAATCTTTTCTCGCTGCTCATTCAGCCGATGGCTCATGTGACTGATCGCGGCGGCCAGTTGGCCCAGTTCGTCATGTGACGCAAGGGCGGGGGACTGCCGCAGTTCCCCATTGCCAATCCGTTCGACTTGGGCGATCAGTTTTTCCAGCGGCTTGCCGACCAATCGCACGCCGCCCCAATAGATTGCGATCGCCGACATCGAGGCGACTCCCAGCAACGAAATCAACGATGTTAACAGCGAACGTTGGTAGCTTTTGTGATGATCGGCCAGCGGTTCGGCGACTTCGACAACCCCCGATTCATTGCCGTCAATGACCAGCGGCACATAGGTGTAAGCGATCGTGTCGCCATTGGCATCGGCGACTGAAATGCTGGAAACACGCCGCGACGTGATCCGCATGTGCGGCGTCGACTTGTCATTTGGCGAACGTTGTTCGGCCTCTGGATCGACCCATCGCAAATGCGCTCCGTTGACATGCTTGGCGGTGACTTCAACCGCCTGCTGGATGCGGATCGAACCGCCCTCCCGATACGCCTCGACCAAAGCCGGTCGCAGCACATCGACCAGCTTACTGGCGTGATCTTCCCGCTGGGCCCGTTCCCATTGCTGTTGATTCTGAAGCGTTTGCCAGGAGAAAAGGCCGACGATCGCAAGGATCCCAATCATGAACACAAGAATTAACTTGGTGGCCAACTTCATTTTCAAATGCCTTGCAAACAAACCGAAAAAAAACGGCCAGCACCCAACTTTTGTTCGGTGCTGGCCGCGTGCTAGCCAGAGGCAATCGGGGGGATTGCCAATGCTGTTATCGAGACACGACGACGAACTGCGAACCCTCGGTGGTGCGAACCAACAGGAGTATCGAGCCGTCTGGGTCGGCTTTCACCGCAGCTTTAAATTCGGCAACGGTTGCAACGCCCTGGCGATTGACTTCCGTAATCACCATGCCCGGTTTCAAGCCCGCACGATCGGCCGGACTTTGGGCGCCGACGGAAGATACCAGGATACCCTCTTCGGCCTCCAGTCCCAACTGTTCGGCAAGTTCACCATCAAGCGGTTGCACGGCGATACCAAGCGATTGCAGTTTGGCGGCCTCCGGTTCCGGCTCGGATTCGCGTGCGGCGACCGAACCAAAGTCGCTTGGCTGAAGAGCCGGATCATAGGTCAGCTCCATCGCTTCTCCTTCGCGGACAATCTTCACTGGCACCTTCGTCCCTTCTGCCGAGCGTTCCACTGCCAACTGCAATTGCTGTGGCGTGGCGACCGGACGGTTTCCGAAATGGGTGATCACGTCGCCCGTTTTCAAACCGGTCTTCGCAGCCGGAGTGTCGGGAAAGACGTTCGTCACGGCGACGCCGCCACGAGGCGATACGCCCAGTTGAGTCGCCAGCTCATAGGAGACAGGCTGGATGCCAACGCCCAGAAGATCGCTGGACGGAGCCCGTTTTCACCAACTGAGCGCTGACCCAACTGGCGAGGTTCGATGGCACGGCAAAGCCCACGCCATTGTTTCCGCCACCACGTGAAGAGATGGCCGTATTGATCCCCACCACTTCGCCTCGCAGGTTCACCAGCGGGCCACCGCTGTTGCCGGGATTGATCGCCGCGTCGGTTTGAATGAAATTCTCCCGAGCGGTAATGCCGATGCCGCGGTCTTTTGCGCTCACGATGCCGGCGGTCACGGTGCTTTCCAAACCGAACGGCTGGCCGAGCGCCACTACCCAGTCACCAACCTGCGTTTGATCACTATCGCCCAGCGGGGCCGCGACCAAGTTTCCGTCACCGCTGAACTTCAATACTGCGATATCGGTCTGGGGGTCGGTCAAAACTTCCGTCGCCACAAACTCACGGCCATCTTGCGTCCGGATAATCACCTTGCCACCACCGGCAACGACGTGGTTGTTGGTCAACACGACTCCCGCGGCGTCAATGATCACGCCGGAGCCAATCCCGCCCTGCGAGCGTGGGGTCGAGCGTGGCTGCATCCGCGGTTGCTTCGGCAGGCGCTCGTCAAACATGTCTTCAAAGGGAGTCCCTTTGAACGGATTCGAGCCTTCAAAGCGATCTCGACGCAACGGTGGCTTGGCCTCCATCGCTTGGCGAGTCTCCAACGGACGGTTTTCAATCGCCACCACGGCCGGCAAAACTCCCGAAGCAACATTCCGAAACGCCTCCGAGAGAGCGTTGGCAATCTTCAGTGTTTCCGGACGCACGACCGTTTGGGTTTTAGCCGTCGCCGACTTGGTCGCCGTGGTCGACTCCGTTGCGGGAGCGGCGGTGAAGCACAATCCGGCAGCGAGCAGGGAGAGAGGGCCGGCGATCATGGCCGCCTGCCATTTCGAGCGTATTCGTTTCATATAAATGCATTCCTGGGAGGGAGAAGGAGAAGGGGTGGTCTGCAAGAAACCGCGCAGACGGCACCGCTAGCAGTGCATACGCCAGTGGTGCCAACCAAACAGGCGTGATCTAGCCCGAATGTGGGTCGTAGACCGCCGCCGCGGCGACGTCAGTCAACTCGATCGTGGGGACCGACCACTGCTCATCGCTAGTTACACGCCGACGTTTTCGCGTTCGTTCGCTCCACCGCTTTCGGATGGCACGCGCCCGAGCCCGAATTTCTTTAGGCGTCGGATCGTAGGCTTGAGCGTCGTCGTTATCATTTTCAGGAAGGGCAACCATCTTGATTTATCCTGTATGAGTCAAAGGCATGGCGGCGTATCACGAGACGCCGCACTCCGTTGAGAGACCTATTAAAGCACTTGGTGTGCCATAGCTCGAAAATCGATCAGCCTGCGCATTTTTGCAGCGTTTTTGCCTGGAGTTATCGGTTTTTCTAGCCTTGCCAAAAAATGGGTTGCCCAAGTAGTAGGCGAAAGCCCGGGGCAGAATTTCTCGCCGGGGCAAAATGCCCCGCGCCGCGAGGTTGCCGTGCTTGAGCTAGCTGCCAGAACGGCAACGCCAACTGTGGGCCGGCTGCAGCGGGAGATGGCAGTGGCCGCATAAAAAAAGGAAGCGGGTGCAAGCCCCGCTTCCTTCGTTAATTTTCATCGGTGTGGTTGGCAGGTGGATTTCCGTCTGCCAGCCCGTTAGCGATTAAGATCCTTGGCGCGCTTTTTCGCGTTCGCGTTTTTCTGCAGCGTTCTTGTAGTCGACGACGTCCCACACCAAGCCCAGTTTTCGCAGCGTGCAAATCGCCATCCAAGTCATGTCAATCTCCCACCAGCGGTGGCCGTGCTTTGCCATGCGAGGATAAGCGTGGTGGTTGTTGTGCCAGCCTTCGCCGTAGCTGACGATTGCGACCAGCCAGTTATTGCGACTGTCGTCGGTCGTTTCGTAGTTGCGGTAGCCCCAGATGTGGCTTGCCGAATTTACCATCCAAGTGGCGTGCAGCACGAATACCAGACGGCAGAAAACACCCCAGACCAAGAACGAGGTTGCCATGGCGGTCGGACCGACTTCAGGGAACTGCAAACCGATCCAGTATCCCAAACCGGTGACCAAAAATCCGTTCAGGATGTGGATTGGCAAAAACATCTTGTCCAAGATGCGCAGGCCACGCTCCTTCACCAGGTCTGGCACCCAGCGTTGCAGGTAGGCACTCCGGTCGCCCTTGTGCGTGTGGAACGCCAGCCAAAACATGTGGCTCCACCAACCGCCATCATGTGGCGAATGGGGATCGCCCTCTTGATCGCTGTGGGCGTGATGCTTGCGGTGATCGGCAACCCAATCCAGCGGCGAACCTTCGCCGGCCAGCGTGCCAATGCCAGCAAAGAAGTATCGGACCCAGGGGTAGGTTTTCATTCCGTCGTGCGTCAGCAAGCGATGGAAACCGAGACAAATTCCCAGGCTGCCGGTAACCCAGTGCAGCACGACGGTGAACGCGAGGGCTTGCCAGGTAAAAGTAAACGGTGCGGCCAGCACGACGAGGTGAGCAACGCCCAGCCAAATCAACGCATACCAACTGACGCGACTCCATTGGCGACGTTCCGACGCCGGATTCAGATCGGCAGCATTTGCAGCATTCCCGCTCGAAGGCTCGCCCTTCTTACGACGCTTAACGGGGGGAGTGGTTTTGGGTTCGAGGGCGGTAGCCATTGCAAAATTCCTGAGGGTTACTGGTTTTCGGCTCGTCTGCCAACCCTCCAAAAGCGGTTTGCAAAAAGCCGTGTTGATCGCCATCGCTGGTCAATCACCAAACTGTACAGAGAGAGGCGGTGGGGTTGGTCACAGACAAGGCTTGGCTGTGTAACGGGAACGTAAAACCTTGTGCCGACGTACTGGTTGTGGCCCGACCGGGAGGGTCAGGCAAACAAAAACAGCCCCCAGGCAAAACATTGCCCGGGGGCTGCAGGAGCTTCATTGTGGTGGAACCGCTAGCAATCGCCGTTCACAGCGATGCTTAGTCGCGACTGCGTCCGCCACCGCCACCGCC